>ERZ1032078.190-NODE-190-length-23357-cov-21.959574_pt1 | contig 23357 bp, 18 predicted proteins | sample MGYA00517101_ERZ1032078 | MGnify/ENA primary metagenome ERZ1032078 (study PRJEB33719, sample SAMN04261301) | wastewater metagenome | biome: rural village; feature: human; material: feces | host: Homo sapiens | place: El Salvador | collected 2013-01-14 ... | reverse complement strand
CTATAATTCTTTAAAATAATTATTGCTTATTAGAAATAAAGAAATAAAATTATTGAAATAACTTTGCTAAAATGATATAATGAAACGGTAATGTGCCGTGAATGTCCTAATTTGATGCGCGGCATACATTTTATGCGCAATTTCGGAGAAACTATTCTCGGAGGTGCATACAATGCCACAAAAATCAAAATCTTCTAAAACCTCTTTAAAAAAAGGAAACTTTGTTAAAAATCCCGCTTTGGAAGATGAACCGCAAAGGCTTGCAAACGACAGCCCCATAAGTGAAGAACACACTGACCAAATTGACGAAACAGGTTCTGTTCTGACAACTCACAAGGATTGCGTTTTTCATTGTCTGACAATTATAGGGCAAATTGAAGGTCATTACATTCTTTCACAGCAGAACAAAACAACGAAATATGAGCATGTTATCCCCCTGCTTGTTTCGGTTGAGGAGGACGAAAGAATTGACGGTCTTCTTGTGCTGATTAACACGGTCGGGGGAGATGTTGAGGCAGGACTTGCAATTGCCGAGGTGATTTCGGGAATGAAAAAGCCGACCGTTTCCATCGTACTCGGCGGAGGTCATTCAATAGGAATTCCGCTTGCTGTTGCGGCAAAGAAAAGCTTTATCGCAAAGAGTGCTTCAATGACGGTTCATCCGGTCAGGTCAACAGGGCTTACACTCGGAGTTCCGCAGACCTTTGAATATTTTCAGCGTATGCAGGACAGAATCACAACATTTGTTGCCGAAAATTCCAATATTACAAAGGACCGTTACAACCGGCTTGTACTCAACACAGGCGAGCTTGTAATGGATATCGGGACTATTCTTGAGGGAGAAGAGGCTGTTGAAGAAGGCTTGATTGACGAGGTCGGAACAGTTTCCGACGCCATCGACGCTCTCTACGGTTTGATAAAAGAAAACAAGAGCAGGTCAAAGCCTAAAAAATCCCGCTCAAAAAAGCAGGAAAAATAATTTCGGGCATTTTGCCCGAATACATATATACCGTGACGCTTATGATTTTTATGAAATCCGAAATGCCAACCCACGCGGCATTTCAGCGTACAAATAATAAAGAAGATTTTTAAAACTTATTTTTTTGGAGGGAATACATAACCATGTCAATTTTAGATGCTATTATTCAGGGTGTTGTTCAGGGACTTACCGAATTTTTGCCCGTATCAAGCAGCGGCCACCTCGCAATCACACAGCACATTCTCGGTGCAGGAACAGGCGAAAGCAATCTTTTCTTTAATGTAATGCTCCATGTCGGCACACTTGTTGCCGTTGTTGCATTCTACCACAAACTTGTGTGGGATCTCATCAAGGAATTTATACTTATGATTAAGGATATATTCACAGGCAAGTTTAAGTGGAGCAAAATGAATTATAACCGTAATCTCGTTGTAATGCTCATCATCGGACTTATTCCGCTGTTTTTGCTTTTTCTGCCAATCCCCGGAACGGATATGAAACTCAAGGACCTTGCAGACCGGCTTTCCGCAAGTCCTGTTCTCATAGTAACAGCCTGTTCCCTCATTCTCACAAGCGTACTTTTAACAATCGGTATTATCCGTAACCGCAAGAGTGTTGCCTCGACTCACAAACATCTTGCAACAAAGAGCAATGCAAAGGCAACAAGAGATAATTTTAATGTTGTTGACGCAATCCTTGTCGGTGTAACACAGGTTTGTGCCGCACTCCTTCCGGGACTTTCCCGTTCAGGCTCAACACTTGCGGTCGGTGAGATGAGAGGAATCTCAAAGCAGAAGGCACTTGACTACACATTCGTACTCGGTATCCCGTCAATCCTTGCGGCGGCACTTCTTGAGGGTGTGGATGCAATCAAGTCACCCGAAGGTTTAAGCAATATTGAGTTTCTTCCGCTGATTATCGGAATGGCGGTTTCCGCAGTTGTAGGCTACCTTGCAATCGTAATTTTTAAGTGGTTCCTGAAATCCGACAAAATGGAAATTTTCGTAATCTACACAGCGGTTGTCGGTGTTGCATTTATTGTAATTTCAATCATCGAAATGAATACGGGTGTAAACCTTTTCACAGGTGCGCCAATTGCATAAATTTTAAATGGAGTGATTTTATTGGCAGCTAATAAAAAAACAGCTGACAAAACTAAAAATACTGCGGCAGGGAGAAAAAAGACTTCTTCAAAAACCTCATCAAAAGGTGCAAAAACTGCAAGCAGAACCAAAGCATCCGCTGTTCCAAAAAGGAGCAGCGGACTTTCGCCGCGTGTAAGGGCAATCCTCTATGCCGCCGTTGCGGCTGTTTTTGTCTGCATAATTTTCATAAAAGGCTCAAATGTCTGGACAATGATACGCAGTTTCTTTTTCGGAGTTCTCGGGTTCGGAATTTTTCTTGTTCCCGTAACGCTTTTTTATTTGTGTGTTATGACCGAAAAGGAGAAACAGGTTGCACGCTATAAGCTGAAGCTTTTTCTTTGTGTCGTCATAATTCTGTTTATCGGTGCGTTGATTTATGCAGGCAGCGGTGCAAAATATTCGGATATGAACTTTTTTGCGTGTCTTGGCAATCTGTTCAAGGACGCCTCCGACACCTCAAGGTATATGACTTTCGATTGCGGAATAATCGGCGGATTGCTCGGCTATCCGCTCGTTGTCCTGTTCGGCAGTACAGCCGCACTTTTTACAAGCTTTGTTGTAACAGCCGCACTTATCCTTATTGTTGCGAACATTTCTATTAAAGATATGACAGCGGCGGCGTCAAGAACAGCCGTACATATCCGCGAAGCGAGTGAAGAGATGGCAAGAGCACGCAGAGAGCGCAGAGAAGAAAACCGTGAGAGAAAGCTTGCCGAAAGAGGCAATATCGACATTGCGCTTGAAGGCGAAAACAGAAAGTCCTCGGGAAGTTTTATTGACATTCCGCTTGATGACAAAAAGTCAGGTGCAAAAAATTCTAAGCCTGAGGTCAACGGAATTGATACCGACATTGCCGATTCAAAGGAAGAAAATGCTGCTGACAAGGACTTGTCGCAGGATCTCATTAACATAATCAACCGTGCAGGCAAGCCTATGGGCAAGAGTGCCGATAACACCGTTTCGGCACTTGCAGAGGATATTTCAAATGAAAAGTCAGTTTCCGATGCCGAATATCTACAGAATGAGTCTGATTCCAAAACTGAAAGCATCGCTAAAAAAGCACTTCTCAAAAGCAAAAAAGACAACAGCGAGGAGGCCGGCGATGAAATTGCGGAACAGCTTGACAGAGCTGTTCGTTCTGATAATTCTCAAAAAGAAGAAAAGATGTATCGGTTCCCACCGATTCAGCTGCTCAAGCCGAAGCTAAATTCCGATGACGGCGACGCAATGGAAGAAATGCAGAATAATGCCAAAAAACTTATTGATACCCTCACAAGCTTTGGAGTTAAGGCAAGCATTGTAAATATCTGCCGAGGTCCGTCGGTAACACGCTATGAGTTACAGCCTGCCCCCGGTGTTAAAATCAGCAAAATTACAAATCTTTCCGATGATATCGCACTCAACCTTGCCGCAAACGGTGTCCGTATTGAAGCACCTATTCCGGGCAAGGCGGCAGTCGGAATTGAAGTTCCGAACAAAGTTGTAAGCATGGTAACAATGCGTGAATTGATTGATTCGGACAAGTTCAGAAACAGCAAGAGCAAGCTCACAACCGTTCTCGGAAGAGATATCTCCGGTGAAATTGTTGTTACCGATCTTGCAAAAATGCCGCATCTGCTCATTGCAGGTACAACCGGTTCGGGTAAGTCGGTATGCGTAAACTCAATTCTTATGAGTATTCTCTACAAGGCAACTCCCGATGAAGTAAAGCTGTTGCTCATCGACCCGAAAATGGTTGAATTTTCAAAATACAAGGGCATTCCGCATTTACTCATTCCTGTAGTGTCCGACGCAAAAAAGGCGGCGGGTGCGCTTGCATGGGCAGTAAATGAAATGCTCCAGAGATATAAAATTTTCTCCGAATACGATTGTAAGGATATTGATTCGTATAATTCTCTTATCGAAAAAAATATGAATTATATGGAGAAAAATCCACCTGTTGTTAATGAAGAGGGAGAAGAGGTTCAGCCTGTTCTTGAAGTAAACGGACTTCCCGTTGCCAAAGAAAAAATGAGCCGTGTCGTAATTGCAATTGACGAGCTTGCCGATTTGATGATGGCGGCTCCGAGCGAGGTTGAGGACTCAATCTGCCGACTTGCTCAGATGGCTCGTGCCGCAGGTATGCACCTTATCCTTGCAACCCAAAGACCTACCGTTAATGTAATCACAGGTCTTATCAAGGCAAATGTACCGAGCCGTATTTCACTCAAGGTAAGTTCAAACACAGACTCCCGTACAATTCTTGATACAGGCGGCGGTGAAAAGCTGATTGGCCGAGGCGATATGCTGTTTTCGCCTGTAGGCGCTCCAAAGCCTATTCGTGTTCAGGGCTGCTACGCTTCCGATGAAGAAATCGAGGGTGTAACCCACTACATAAAGAAAGCGTATTCGGCTCAGTATAATTCTGAAATCGAAGAAAAAATCAAGAGAATTGCCGCTGAAGAGATTGCTCAGGGCAAAAAATCGGGTGACTCCGATTCAGCATCTGACGAAGGTCTTGATGTTGACAGCAAAATGGAAGAGGCAATTAAGTGCGTAATTGAAGCAGGACAGGCTTCAACCTCACTTTTGCAGAGAAGACTTAAGGTCGGCTACGCAAGAGCAGGCAGAATGATTGACGATATGGAACAAATGGGAGTTGTAGGCCCTCATCAGGGTTCAAAGCCGAGAGATGTTCTCATGACCTACAACGAATGGCTCGAACGCAGAAATGCACTTGAAAACAGAGCCGATTAAAAATAAAGGAGGGTTCAATATGGCTTTTTTACCGATGAACGCAAAAGAAATGCGTGATCGAGGCTGGAACGAAGTCGATTTTGTATATGTTTGTGGTGACAGCTATGTTGACCATCCGTCATTCGGTGCGGCAATAATCACGAGAGTTCTTGAGGATTGCGGTTACAAAACAGCATTCCTTGCACAACCTAATTGGAAAAACGATGATGATTTTACACAGTTCGGAAAACCAAGGCTCGGTTTTATGGTGTCGGCAGGCAACATTGACAGTATGGTTGCCCACTACACGGTTGCAAAGCGTAAAAGACATGATGATGCCTATACGGCAGGCGGTAAAAACGGCAGGCGTCCCGACAGAGCCGTCACCGTTTACTGCAACATAATCAGAAAGTTATATCCCGATTCTCCCATTATAATCGGAGGTCTTGAGGCATCACTCAGAAGATTTGCTCATTATGATTATTGGAAAAACGAGGTAATGCCCTCAATTATTTTCGACAGCAAGGCAGATTTGCTTGTGTACGGAATGGGCGAGCTGCAGACAATTGAAATTGCAAAAAGACTTTCCGAGGGTTATCCTGTTGAATCTCTTTACGACATCAGAGGTGTTTGCTATAAAATTCGTACAGACGATTATGTGCCAAAGTCGGTTGTCGAACTTCCAAGCTACGAGCGTGTAAAAGAGGACAAGCGTGACTATGCAATTGCATCACGCAGAGAGCTTGAGGAGGCTGATGCAGTAAGGGGCAAAACCCTCATTCAAAGACACGGAAAGTATATTCTTGTGCAGAATCCTCCGATGCAGCCGCTTGACACAAAACAGCTTGATTATGTCTATTCTCTGCCGTATGAGCGTTGGTATCCAAAGTGTTATGAAAGTCTCGGCGGCGTACCCGGTATCAACGAGGTACTGTTTTCAATCACACACAACCGTGGTTGTTTCGGTGCTTGTAATTTCTGCTCACTTGCTTTTCATCAGGGCAGAGCGGTAACCGTCAGAAGTGAAAAGAGTATTATTGAGGAGGCTGAAAGTTTTCTTGATAATCCACGATTCAAGGGTTACATAAGTGATGTCGGAGGACCTACCGCAAACTTCAGACTTCCGTCATGCGAAAAGCAGAAAAAGCTCGGACTTTGTAAAAACAGAAGATGTCTTGCACCGACACCTTGCCCGAATATGCAGGTGTCACACACGGAATACCTTGATATTCTGCGAAAGCTGAGAAATCTCAAGGGAATTAAAAAGGTGTTTATCCGCAGCGGAATCCGTTTTGATTACCTTATTGAAGATGAAAATGACGAATTTTTCCGTGAACTCGTAAAGTATCACATCAGCGGTCAGCTGAGAGTTGCCCCCGAGCATTGTTCAGCGGCAGTTCTTGATAAAATGGGCAAGCCGCATATTGAAAGCTACAAGCGTTTTTGTAAGATGTTCTACGATTTTACGGGCAAGGAAAATAAAGACCAGTATGTCGTACCGTATCTGATGAGCTCACACCCCGGTTCAACACTTTCGGATGCCGTAGAACTTGCACTTTTCTGCAAGCGTGAAAACATTCATCCAAAACAGGTTCAGGATTTCTATCCGACTCCGGGTACAATTTCAACGAGTATGTTCTATACGGAGCTTGATCCATACACTCTCAAAGAGGTTTATGTTCCGAAGTCTGAAAATGAAAAGGCAATGCAAAGGGCGTTGCTGCAGTATTTCATTCCCGAAAACAAACCGCTTGTAATCAAAGCACTCATCAAAGCCGGCAGACGGGATTTAATCGGTAACGATAAAAAATGTCTTGTAACTCCGATGGCGGGACAAACACAGGGCGGTTACTCAAAGCAGAACAACAACCGCAATTCGCAGAATCAGAAGGGAAGAGGCAAAAACGGCAAAGATAAGTTCGCAAAGTACAGACGAAAAAACAAAAAGAAATAAAATCTTTTTTATACTGAAAATATCGGTATGTGTACTTTTTATTGCCTGTGTATTGCTTGTTTCATTCGGAAAACCTCTCGGAATTCCCGATTGGAACGATGTCTATACATTTTTCGGAATTTCAGCCGATATGGAGTCCGATTTTTCTGTTTCGTTTATCAATGTCGGTTCGGCTGATTGTACGCTGATTAAATGCGGAGATAAAAGCGTGCTGATTGACGGAGGAATAAATCTTGTGACCGATAAAATTACTGCCTATCTCAAACGCAGTTCGGTAATTCATCTTGATGCCGTAATCGTGTCACACCCCGACAGCGACCACATCGGTTCGTTGCCCGATATCATAGATAAGTTCAGTACGGATGTTGTTTATTTCGGAAAATATTCCGACAGCCACAAAACCCCCGAATACGAAAAGCTTGTTAATTCTATAAAAGAAAATAATATAAAAACCATAATTCCCGTTTCAGACAAACCCGTTGAAATCGGAAATATGACCTTTAAATTTTATCAACCCGAAAAGGACTTCGGCAACACAAACGATAATTCGCTTGTAACAATGCTTGAATATGACGAAAAGCGATTTCTTTTTACAGGCGACATTTCGTCAAAAAGGGAAGAATCAATGGTTAATTCCGACAAAGAATTAAAATGCGATGTTCTCAAGGTTGCGCACCACGGCAGTAAGTATTCTTCAAGTGAAGATTTTCTTGCAAAGGCAAGCCCCGAAACCGCTGTAATAAGCGTTTCGGATGATGATACGGCACTTCCCGATTACTATATAACAGCCTTGCTTAACAGCGTGTGCAAAAATGTTTATCGGACAGACAGCGATAAAACCGTTATGATAACAGTCGAAAACGGCGAGATTTGCACCAAAACTCATGCCTGAAAGGTTGACTATAAATTAAATAATGTTATAATATTATTGTTTAACTGACAAAAATCGAAAGGAATTTTTAAATATGGGAGTATATGAAGAACTCGTAGCCAGAGGACTTATCGCTCAGGTTACGGACGAAGAAGAAATCAGAGAGCTTGTAAACAGCGGTAAAGCCACATTCTATATCGGCTTTGACCCGACAGCCGACAGCCTCCATGTAGGTCACTTTATGGCTCTTTGCCTTATGAAAAGACTTCAGATGGCAGGCAACAAGCCAATTGCACTCGTAGGCGGCGGCACAGGTATGATCGGTGATCCGTCAGGCAGAACAGATATGCGTCAGATGATGACAAAGGAAACAATTCAGCACAATGTTGATTGCTTCAAAAAGCAGATGAGCCGTTTTATCGACTTTTCTGAGGGCAAGGCTCTTCTTGTAAATAACGCAGACTGGCTTCTTGATCTTAACTATGTTGAACTTCTCCGTGATGTAGGCGCTTGTTTCAGCGTTAATAATATGCTTCGTGCAGAGTGCTACAAGCAGAGAATGGAAAAGGGACTCAGCTTCCTTGAATTTAACTATATGATTATGCAGTCATACGACTTCTATGCTCTCTATCAGAAGTACGGCTGTAATATGCAGTTCGGCGGCGATGACCAGTGGAGCAATATGCTCGGCGGTACAGAGCTTATCAGAAGAAAGCTCGGCAAAAACGCATATGCAATGACAATCAACCTTCTCCTCAACTCAGAGGGTAAGAAAATGGGTAAAACCCAGTCGGGTGCAGTATGGCTTTCAGCCGAAAAGACAAGCCCCTACGATTTCTACCAGTATTGGAGAAATGTTGATGACGGTGATGTAATCAAGTGCCTTAAAATGCTCACATTCCTTTCGCTTGAAGAAATTGATGAGCTTGCAAAGCTTGAGGGCAGTGAAATCAACAAAGCAAAAGAAATTCTTGCTCATGAGCTTACAGAGCTTGTTCACGGCAAAGAGGAGGCTGACAAGGCTCAGGAGGCCGCAAGAGCAATCTTCAGCAACAAGACAAATACTGACAATATGCCTTCAACAACTCTTACAGAGGCTGATTTTACAGACGGCGAAATCGGAATTCTTGACCTCATGAAGAAGTGCGGACTCATTCCTTCAAACGGTGAGGGCAGAAGACTTATTCAGCAGGGCGGTGTTTCTGTTGATGATGAAAAGGTAACAGATGTTTATGCAAAGGTTGCAAAGTCTGATTTTGAAAAAGGCTATGTTGTAATCAAAAAGGGTAAAAAGGTTTACCATAAGGCAATTCTTGGCTGATTTTGAAAATTAAATAAAGGGGATTAGGGCAAAATGAAAAAGTTTTTTTCGGAATTCAAGGAATTCATAATGCGTGGAAATGTGCTTGATCTCGCAGTCGGCGTTATCATCGGTGCGGCTTTTCAGGCAATTGTAACTTCTCTCACAAGCGACATCATTTCGCCGATTCTCGGTATTTTCGGCGGTGTCAACTTTGATCAGTTTCAGGTTACAATCAATGGCGCAACAATTATGTACGGTAAGTTTATCACAGCGGTAATCAACTTCCTGATTATGGCTTTCGTAATCTTCCTTATCGTAAAGCTTGTCAACAAGGTTATGTCACTTGGCAAAAAAACTGAACCCGAAGAAGCGCCCACAACAAAGAAGTGTCCGTTCTGTTTCAGTGATATTGATATCAAAGCCACAAAATGTCCCCATTGCACAGGCGATATCATCGACCTTACAGAAAAAACAGACGACAAAAAATAATATCGCTGTTACATAAGCTGTTACATGAACAGATATTGCACAACTTAACAACCAACAAAAAGCCACAGTAGAAAGTTAAAATCTACTGTGGCTTAAATTATTTGTTGCTATTGCCGTTTTCGTCAATCTCATCATCTTCAAACACAATAATGTCCTCAACTCTGCATTTGAAAATCTTGCACAAATCATCAATCTTAGTTGTGCTGATCCCCTGATTTTTCCTCAGTCTGTCAATTGTCGCACTGCTGATATTGTGCTTGTTGATAAGAGTGTAGGTGCTCTCATTACTTTTCTCCAAAGTTTCCCAAAAGGGAGTGTATTTTATCATTAAATCACCTGTATTTAAAGGTAATATAAGATTTTGCACTTGACAATAGTCATAAATACGACTATAATACAAATATACAATAATATGCACATCCAAACAGTAATTATGCGTATATTGTACAAATAAATAATAAAGGGGAACAGAGATGAAAAGGTTAAGAAAAACAATTTCTTCATTGCTGGCAATTTCAATACTTATGAGTATCGCACTTTGTGCACCGTTTACAGCCGATGCGGCGGGTACTGCTAACGACATAGTAAGTGTAGCACAGGGCGAAGTCGGAGTAAGCGGTTCTCCAAACAAATATACATACTGGCTTGGTTCTATTGGAGGCAGTTACTCTTATGCGTGGTGTCACGCTTTTGTATCTTGGTGTGCCAATCAAGCCGGTGCAGGAGACAAAGTTCCGAGAACAGCAAGCTGTGCTTCAGGTGTATCTTGGTTTAAAAGCAAAAATGAATGGAAAAGCAGAAGTAGTGGATACACTCCAAAGGCAGGTGATATAATTTATTTTGATTATGGTTCTAACGGTACTTATGACCATGTTGGTATTGTAACTTCTTCAAGCGGAGGTCGAGTTTATACAATTGAGGGTAATGCCAAAAATACAGTAAAAGTAAACGGCGGTTATTCTAACGGATATTCTTTGAGTAATACTGATATTTTAGGATATGGTACTCCTTCTTACTCTAATAATCCAACTAATGCTCCTACAGATGTTCACCTTGACAGAAGTCAGGTTTGGTATGATATTCAGGATGACATAGTTTTGTATCCTCGTGCTAATGGTGCGGATTATTTTTGGATTAGTGTTCATAAAGACGGTCAAGAATTGATTAGTAAGGGTTTGGCAATAAATAGCGAATTACGTTTTTCTGCAAGCCAATGGGGATATGGTGACTATTATGCGTGGATTACGGCTGCTAATTCAGCAGGAAATGTTGATTCGGTAGGAATTAATTTTTCTGTTGTAGGTGCTGCCGGATATAATAGTGTTTCTGTTGGAAAACCATTTTATGATATTGATGAAACAGTCAGTATTTCAGTTTCACCTGTTTGTGCAAAAGGTGTAGTTATTGGAATTGATAAGGCAAATGTAGGCAGAGTGGTTACCAAACAATGTGATACCACATTTTCAATTGCAGCTTCACAACTCGGAGTAGGTTCATACAGTTCATATTTCTCGGTTTATAATGGCTCTGGCGGTGTTGATACCTCAAGAGTAAGTTTTCTTATACCTGAAAGAAAAAATTTAGGTGACGAATTTATTGCAAGAGTACAAAATAAATCATCAAAAAAGTATTTTACTGCGGTTGGTAATAATGTGGAGGGGGCAGATAAGAGGGATGAAAATTCTCAGTTGTGGAAATTTGTACGATTGAGCGATAATAGTTATAAAATATTCAGTTTAGTAGATAATCGTGCATTAGATGTTGATAATTTTGGTGATGCCGGTGGTGGTACAAATGTTCAAGTTTTCAATAGTTGGGATTGTACTGCTCAAAGATTTTACATTTATGATATTTACGGCTCATACTACATAAAACCGGTATGTACTGATATGATGCTTGATATGAGTCAAACTACAAATAATCTTGAAGTATGGGGAAGAGGAGAAGATTGGGCTCCGCAGAAATTTGACATTCAAAAAACGACTAACCTAATTCATCCTGTCATTTCACTAAATAAGAAGAATTTTAATTTGGATGAAAAAGTTACCGTGACTGCATCGGCTGACGGTGGAGCTAATTACTACGGTGCTCAGGTATGGAAAGGCGACAAAGTAGTATATCAAGAATCTTTTACAGGACATACGCTTGACATTGATTGCAGTAAGTTTGGTGCTGGTGATTATGGTGTGTTTGTAAGTTGTGTTAATAATTACGGAAGTATAAACACAGAAACATTACAATTTCATGTAACATCGGGAATAACAAACGACATCGATCTCGACAATTCAGTCACCGTAGCAGACGCAACATTATTGCAAAAGTATGTTGTAAACATAAGTACATTGACTGATGACCAAAAGTTGCTTGCTGATTGCAACGGTGACGGAGTGATTGATGTCCGAGATGCTACATACATTCTGAAAACTATTGTAAAAATACCCGTATAAAATTTAAAAAATTCATAAATATTTTCACTCAACAAAAAAGCCACAGTAGAAAGTTAAAATCTACTGTGGCTTTTTAAATTGAAAATTATGATTGAGCGTAACATTGTTACCGTCTGCACAATTTTATATTAAAATAACAAAAACAAAAATACAATTCCGCAGAGGATTGCTATTGCTGCGCCGACTATGACATCACGCACATAATGCACTCCTGCACACACTCTTGATACGGAAATTATAACCGCAATGAAGAGGTATGCAATCCCTGCCCACACATTGAACCGCAAAATTGCCATTGCAATGATGAATGCGCTTGCGGTGTGGCGGCTCGGCATACTGTCGGGCTTGCTGTTCTTTGCAAAAACAGGCGCAACTCCGTACCGCACATACGGGCGTTCTTCTTTTATGATAATTCGCAGAAGTGTTATTCCCAAAAACACCCCCGCAGGCACAGTCAGCGACTTTAAAAACAAATTTTTTTGCCATAAAAATGTATATACAAGCAAAATCGGATAGCTTGCAAATACTATCAGCGGAAAAATTTTATATACGAATTTCAACACATTTTTTGCGGATTTGTTATTCTTGAAGAAATCGGTCAGTTTAATATATTGTTTACGGCTAATTTTCTACATCTCCCAATGCTTTTTACACTCCGATTTTAACATAACCGTTACACTATTTCAACATTATATTTATCAAACCAGTAGTCAAGTTCGATTATATACGCAAGAATCTGCGGTGCTTTCATCAGCTGACCGTACCACGGATTTGTGATTTTATCGGGATTTTCAATGATATCTTCAATCCCTTTTCGGTCAAGCAGTTCGTTTAGAATTGAACACTTTTTAAGAATTTTTCTAACCCTTTTTACACACTCATTGAAGTAAATCGGATTGTGCGTTTTCGGGTACGGGCTTTTCTTTCGCCAGCAAATTTCTTCGGGCAGAATATCCTCAAAAGCCTTTCGCACAATTCCCTTTTCACGGTTGCCCCATGCTTTTAATTCCCACGGCATATTGTACGCATATTCAACAAGTCTGTAATCGCAGAACGGCACTCTTACCTCAAGTCCGCTGAACATTGAGCATCTGTCTTTTCGCTCAAGCAGACATTGCATAAACCAGTAAAAATTCAGGTAGAACATCTCTCGCATTCGCCTGTCAAGGTCGGTGTCACTTTTAAGCTTTGGGGCAAGGCTTATTGTGTCAAGATACCTTTGTCTGACATACTCTTCGCCGTTTTTCAGCACACCGTCCTTGAGAATGCTCCTGCGAATATCCTGACTTTTTGACCACGGAAAACAATCCTCAAAAAGTATTTCATGGTTGTGATACCACGGATATCCGCCGAAAAGTTCATCTGCACATTCTCCTGAAAGTGCAACGGTGTAGTTTTGCTTGATTTCTTTGCAGAAGAGCAAAAGTGACGAGTCAACATCGACATACCCCGGTAAATCCCTTGCCTGAACACTTTCATAAAGTGCGTCGCACACAAGCGTGTTGTCAAGGACAATTTCCCTGTGCTTTGTGTCGGCATTTTTTGACATCATAGAAATAAATTCGTAGTCGGGAGTAGGCTGAAAATTGCTCTTCTGAAAATATTTTTCGTTGTCACGGTATTCAACCGAATAGGTGTTGATTTTGCCGAGTTTGTGTTCCTTGTTGTACATTGATGCGGTCTTGACAATTATACTGCTGTCAAGCCCTCCCGAAAGGAAAAAGCACAGCGGAACATCACTCACAAGCTGTCGCTGAATTGCATCAGTCAGCAGATATCTCGTCTTTTCAATGGTAGTTACTTCATTGTCTGTGTGCTCTTTTGCCTCAACGGTATAGTATTTTTTGCGGCGAAGCTTTGAGTGCCTATACATTGCACATTCGCCCGGATTAAGCTCAAATACTCCCTTGAAAACTCCGAACGAAGGCGTTCTTGCAGGCCCTAAAAAGAAAATTTCATTGAGTCCCTGTTCGTCAATTTGAGGCTTTACAACCTTGCTTGCAAGCAACGCTTTTATTTCTGACGCAAACAGCAAGCCGCCGTTGTATTCGTAGTAAAACAGAGGCTTAACGCCGATTCTGTCCCTGCACAAAAACAGAGATTTGTCGCTTGTGTTGTAGATTGCAAAGGCGAAAATTCCGTTCAGCTTTTTGCAGCAGTCAACACCGTATTTAATGTACGATTTCAGCACAACCTCCGTGTCGCTGTGACCTCTGAAATGAAAACCCGATGCTTTCAGCTCCTCACGAAGCTCGGCTGTGTTATAAAGTTCGCCGTTATAGACAATGACATAGGTCGTGTCCTTGTGACGAACCGACATCGGTTGTTTGCCGTTTTCACGGTCAATTACAACAAGCCGCCTGTGCATAAGTGCCGCACCTCGGTTAATGTACAAGCCGTTTTCGTCAGGACCTCGCCTGTCAAGCGTTTCAGACATTCTGTTGAGCAAATCAATTCTTTCGCTCATATCCTGTGAGTGGTCAATCCATCCTGCTATTCCGCACATAAAGTAACCTCCGTCAATTTTGTTTGTAATTTTTGAGTGAATATAAAAAGCATAAAGCGGTAAAAAGCAAAGCTGCTCCCGAAAGGACAGTTCCTCCGAAAAAACCGGAGTTTTCAACCGTTGATGTTGAAAAAACATCGGTTGTGACGGAGAAAAGTTTTATTTCTAAATGCGTAAGCAATGCGGTGATAAATCCTTGTAAAATTCTGCAAAAGAAAAATAATATTTTATTAACCTTAATATTTCCAAGTGCTGAGAAAATCTGGAAATGTACGCAAAGTCCGCCGAATCCTGCCGAAAATGCAACAAGTTCAATCGGCAAATCTTTCGATACCGCAGTAACCGCATTGCAAACTTCCGTGAGTATCAAAAACGGTTTTTGAATATTTTCATCCGTAATGTGTGAGCAGAAAATCTCAGTAAATGCCGAAAACAGCACCACAAATGCACAGATTGCGAACATACCTTTTGCACCTTCAAGAACAGACTTTACAAGTGCGTCGCCTTTTTGCGGAGTGCTTATTAATATTTCCGAATTGGAATTATCATCAACTTTATTTCTGTAAACGAATTTTAAAGCAAATCCAAGTATAAAAACCGAGATGCATTGGGCGGCAAATATAATAAATCCTATTTCAATGCTCGAATAAAGCTGTGCGCCTATAAAATTCACAAGAAATCCGGGGCCCGAACACACCAAAAACAGACCTGCCCGTTTACACTCACTTTCACTTGTCGCACCTTTTTTATAAAGCGAATTTACCGTCTTTGCACCAACGGGATAACCTCCGACAAGCGAGAGAATTATTGCCGATGCAAAGCAACCGTCAAGTCCGAAAAGCGGTTTTGTCAGCCATGAAAGATGTCTGCCGATTTTTTCTGCAAGACCGCTATCTGTAATATATGAGGCAAGCACCATAAACGGAAACAGTGACGGTACAAGCGTTGAAAGACACAAGCCTATGCCGTTTTCAGCACCCTTTGAACATTCCTCCGAAAAACGCAAGGCGACAACGCACAACAGAAAAATCCCTGTTGCCTTAAAAATATTCACCGTCCTTGCGGCATTTTTACTCATAAACAAAACAATCACCAATTATATATATGAGCTGTATTGCATAAAAATAAATAAGAAACAAAAATAGGGGAGATTTTTTTGCCAAAGAAGAAACGAACTGCCGATAAAAACGAAAGATTGCCTTCTCCTATGTTTGACATGGGAACAATGCCGTATATAGAGATGCTCGGAAACCGCAGGATAACAGTTGAGGGTTCAACCGGAGTTCTGCTCTATGACAGCGAAAATATAAAAATAAACACCTGCAAAACCGTAATTTCATTTTGCGGAAGAGGAATGAAATTGAGATGTATTTCAAGCTCCTGTGTTGAAATTGAAGGTTTTGTAACCGACATCAACTTTCTCTCGTGAGGTGAAACTATGCTCCTTAAAATAATACGCTTTTTAAGAGGAAATGTTGACTTTACCGCAAGCGGAAAATTTCCTGAAAGGTTTATGAACATAACCGCAAAAAACGGTGTGAATCTCTGGAATCCCATACCGAAAAAGAACGCAATATCAGCCTCAATGTATCTTTCCGACTACAAAAAAATCCGAATTCTTGCGCGCAAATCAAGGGTTAAAACAAGAATAACAGCCAAACACGGACTGCCGTTTATTATTAACCGCTATAAGGCAAGGACGGGACTTTTTGCAGGTGCGGTATGTGGAATTATTCTCTGCATTTTTCTTTCAAATTTTATCTGGTCGGTCAAAATTTCAGGAACAGAGGAAATCAGCAATACATATCTTGAATCGTTGCTTGAAGATAACGGAATTTCTGTAGGTATGTGGAAAAACAATTCCGATGTTGACCAGATAGAACGCAATATTCAGAGAAAATGCGACGATATCCGCTGGATGAGCATAAACATAACAGGCAGTCTTGTTACGGTTGAAATTAAAGAAACCTACAAAAAGCCGAAGCTTGATACCTCAAAAAATCCGTGTAATGTAAAAGCCGTTAAGGACGGCGTCATAACGCGTATTCAGGCATATAATGGCAGACCCGTTGTCACGAAGGGAAGCGGAGTTGTGAACGGTCAGCTTCTTGTCAGCGGTCTTGATGAAACCAAGCAGGGTGATATGCGTTATTTAAGAGCAAACGCAAAGGTTTATGCCGACATTACCGAACAGCAAACGCTTTCAATTCCGAAAAAAGTAACCTACAGTTACGCTGGCGAAAATTATGTTGACAGAAAAAATTTCAGATTTTTATGGCTTGATTTTCCCTGTAACCTTGCCTTTGAAAACTACGACAATTTTGTAAGTACAGTTCACGGGGAAAATCTTTTTATAAATGATGTTGTTCTGCCGGTAGGACTTAAAATCAGAACCGACCGTGAACTTGTAACAACCGAAAACTCTGTAAGTAAAAACAAGGCTGAGGAGATTGCAAAGACTGATTGTATTCTCTATGAGATTTTTACAAAGAATAAAAGCGAAGTTATTTCAAAACAAATTTCCGTTAAAGAAAATAAAGACGGCTACAGGGTGGCAACAGATTATATTTTTAACGAAAATATTGCTGATCAGGTTGATTTTGATGTGACAGAATAGAAAAGTTGTGATATAATCAATTTGTATGTTTTGCTTTGAACGGCTGAAATTTTGCAATCGGACACAAACGGAGGGATAAGTTTGAGAATTTTATGTATAGGTGATGTTGTAGGCAGTATCGGATGTGAATTTCTTCGCAGTAATCTTCCCACGCTCAAAAAGGTGAAAGGTGTTGATTTTGTAATCTGCAACGGTGAAAATTCCGCTGATGGCAACGGATTGACTCCCGTGTCTGCAAAACACCTTTTTGACAGCGGAGTTGATGCAATTACACTCGGCAACCATTCTTTCCGCAGAAAAGAAGTCTATGACTGCCTTGACTCAAATCCCTTCATTGTCAGACCCGCCAATTTTCCCGAAAATTCAACACCCGGCAAAGGTATAATTAATGTTGACACAGGGCGAAGAATTGTGTCGATTATAAATATTATGGGTAATTCCTATATGGATAACAACCTGAATTGCGCTTTTGAATGTGTAGATAAAATGATTAAACAGGCTGAAAGCAAAATCATAATTGTTGATTTTCACGCAGAGGCAACGGGTGAAAAAAGGGCAATGGGTTATTACCTTGACGGCAGAGTTTCCGCAATGTTCGGAACACACACCCATGTTCAGACCTCGGACGCACAGGTCCTTCCGAAGGGAACCGGCTACATAACCGACACAGGAATGACGGGTACAATCCATTCCGTTCTCGGTGTAAAGAGCGAAATTATAATTGCAAAGCTGAAAAATAAGCTTCCGCAGCGTTTTGACCTTGCAAGCGGAGAATGCAAAATGGAATGTACGCTTTTTGATGTTGATGACAAAAGCGGAAAGTGTGTTTCAGCCGAGTCAATGCGTATTGAATAACACAAATCAGCATAAAGTAAATTGTTTCCAATTGTCAAAAAATATGAAACAATCCCGATTAAGTCGGCTTTTTTTGCAGATAATTAGTGTATTATACTATTGCAAAAAACAAGCTGATAATGTATAATGTTATAATGTGAATTATTGTAAAACTGCGTTTGTCGGTGTAAAATCGGCTTATGCAGTTGATTAAGAAATGTACATTAAAAGGATGTGCCTAAATGATAAACGGACAAATTCTCAAACAGGCTGTTATTTCCGGTGCGAATAATATTTCAAACCAAAAAAACAGTATAAATGATCTTAATATTTTCCCTGTACCCGACGGAGACACGGGTACAAATATGTCAATGACAGTCAATGCGGCTGTCGCAGCACTTGAAGATTTTGACGGCACCTGTGCAGGTGATGCCGCAGGTATCACAGCCTCTGCAATGCTCCGTGGAGCAAGAGGCAACTCGGGTGTTATCACTTCACTGATATTCCGTGGCTTTGCCCAGGGACTTAAAGACATTGAAGAAGTTGACGGCAAGAATCTTGCCGCAGCACTCGGAATCGGTGTTGACGCCGCTTACAAGGCTGTTATGAAACCGACAGAGGGAACAATTCTCACGGTTGCAAGAATGGCTTATGAGGCAGGTATCGAAGCCGCTAAGTATGACAGAGATGTTGTGTCTGTATGGCAGACAATCGTTGACAAGGCTAACGAGGCGCTTGCAATCACTCCTCAGCTTTTGCCTGTGCTTAAAAAGGCAGGCGTTGTTGACGCAGGCGGTAAGGGCCTTTGCGTAATCTTTGAGGGTATGCTCTCTGTAATTAAGAACGGCATTATGATTGAAGCTGACGATGACACAGCTCCTGCAACCGTCAGCACATTTGAAAGTGCCGCCGCTGAATTTGACGATGACATCAGATTCACATATTGCACAGAGTTCATCGTTGGCAGAAATGCCGAGATTGAAACCGAAATCGGCGAGCTTCGCAGTTATCTTGAATCAATCGGTGATTGCGTAGTTGTTGTAAATGATGATGAGATTATCAAGGTTCATGTTCATACGGAACAGCCGGGCAATGCTCTTTCAAAAGGACTTGAGTTCGGTCAGCTTCTCACGGTTAAGGTTGAGAATATGAAGGAACAGCACAAGAATGTCAAGTCAACAAAGAAAAAGGCTGAAAAGGAAAAGTTTGTTCCCGCAGAACCTGAAAACGATTTCGGCTTTGTTGCAGTTGCCGCAGGTAACGGTCTTAAAGACCTCTTTAAAGACCTCGGTTGTGACAATGTTGTTTCGGGCGGTCAGAGTATGAACCCCAGTACAGATGATATATATGAGGCAATTATGGCAACTCCTGCCAAGAATGTCCTCGTTCTTCCAAACAATAAAAACATCATTCTTGCCGCAGAGCAGACAATCCCGATGGTAAAAGACAGAAATGTTATTATTGTTCCGACAAGAACAATTCCGCAGGGTATGACGGCTATGCTCAATTTTGATTCCGAAATTTCTGCCGAAAGCAACGCACAGCTTATGACTGACGCACTTGCGTCTGTGGGAACAGGTCTTGTAACCTTTGCCGCAAGAAGCAGTGAATTTGGCGGTAAGAAAATCAAAGAGGGCGACATTATCGCTCTTGAAAACGGCAAGCTGACAATTACGGAAAAGAGCACCGTTAAGGCTCTTGTTAAGCTTGCAAAGAATATGGTCAGCCGCGACACTTCATTTATCACTCTCATATACGGCGAGGATGTTACCGAAGAAGAGGCGGAAAAGGCTTATGAAGAGCTTCGTGAAAAATTCGGTTCAAAAACCGATATTACACTTGTCAAGGGCGACCAGCCTGTTTACTATTTCATTTTAAGCGTAGAATAAGCATTAAATCAGTTTTTTCAGGGAGCATAATTTTTTCGGTTATGCTCCCGATTTTGTAATGACAGGCTGTCCTGCGAATACGGATAGGCTGTTCTGAAATAAATAAAAACGGAGGTGCGGTAATGACATCACTTTATAAAACTCCTGTTTCAAGCCTGAACGGAATAGGTGAAAAGCGTGCCGCACTTTTTGCAAGACTCGGAATAAAAAGCGTTGGAGATTTGATAAATTTCTATCCTCGAACATACGAGGACTGGAGCAATATCAAGCATATCAATGAACTTGAATACGGTGAAACCGCCTGTATAAAGGCGATTGTTGCAACCTCGGTAAATGACACACGCATAAGCGGCGGAAGAATTATTTCAAAAACCGCAGTCTATGATGACACGGGTTCGATCCAGCTTGTGTTTTTTAACAATAAATACATAAGCTCAATGCTCAGACAGGGCGGAGAATATTTTTTTTACGGAAAAACTTCATCCGACAGCTACGGAATGCAGATGCTGTCTCCGACCTTTGCGCCTGCAATTAAAGGAACGCAAATCCGCCCGATTTACAGGCAGACAGCAGGACTTCCGAGCAAATCGGTTGAATCGGCCGTGCGACAGGCACTTTCAATGCTGCCGTCAAAAATCAATGACCCTTTGCCGGATGCCGTAAGAGAAAGATTTGACCTTTGCCCGCTCAGACAGGCATTGTTTGACATTCACTTTCCAAAGAATTGCCAACAGCTTGAAACAGCCCGAAAAAGGCTTGTTACCGAAGAGCTTGTTGTGCTGAACCTCGGAATGAGAAATCTGCGTGACCGCAGTAGGGGAGTAACCTCGCTTAAAATTATAAAGGATTATTCAGAAGAATTTGAATCGCTTTTGCCGTTCACAATGACAAATGCCCAAAAACGGGCGGTGTCGGACTGCATAAACGATATAATCAACAAATCATCTCCAATGAACCGACTTGTTCAGGGCGATGTAGGTTCGGGCAAAACGGCGGTTGCCGCCTCGGTCTGCTACACGGTTGCCAAAAACGGATTTCAGACCGCATTTATGGCGCCGACTGAAATTCTTGCCCGACAGCATTACAAAACATTTCAAAGGCTTTTTGAAAATACGGATATCAAGGTTGGTCTGCTGACCGGCGCACTCAAGGAGTCCGAAAAAAAACAAATCAGAAAATCGCTTGCAGACGGTTCAATTGATATGGTAATCGGAACACACGCTCTCATCACCGATAAAACCGAGTTTAAAAATCTTGCACTTGCAGTAACCGATGAACAGCACAGATTCGGCGTTGCACAAAGAGCAAAGCTTCTCGGCAAGGGCAACAATCCGCATCTGCTTGTTATGAGTGCCACTCCGATTCCGAGAACACTCGGACTTATTATTTTCGGCGACCTCGACATTTCAATAATTGATGAGCTTCCGCCGTCAAGAAAACCCGTGAAAACCGTGTTGCGAACTTCTGCGATGCGCGGCGGAGTGTATGATTTTATCCGCAGTGAGGTGAAACACGGCAGACAGGCGTACATAGTCTGTCCCCTTGTTGAAGAAGGCGAGCTTGACGATGTTGCGTCAGCCGAAGAATATGCCGCAGATTTGATGCTGAGGGAATTTCCTGACATAGCAGTCGGCATTGTTCACGGACAGATGAAGCCCGATGAAAAAGACGAGGTTATGCGTAAGTTTGCCGAGAATGAATATTCCGTTCTCGTTGCCACAACGGTAATAGAAGTCGGCGTTGATGTTCCGAATGCTACGGTTATTGTGATTGAAAACGCCGAAAGATTCGGACTTTCACAGCTTCATCAGCTGAGGGGAAGAGTAGGCAGAGGCAGTTCGCAGTCCTATTGTATTCTCATCAGTGACAAAGGCAGCAGAACAACAAGAGAACGGCTTGAAGTTATGTGTTCAACGAACAACGGTTTTGTCATTGCCGATGAAGATTTGAAAATGAGAGGTCCGGGCGATTTTTTCGGTCACAGACAGCACGGTCTGCCGCAGATGTCAATTGCCGATTTTGCCGACACAAAAAGCCTTGAGCTTTCGCAAAAAATTGCAGATTATATAATGAACCGTTACGGTGATATCCGAAACGATGAAATACGACTTTTAAAAGCAGAGATTGACCGCCTGTTTGATCGCGGCGGACAAAATGCTTTAAACTGACAAACTATAAATGGGAGAATAAGTAAATGAGAAAAACAGCAATCAAAACACTTTCACTTCTCTGTATGCTTTGCATCATTATCTGTTCCGCCTTTACAACAGCGGGCGCTGCGTCCTACCCCAATGATGTAAAAACACAGTCGGATTCAATATTGCTTGTGAATATGGATTCAGGTCAGACCGTGTATGAAAAAGATGCAGATTCAAAGCGTTATCCTGCGTCCACAACAAAGATTATGACCTACATAATTGCGGTTGAAAACATTGCCGACCTTGACAACACAAAAATTCCGATTAAGCAGTCGGTTCTTGATGTTCTCAAAAACACAGGCAGTTCCCTTGCGAATGTTGAAAATCATGTCGGCAAGAGTATGACAGCAATCGACCTGCTCTACAGCATGATGGTTCCCTCGGGTAACGATGCCGCAATGGTTCTTGCCGATTATATCGGCGACGGAAATGTTGATAATTTTGTTGAGATGATGAACGAAAAGGCAAAGGAGCTTGGCTGCAAAAATACCCATTTTGCAAATCCTGACGGACTTCACGACCCTAACCACTATACAACTGCCCGTGATATGTACAAAATCACTACATATGCGCTCACGCTCCCTCGTTTTGAAGAAATCACAAACACCTGCACATACACTTGTGACGGTGACGATACACCCCTTGTTACCACTAACTACCTCATTGACGCTAACCGAGGCGGCGAGTATTATTATATGTATGCAAAGGGCATCAAAACGGGTACAACCAACGAGGCAGGCAGATGCCTTGTAACAACAGCGTCGGCTGACGGCTATTCATATATGGCAATTCTTCTTCACGCTCCTTATGAAGAGGGTGTGACCGAGGATTACGCAACAATGACCGATGCCGCTGACCTTTTTCGATGGGCATTGACAAGTCTTGAAATGAACACTGTTGCCACCTCGTCAAAGCCGCTTTGCGAAGTAAAGGTCAACCTTGCTTGGGGCAAAAACAGTACATTGCTTTATCCCGAAACCGACCTCAGCGCAATTGTTCCTAAAGACTGCACAGATGAGAATATAATTATTGAACAGGATGTCCCCGAAAGTATTGACGCTCCAATCGACAAAGGCACGGTAGTCGGCAAGGCTACAATTTACTATAAGGCAGACGAAAACAGCAAAAAGCAAAAGCTTGCCGAGGTTAATGTTGTTGCAGGCGAAAAAATAGAACTCAGCGGAATCCTTTATGTGTTCAATGTTATCGGCACAGTGTTCCAATCATACTGGTTCATTGTGGTTATCGCACTCATTGTTCTTATCCTGATTATTTACCTTATTATTTCAAAAATCAGTTCGAAACGCAAAAAGAAGAAGAGAAATGTCAAGCATTACCGCAATCTCTGATGAAATAAAAGTGTAATTAAATTGTAAATTTTCTATACTTGAAATTTGAAAACGGTATGTT
>ERZ1032078.181-NODE-181-length-23697-cov-6.174858_pt1 | contig 23697 bp, 20 predicted proteins | sample MGYA00517101_ERZ1032078 | MGnify/ENA primary metagenome ERZ1032078 (study PRJEB33719, sample SAMN04261301) | wastewater metagenome | biome: rural village; feature: human; material: feces | host: Homo sapiens | place: El Salvador | collected 2013-01-14 ... | reverse complement strand
CATTCACTACCGCACCGACACTTCGTTACCCCCTCACACTCCCCCTGCTGCGTATTGGATTTTACCTGTTGCGCCTATTTTTCCTAGTTCTTTGACAGACTAGAAAAGAGCTGATGAGCAAGCGCTCATCAGCTCTTTTTGTTGACTTGTTGACGCACTTAGGGAATTATGGTAAATTTATAACAAGAATATCAATACCCTATTTCACCTTTGCAATCGTGTCGTGGCAGACCGGCGGATGAATTTCACCAAATAGAAAGCGAGGGAACGCCGTGAAACTCCCGCAGAACTTAGAGCATATCGCACGCAGCCTTTTGGACGGCACTCTTGCACCCGAGGAGCTTGAGCGTAATATCGAAAGCGACCCGTGCTGGACGGAGAAAAATTCCGTCAGCCCCATCTCTGCCGAGACCCTGACGGAGCTCGTGCGGGCAAGCTACAGCGAGCGCAGGCTCTGGTCGGTGCTTGTGGAGCTGACGGACGCAGTCGGGGCGGCATCGGTAAGCGATGCGGCGTTTGACGCAATGCTGCGCCACCCGAACGAGGACACACGGCAGCAGCTCATGATAAGCCTGTCGCATAAGCGGCTCACGGAGGTGCAGCTGCGCACTCTGTGCGATGAGCAGCCTGCGTTTGAGTGCTTTTTCGAGCTTGCGATACTGTATTACGCCGAAAAAGAGCACTCGCTTGAAAAGTTCGCTGCATTTGTTGACGAGTTTGCACGGAGCAAGTATTCCTACCTGCTGCCCGAGCTTATCTCGGAGCTCACAGCCGACCACACTGCAAGCAGCGAGGATAAACACGAGTATCTTTTGAAGCTAACGGAGTAATAAACAGGAGGGACAAAAAATGGCGGCATTCTTTTGGATATCATGGTTTGTCTTGTCGCTCATAACCTCAGTTCTGATTGTAAGGGAGCTTATAAGAGACAAAAAGCAACATGCACAGATTGGCACGGTATGGACAAGGGGTGAGGAGCTGCTGTTTTATTGGCTGGGCACTGCCCAACTGCTCGTCATGTTTTGCCTGCACATATATGTCTGCATATCCAGCGTCGGCGGCTTGACGGCGGGAGGATTGCTGACGGCCGTTCTTACGACGACTTTAACACCGCAAAACTCTGCGGTCATCGGTATGATCATCATCCCCAAAATACTAAAACGCAGCGAAAAGAAAAATGCCGCACCCGCCGAGCCGTTTAAGTTCACCGCAGGAATGAAGCTGGTGTGCGCCGCATTAGTCATCGTAGTCGCTGCCGCCACGCTCGCTTGCAGGTACGGCGCACTTAGCGCAGGCACGGCGCTTGTGATAATGCTGCTCAGCACCGTCATTGCGCAGGGCGTATTCCTCATATTACTGCGCAAAAAACCGCAGCATCCCGAGCCGGAGGATAACAAGGACGAAGTCAGGAAATTTAGAGAAACCAACGATGAAAGTGAGGGTACACAATGAAAAAGAAAGCTATAGTCATTTGCTCGGCAGCTGCGCTTGTGGCTGTCGCCGTGCTGCTTTATTTAGTCCTCGGCAGGGCGGGGCTTAAAACCGTGACGGTCGACGGATACGGCAGCATCAGCGTGCCCGAGGAGTGGACGGCGACCGATGTCGACGGCTTCCTGCACATTTCACGGGAGGAAAACGGCGAGAGCGTGGATGTTCTTGTCCGGTACGATAATAAGGACGGTGTCAACCCGCAGTTTGCCGACATCGCAGACTTTGAGTGGCTGCAAGATACAAACTATTCAAACAGCGCAAGCTGCGGCAAGGAAAAAGTAAACTACAGCGACGGCTCGACCGATGAGCTGATCATTCTGCGCCTTACCGGGTATGAAAGCGACGAATCGACCATGTTCATCTGTGTTGACAAGTCCGCCTCGGAAAAGCAGCTTCAGGAGATAGCAAAATCATATGAGTGCAAACAGCCCGAGGGCTGAGAAAAATGTTCGGCAGTTAATTAAAAAAGGGGGGCGGGGAGATGAACAACGAGCAGATAGAAGCGTATTTGAGCTACGGATATACGCCGTTTCGCAAGGTGCAGTGCGTTGAGCGCATCATCGGTGCTTGGGTCGCAAGCGCTGTGCTGCTCGTCATCGGCGAGCGCAGTGTGGCGTGGGCAGTGCCGCTCGGGCTTTGCTGCCTGCTGATAACGGCGCTGTTTGCGGCGCTGACGGCACGGCACAGCAAGGAGCGGCTGTCACGGTATCTGTGCGACGGCGTGTTTTCACTGTATCTTGCGCTGCTTCTCGACCTCGCCGCTTACCGCATCACGGTGCTGCAAAGCGGCGTGAGCCTGCTGCGAGCCGCAGGGTTTGTCGGCCTATTGCTGCTGAGCATTGCTGCGTGGGGGCTTTTGGTGCGCAAAAACATTAAATCGGGCAGGTATTCCGAAGCGGCGAAGCCCCAAAAGGTCGGGGCGTGGGCGTATATCGGCGGTGCGCTCGGCGTGCTTGCGGCACCGGTCTTGCTGGCGGGTCGGGACGGCCTGACGATAGCATCGGTCGGCCTGATTTTCGTGTCGCTGCTTCTGAGCGCAGGAAGCCTGAATTTGCAGCGTGCGCTGCTGGATATAAAAATGCAAAGGAGAGAGCCGGGATGACACAACACAATGATGCAGACGCTGTTTTTCGCAGCCTTAACGCTGCGGCGGCGGAGGCGGGCAGGCGGGCGGCCGAGATAAACGCCGAGAATGGGGTCGAGCTGTACTGGTTCGCCGATTGGGACGACGAGCGGGGCGTGGAGCAGACCGTTAGCGGGCAGGACTACGCCGAGCTTATCGACACCTGCTTCAGATACTGCACGCATGTCTCGCTTAGTCTCCGCTTTGGCGGCGGCAAATTTGCTCTCCCCGAGCCGCACATTAGCCCCCTAAACGACAGCGATACGGCGGTGCTGCCGTGCAGCGAGAAAACGAGGGAGTATGTGCTCAATGCGGTCGATGACCTATTCGGGTGGATAGACAGCAATGAAAAGCCCGAGGACATGACCTTTCACCGAGCAGACGGAAGCATATTTTTCTGGCTGCTGACGCACGAGGGCGTGTGCTGCCTGCTCAGCCGCTCGGACGAGGATGTGTCGGGTATTACCCGCAAGCCCGGTTGGCACACCTGCCCGCCCGAGCCGTTCCCGACGCTTCTGCTCCCGCCCGACCTCGCCGCCTTCCGCCTTGTCCTCCCGAACGAGAGGTGACACGATGGACTATTTAATTATGCCGAAGATCGGCGTGAAATTTTTTATCACAGGCGAAGACCATAAGGACTTTGACCTTGACGAGGTCACGGCAAAGCTGGGGATAGAGCCGACCCGGACGCAAAAGCAGGAGGTTTTGAGAAACGGGACGGTGAAGCCCACCTACTGGCTTTTTGCGCTGCCGAAGGTCGAGGCGCTCGCCATAGATGACCGCATGAATGAAATGCGGCTCTTGCTCAGCGGCAAGGAAAGCGCAATCAATGAGCTGTGCGAAATCCGAGGGCTGAGTGCGGACTTTGAGGTGAACATCACCGCCGCCTCCGACGAGCTGCCGGAGATTTATATCACGAGCGATTTTTTAGCCTTTGCCGGTGAATTAAACGCCGACCTCGGCATTGCGATGTATCTGGATACAGATTAAGACGACCTAGCGTTTAGGCTGTCGGTGACAAAGCTCGAGTAATTTAATACCGAAAAACCAACAAGGACAGGCGAAAGCCTGTCCTTGTTGGGTTTTGCTTATTTCGATTTTATCGAGACGGTGTTGCTGAAGTCGGAGGCTATGTTCTGGCGCTCATAGTAGATGACGGACTTTATCTTGTAATAGTAGGTCGTACCGGCGGTCGTGGCCTTGTTGTGATAGCTCGTTTTTGTCGTGCAGTCGTAGTATTTGAAATTCTTGCCGTCGGTTGAGCGGTAGATCCAGTACTTTTCGCCGAGAATGGGAGCTTTCCAGCTAAGCTGCGGCTTGCCGTCGACGAGCTTGACGCTGATATCGGTCAAGTCCGGCGTGATCTTCACTGACATCGTTTTGCTGAATGCGGAGTTTGCGTTGGAGTTTGAGGCGCAGATGGCCTTGACCTTGTAGTAGTAGGTCACGCCGAGCTTGGCACCCCAGTCCTCGTAGCTGCCGCCTTTAGCGTAGTCGTAGTACTTAAAGTTCTTACCGTCGGTACTGCGATAGATCCAGTACTTATCCGCTTCACCGCCGCCGCTCTGCCAAACGAGCTGAATGTTGCCGTACTGGCTCCATGCGTTGAGGTAGGGAGCGCCGAGTGAGGTCAGGAGATTTTTGCTGCTACTGTACGCTGAGGGCACATTCTTCTTGCTCACGATGGCGACCGCTTTGACCTTGTAGTAGTACTTCGTGCCGTTCTTTGCGGCGTTGTTGGTGTAGCTGAGCTTGGTGGTGCTGTCATAGTACTTGTAGTCGCCGCCGTTTGTCGAGCGGTAGATCCAGTATTTCGACGCACCGTCAACGGCCTTCCACTTAAGCTGCGGCTTGCCGTTCGTGCGGTAGATGCTCAGGCTCGGGGCTGCCGGACGGCACTGAATGCTCTTGACGGCGGTAGTGTTCAGAACTTTGTTGTTGTTATCCTTGTCTATCGCCTTGACCTTGTAGTAGTAGGTCGTGCCGATGGTGGCGGAGCTGTTGGTGTAGGTCGTTTTGGTGGTGCTGTCCCAATACTTGAAGCTCTTGCCGTCGGTCGAGCGGTAGATCCAATATCTGTCCGCACCTTCGACTGCTCTCCAGCTCAGCTTCGGCTTGCCCGCTGCGGTGGTGAGGGTAAAGGTGTTAACATCTTCGTATGCGCAGTTGTAGTGGAATTTAACTCCGTGGAACTGATACCATGTGTCTAGGTCGATATCGATCGCATTCCACTGATCGGCGGTTCCGGCATAGTAAATGTCGGTCGGGAAGCACTTGAAAAACGCATTCTCCTCGATCGTTTTCAGGCTCAGGGGGAGCTTGATGCTCTTGAGCGAGGAGCAGAACTCAAATGCGTAGGAGCGAATGGTCTTGACGGTGCTGGGCACGGTCAGCGTCTTGAGACTGTAGCACCGTGAAAATACGCCGGTGTTCAGATTCGGGATGGGGCAGTTGAGCGTAACGCTTTCGAGACCCTCGCAGTTGGCGAAAACACTGCTGCCAAGGCTCGTGACGCTCTCGGGAACGGTTATGCTCTTGAGACTGCGGCAGTCGGCGAAGGCTTCGTATGATATGGTCTTTACGCCGTAGGGCAGCGTGATGTCGGAAAGTGCGGCGCAGGCTTTGAACGCACCCATGCCGATGGTCCTGAGGCTCTTGGGCAGGGTGACGCCGACAAGCTTGTAGCAGTTGTCAAACGCATGGTCGCCGAGCGTTTCCACGCCCTCGGGAACAACAACGCTTTCAAGTGCGCCGCAGTGGGCAAACGAGTATTTGCCGATGACCTTGACGCTTGCCGGAATGGACACGGCGGCCGCATTGACGCAGTCCTGGAACGCCATGCTGCCTATCTTCGTGACGCCGTTTTCGACGATTATCGAGGTGATATCATTGGCGTACTTGTACCAAGGTATCCCGGATTTGCCCTCGTAATCGGCCATCTCGCCGGTGCCGGAGATGGTGAGTGCGCCGTCATTGAGCGCCCATGTCACGCTCTTGCCGCAGCTGCCGCCGACGGGTTCGTTATCGGCGAGGGCCGCTGCCGGAAGAAGCGACACGAGCATGCACAGCACGAGTGCGATGCTGAGTAGTCGTTTTTTCATTTTTTCTCCTCCTGTGTTTGTTGTAAAACTGTTTGCGCAAGCTGTCACAAAGCTTGCTTTCACTATTATATGTCCGCACGGGACCGTTTGGGGACAGGTATTTTAAAAAAACTTAATTTCCCGTTAATTGACTTTGTGTAAAGTTTGATATATGCTTGGTTAAATATCAAACAAATCCGAGGAGAAAGCGGCAAATGGAAAGCTATTCTTACAGATACAATGCGTGGTTCGGCTCGATAGTCTCGCAGGCGAAGCTTCTAAGCGGGCAGGCGGGGCTGCTCCCGAAGCTGTACTACGACTTTCTGTACCGTGACGGCAGGCGCACGGCGATAGCAATGGCAGGCGGCGGCTCAAGCTTTGATGACGCTGCGGCGTGCGTGAAAACGCTTGGCAGGGCAAGGCTCGTTCCGGCCTACGATGCCGTCTCCGGCGGCTATGCGATAAGCTTTGACGGCGGCAGATTTTTCGTTGACGCAGCGGAGTATGACGAGGACGGCTTCGTGCGGTTTCTCGAAAACCTCGGGCGTGAATATGTCCTGACCGAGAGCTTTGCCGACCCCGCCGACGGCACGGTGAATGTGGTAATCTTAAGCCACTCCGAGACTGACGGCATGGTCACAACGCCCGCTGAAGCGTTCGTCACCCGCAGCGGCGGCTGCACGCCGCTTGCGCCCGACGAGCACCCCGGGCTTATCGCCAAGGCCAAGGATGCCGCCGCATATCTTGCGTTTTTTGAGCTTTTGCAGTTTAAATTTGTCCCCTGCGGCGAGGGTTATCGGCTCATCGATGTGTCGACCAAGCTCACGCTGCCCGAGGGCTATGCCCCGAGCGAGGCGCTGGCGCAGTTTATCGCCGACTGGGACGAAAAGAGCGCCCACCCCGACCCCGAGCACGCCGAGATTGAGCGCCGGGAGAGGGAATTTAGCGAAAAGTGGGCGAAGATCGCCGAAGCGCAGCACCGCAGCGGCATGCGCCCGTACATGGCGAGCCTGTGGGACGAGGAGCTGCGTGCCGACATGGCCGACACCGAGCTGACCGATGCCGAGCGTGAGTGGGCGTACGAGCGGGGCTTTTTCGGCTACCGCATCAGGGAACTCGGCCTGACCGAGGAAAACTACCGCCGCTATGTCCCCGATTACGACTATTTTTGGGTCAATCGCATCAATCCCGAGTATCAAATGTGGATATCCGATAAGCTTGCCAGCCGCTTTGCGCTCGATGAGTTTAAAAGCGTGCTGCCGGAGCATTACTACGCCGTGGCGAGGATAAACGGCGCAAGCCGCATCCTGCCGCTGCCGGAGCTGCCCGAGGGCTATAAGCTGAGCTTCGATGCGCTTTTTGCGCTTTTGGAAGAGAAAAGACTGCTTGCCGTCAAGCGCACCTACGGCTCGCACGGGCAGGGCTTTAACAAGCTCGAGTGCCGTGACGGGCGGTATATCCTAAACGGCGTACCCATGTCGGCGGATGCCATTGTCGCAGAGCTATTCTCCGCCGAGGGCGTATACCTCGTGACGGAATATGTGCTCATGCACGAGTGGTTTAAAAGCTTCTACCCCGAGGCGCTCAACACCGTGCGTGTAAACTGCTTTTGCCGCACGGGAGAGCTACCGCAGATAGGCGCATGCTTCATGAAGCTCGGCCACTCCAAGGGCGGCTTTACCGATAATATCAACACCGCCGAGGGCGGCATAATCATTAGCCTTGACAAAGAGACCGGCCGCATAATCGAGCCGGAGTTCAAAAGCGGCGACCATTACACGCCCTGTCCAGTGCACCCCGACACCGGTGTCGCCATCGAGGGCAATGTGCCGCATTGGGATATGATACTCGAGGGCGTGAAGGCTGTGTGCCGCAGGTTGCCGCAGCTTCAGTATTTTGGCTTCGATGTCGCCGTCACGCCGACGGGGTATAAGATCATTGAGGTCAATGTGTTCCCCGACTACACGAAGTATCTTCTGCGTGACGGGAAAACGCAGGAGTTTCTGACCGAAAAGGTGCGGCAGAAATTCTACCGCTACCGCATCGACCTGCCAGAGCTCTACCGCACGGACGGCAAAGCGCCGAGCAAGGGATTTAAGTTCACCGTAGTTGCGCCCGATGAGACGACCGCCGGGCAGTTTGCCCGCCAGACCATGGGCTTTAAGGAAAATGTGCAGCTTGTCGTGACCGGCGAGTGCGGCGCTCTGCGTGAGCGCTATCCCAGGAATGTCGCCTACGCTGCCGACCGCAGCGAAGCGCTGCAAATGGCCGAGGGCAGGTACATTCTCTTTGCCGACAGCGGCGATTCTTGGCCGCAGAACATGCTCGTCAAGGTGTGGGATTTCTTCGAGGCAAACGGCGACAAGACCGATGTAGTCGCCTGCCGTCAGCGCTGGACGGGCGACCGGAGCGGCTGGATAAAGCTCGATTATAAGTTTGCAGGCGGCAGCGGCATTGCCGATATCACCGAGCGCCCCGACTGCATCCAAACGAGCCTGAGCTCGGCGTTCCTGCGCACGGAAAAAGCCCGGGAGCACGGCCTTGACGCAGCCCTCCCCGTGCTCGGCGGAAGCCTGCTCATAAATTCGCTCGTGCTGCAAAAGGGCACGATAGGGCTTTTGCGTGAGCCGGTGTGTACAAGAATTTTCGTTGACGCACCCGAGCACGAAGCGGACGCTTCGGCGATGCTCGAGCACTATTGTGAAACGCTGTTTGCGTTGTCCGAGCGCCTGCACGGCAGGGTCGAGCGCTATGTGCAGTATCTTGCCGCCGACGAGCTGCGCACGCTCACCGTGTCCGACAATGCGGCACTGTGCAACAGGGTCAGGGTGCTTTTGCAAAGGTGCGATGCGCATGTCCTGGCGACCGCCAGAAACTGCGCCCTCGGCACGAAAGGGGCGCTCCTGCGTCTGCGGGATGGCAGCGTTACCGTGCGCCTTGACGGCGAAGAAGCCTTTGCCGGAGACGAAGCTCTCGGCAAACTCAACGCCGCCGGTGCGCTGACCGTTGACGGCATCGAGACCGGCAGCAGGTACCATATCACCGGCCATGTGCTGCTGCCCGGGTTCGTGACGAAGCCGGTGATCTATCTCGCCGATGCCGAGACCGGCAAGCGCCTTTCCGATGTGCCGCTCACGGCGGCGCCCGAGGCGAAGTACCGCTGCCTTGACGGCGGTTACAGCTATGTGCGGTATGAGTTTGCGGTCGCCGTGCGGGAAGCTCACCTTGCCGCTTTGACCCGCTTTGAGCTGCGCACCGACACCGCACCCGTGAAGCTGAGCATCAATCTAAAAAAGGACAGTCCACTTGCCGCCCTCCGCCGCTCCGGCGATCTGTGCATCCCCAAACGCACGCTCCTCGAAAAGCTCAAAGGGAAATGAATTATAATTAATAATTGTGTAGTGTTTAGTGTCATAACAAGGAAACAGCGACAGGTCTCTGACCTGCCGCTGTTTCTTTTGTTGATGTGTTGTAATTATACTTGTGCTATTTTGCCTTGTATCTGTATACGGTTTTGGTCTCGACCTGCTTCGTGTCGGACTTGTACGCCGGTGTCTCCGACCAATCCGACCACTTGCCCCAGCGGGAGAAAACATATACTTTGTGCGTGGTCTTATCACGGTAGCGATAGAAAGTCGTAGTTTCGACCTGCACATACTCATCGTCTCCGAGCAGTTGCTCGCTTGTCCAATCGCACCAGTCGCCCCACACTACCAAGTCGCTGTTTGTTACCATTGCAGAACGCAGACGATACCGTGTTTCTGTTTGAACATCAAGGGTGTCGGACGCAACCGCCTCATCTTGGCTCCACTCGCTCCATTCTCCGTAGTCTGCGGTCTCGCTTGTTTTCTCGAGTTTCCAACCGCTCATTGTGTTAGAAGCAGAGGTCTTGGTTTTCTTGTTTCGGCTGCGATACAACACCTTCTCTTGTATATAGAAATCAGATCCGTTGACATCCGAAGGCAAGTTTTCCGACCATTCCGACCAGCTTGCCTGTGTGCCCTGAGAATCGGCTGCGTTGTCTGTGCTCAAAACCTTGTCATCGGGAAGGGGGGCATCGGCTGAGCCGCCAAATGCCACAACGGCGACTACGATAAGAACAACGGCGGCAGCCGCTGCTATAAACAGCTTGGGGTTTAGCTTCTTTCCCGTCTTGACAGGCTCGTTCGCCTTTTCGGCCTTTTTCGGCTCGCCGTGCTTGGCGTCGACCTGTGTGGGCTCATCATAGATCGGGGGTGTCCCGCCGATGACGGACACGGTCTCGTCTACATTGGCGACGGTGGCATCTGCGGGGACGGTCACTTCCTCCTCTGCCGGAGCCTCGGCGGCTGTCATCAAAACGGTCTCGCCGTCATCGGGCGTGCCGCCAAAAAGCGAGACGGTTTCTTCGTCCTCGACCGCCGCTTTGGGGGCTTCGGTCGCTGCGGACTTGCTCGTCTCGCCGAGCTCCGCCAAAGCGCTCTCGAGTGCTTCACGCATCTCAGTCGCCGAACGGAAACGCTCCTTCGGATCGTATGCGCAGGCCTTGAGCACTATCGCTGCAAGCTTTTCGCCTGCGTTCACGGGAGAGGGCAGCGCCTCACCCTTAGACCTTCTGGCGAGGGCGGCGGTCAGATCGTTGTGGCTGAACGGCTCCGGCGGCTGCGGCAGAAACGGGAAACGATTGTTGTTCAGATAGCGGTACAGCACGATACCGAGCGAATAGATATCCACGCTCGGACCGTAATCGCTCCCGTTGTAGACCTCGGGCGCCATGTAGTTGTATGTACCCTTTTTGGAAAGGTTGCTCATCGTTTTCTCGGCGGTTCGGGCAATGCCGAAATCGCCGAGCTTGAAATTGCCCCTTTCCGAGACAAATATATTATCCGGCTTGATGTCACGGTGGATAATACCGTGCCGGCGGCAGATCTCAAGCGCCTTGCAGATATCGATGCCGAGCTTTGCGGCGTCCGCCTGCGAAATGGGGTGCTCCTTGGCGTACCTCGTCAGCGGGGTCAAAAGCTCCATGCGGATGAGGATGTCCCAGCCGATGCCGTCCTCATGCGGTACAACGATGTGATCTTCATAGCTTACTATGTTGCTCTCGCCCTTGAGCTTGGACATGAGCTGAAACTCGTCGACCAGTTCCTGCACGAAGCCACGGTAATATTTCGTCACATTCTGCTCATCCATGCTGTCGTCCATCAGCCTTTCGGCCTCGGTCGGGTCCTGCGGGATGGTTATTGCCTTGAGCGCCGCCTTGTATGTATAGCCGAAGTCCTCACGCTCGATCTCGAACACCTTGCCGAAGCTGCCCGAGCCTATCTCACGGACGATCTTCCAGTACCCGAAAATGGGCTCATATTTTTTGTAATATGACATATCCATGGCGCTTCCCCTTATTTTGCCTTGTATCTGCATACGGTTTTGGTCTCGACCTGCTTGGTGTCGGATTTATATGCAGGGGTCTCCGACCAATCCGACCACTTGCTCCAGCGGGAGAAGATATAGGTTTTCTTCGAGGTCTTGTCACGGTACCTGTAGAAGGTCGCACTGTCGACCTGCGTTGTGGCGCTGGCGGGCAGCTTCTGAGTTGTCCAGTTGCTCCAATCGCCCCAGCGCTGGAAGTGGTAGGTTGCGACCTGATGTCTGTCGCAGTAGCGGTAGACCGTCCTTGTCTGCACATCACGGGTAGATGAGCTCGAGACCGCATTTGCCGACCAGCCCGACCAGTCACCGTAGTTGGTCACATTCTGAAGCGAGCGTGTTCTGTAGCGATACTCGACATGCGTCTGCGCCGGAACGGATGTTGCTTCGCCGAAGAACCAAAGACTGTCGTAGCTGTGGGAGAACATGCTGCTGTCGTAGGGTCCGTATAGACCTAAGCTTGCATTATTTAGCGGCAATGCATAGCTAAGGTTTATCTCGTCATATCGTGTGCACGCGCCCTGGCCCGATTGGTATCCCTTTGTACCATACCCATAACCGTTGCTCGATCTGTAGATCCAGTATCTGTAGTTCGTATAGGCGGCTCTGTCAGTGACGGTCCTTGTCTCAACCTGTCTGTAATCGGATGCGGACACAGCACTTGTAGACCAGCCGCTCCAGTCGCTCCATGCGGTGTACTGCTGAGTAGTGCTCTTTGAGCGATATCTGTACTGCTTCTGGCTCTCGACCTTTCTTGAATCGGAGGCGGAAACGGCGGTCGTGCTCCAATCACTCCATGCGCCGTAGTCGCTCCAACTATAGGTGGTGTTGGTCAGCTTCCAGCCGTCCATGGTCGAATTGCTGCTTGTCGTGGTGTTCAGATTGCGGCTGCGGTAGCGGGTCTCCTTATCGACCTCACGGGTGCTCGACGAGCTGACTTTCGTCTGGCTCCAGTTGCTCCATGCGCCGAACCCGCCCTTGTCGACGGTTCTCTCCAGCGTCCAGCCGGACATCTTGCTTGAGGTCGTGGAGGTCTTGGTCTGCTTGTCTCTGCTGCGATACTGCGTCTTTTCCTCGACTTCGTAATCGGACTTGTTGACTGCTGAGGGCAGCTTGTCCGCCCAGCCCGACCAAGTGGGTGCCGGCGTAGGAGCAGGCGTGCCGGTGGGAGCAACGGTAGTCTTAGCTTCCCCGGTGGTGTCGGAAGCTGCGGTGGGCTCGGGATCGACAACGGGAGAGGAGTTGTTGCCCGCAGTGCCGAATGCAACTGCGCCGAGCGCAATGACGAGGGCGAGCAAGGCCGCCGCCGCAATATATTTTTTGTTGAGCTTTTTGCCCGCCTTGGGTGCGGAGCTCTCCTTTGCGGCGGCGCTCGCCTTACCGGCATCTTTCATTTTAAAATGATATTCGCCGTCGTTTTCGGCTTTTTGACTGCCGAAAGCGGGTGTGGTACCGTCCTCAACGGGAGCTGCCGCCGGTGCTGTATCGGGTACGGTTTTGTCATCCGCTGTGGCACTTGCACCGAAAAACGGGACTGTACCGTCAATATCGGAGGAAGGGACTTTGCCGTCGGCAGGATCACGGCGGGAAAGAGGAATCGTCTCGTCGCCGCCTGCGTACATTCCATTGTTGTTTTTCGGCAGGGGCACGGTCTTGCCAAAGGCATCGTCCGCATCTTCCGGAGCAAGTCTTGCCAGCACCGCCTCAAGTGCAGCACGCATCTCGGCCGCCGAAGCGTAGCGCTCCTTCGGGTCGTATGCGCAGGCCTTGAGGACTATCGCCGCAAGCTCACTGTCGGCGTTTGCCGGAGCGGGTATCGTCTCGCCCTTTATGCGGCGCTCGATCGCATTTGACCTGTCGCTGTGGGTGATAACTGCGGGGAACTCGGGCAAAAACGGCGCTCTGTTGTTGTTGAGATAGCGGTAAAGCACGATACCCAGCGAGTAAATGTCGACGCTCGGGCCGTACTCATCACCCTTGTACACCTCGGGTGCCATGTATGTGTATGTACCCTTCTTGGAAAGACCGCTCATCGTCTTTTCGACGGTCTTTGCGATGCCGAAGTCGCCGAGCTTGAACTTGCCGTTTTCGGACACAAAAATATTCTCCGGCTTAATGTCACGGTGGATAATGTTGTGCTTGCGGCAAAGCTCGAGAGCCTTGCAGATATCGATGCCGAGCTTCACGACATCCGCCTGCGTCATGCTGTGCTCTTTCGTGTATTTAAGCAGCGGGGTCAGAAGCTCCATGCGGATGAGGATATCCCAGCCGATGTGGTTTTTGTGCTCGATGACACGGTGATCCTCGTAGCTTACGATGTTGCTCTCACCCTTGAGCTTCGACATGAGCCTGAACTCCTCGACCAGCTCCTCAACGAAGCCTCGGAAGTACTGCGTGACGCTCTCCGAGTCCATGCCGTCGTCCATTATGCTGTCGACCTCGCTCTGGCTCTGCGGTATCGTCACCGCCTTGAGGGCGGCCTTGTAGGTGTAGCCGAAGTCCTCACGCTCGATCTCGAACACCTTGCCGAAGCTTCCCGAGCCTATCTCTCGGACGATTTTCCATTCCCCGAAAATAGGCTCATATTTTTTGTAATATGACATATCCATAGCTCTATCTCCCCAGTTTCTCTCGTATTTTTTTCATCAGCTCGGCAATCAGGCTTTCTTTCGCCTTGCTGTTTTCAATGTTCAGATTGTCTCTTATTTTGCTCTCGATGCCCTCGTAGTCGGGCTCCGTCTCGGCGGTACCGACCAGCACCACGGTGACATTATCTTTGCCGCCGTTTGCAAGTGCGGCGTTTATCAGAGCGTGCGCCTTGACCTCAAGCGTGGTCTCGCCGGAAAGCACGGCGCATATCTCGTCGTCGGACAGCATGTCCGTTAAACCGTCGCTGCACAAAAGGAAGATATCGCCCTCGGCGAGCTCGACGGGCTCTGCGCAGTGCGGCTCCACGACCATCTCCTCGGGGAAAATGCCGAGGTGCTGGGTCAGCACATGGCGGTCACGGTGCGTCAGCGCCTGCTCGGGTGTGATTATCCCCTGGTCGAGCAGCATCTGCGCCTGCGTGTGGTCAACGCTCAGCTGCGTGAGCACGCCGCTGCGGTGCAGGTAAATGCGGCTGTCGCCGATGTTGTATGCACGGGCAATGCAGTCTTTGACCGACAGTGCGGCAAAGGTCGTGCCGATGCGGCTGACGCCCCGCTTGGTTATCTCCCCGCAAATGCGAGCGTTTGCATCCTGAATGCAGGCATCGACCTTGCCGTCAAAGCCCGAGGCGTATTCCGCCATCGTCTCGACTGCGATCAGCGAGGCGAACTCGCCCAACTGGATGCCGCCCATGCCATCGCACACGCCGAAAAGCTGTTCATCCGCCGCTGCGCAGTAACGGTATTCAAGGTCGTTTGTCTCGGGGCTTTCCTTGTACTTTCCGCAGACGAAAAAATTGTCCTCGTTGTTCCTGCGAACCCGCCCGACATTGGTCATCGCCATGCTCTCAATTTTCATTCATCCACCTCTTATACACAATTACGCCATAATATACCTCTATTATATAAATCTATGAATTTTTTGTCAACAATAGACCGCTTTTTTGCAAATTTGTGCGTTTTAACGGTATTTTTGCACCATATTCTGGGCAAATGAAGGATATAAGGCAAAATTGCCAAATAAAATGCAACATTTGCTTATGCAAACACTTGAATTATGTCAGAAAAAGAAATATAATGATAGCAAATTTAGACAATATTTTTAAAAAACAATTAACATATTGCGCTTTTTGCAAAAATGAGGCGACCAAAGTGCTGTGAGGCAAGGAGCGGAAAGGGTTTTGTATGAAGGCATTGATTTGTAATCAGAACAAGCGGTTCCTCGAAGGGTTTTCTGACTATTTACAGAAAAAGATATCTGATGTTTTTATCGATTCGTTTTCTGCTGTTGACAAGGCGGCCGATTGCCTGCGCAGCGGGAAGTCGTTTGATTTGGTGATCGGGCCGGAAGAACTGATGAGCGGCGCTCCGAAGGATGCCGTTTGCGTGATTACAGGTTCAAAAACTTATATACCGGAGGATAAGGGCAAAGAAATATGTCTGAATATTTATCAGCGCAGAGACGGCATCGTGGCCGACTTGAAAAGAATCATTGCTCTGAAAGTGAGCGGAAGCTCCGGCTTAATGAACGAAAGCGGAGATGCACGCATCATCTCGGTGATCAGCCCGCAGGGCGGCTCGGGTAAAACAACGACTGCTTATTATTTGGCTGCCGCTGCGGCTGCAGGCGGACATAATCCCGTGTTTGTCAGCCTTGAGCCTTTTGCAACGCTGGACAAGCTGTGCGAGGCTCCCGCAGCAAGCGGCTTCGGCGATATAGTTCTGAGACTGAACGACAGCCGTGACCTCTGCCCTGTCGTCATGGAGAAGATGTACAGGAACGAGCACAACATCAACATGCTCCCGATACCCGATAATCTTGATGACCTTCTCTTTATCGATGACAAGGGTGCTTCAAGGCTGCTCGACTCGCTGTCGCAGCTTCCCGATGTTGATCTTATCGTCGTCGACATCGGCCTTCCGCCCTCCGGCACGGTCGTTGAGATACTGAAAAAGAGCCGTGTTATCGTGATTACCGTGAACGATTCAAGCATGGGCGAAGCAAAGCTCCAAAGCATGAAGAAGGATCCGTTCCTTTCTTTGAGTGCCATGAGTGCGGAGATGATAACGCTTTGGAACAAGATGCGCTCCGAGCGCAAGCTCTCCGAAAATGAACTGCAGATCCCGTTCTCGGAGAATATCGCAAAGGGCGTTTCCGCAGTTCAGGTGCTGAGCAGCAACGGCTCCCTGCTCCAAAGCTGCCGCAAGATCATTAACACGGCAAAAAAATAACGCTCCGGCAAATGGACAGGAGGCAACTTGGTGGATAATACTCGGAAATTGGAAGACGAAGTGCTTGCTGCGGTAAGCAAGAGACTGGAGAATCAGGTCGATATACCCGACGACCTTGTCAAAGACACATCTTATGATGTGCTCCGACAGCTATACTCAGGTCAGATGTTCTCAGTCAAACGCAAGACGGAAATAGCGAACTATGTGCTCAACAACATGAAAAAGCTCGGTGTTCTTCAGCCTTTGCTCGATGATAAGACGATAACCGAGATCATGATAAACGGTTACGAGAACATCTTCGTTGAAAAGCAGGGTCATGTTTATAAAACCGATGCGCATTTTGAATCACGAAAGCAACTCGAGGATACTATTCAGCGCATAGTTTCAAAGGTCAACCGAACGGTCGATACGGCAAATCCGATATGCGACGCAAGATTGCAGGACGGTTCCCGAGTCAATATCGTTTTGTACCCCATTGCTCTTAACGGGCCTATCGTCACAATAAGAAAGTTTTCCGAAAAGGCGCTGACTTTCGATGAGCTGCTGGCTTGGAAGGCAATTACGCCGGAGGCGGCGGATTTTCTCAGAGCTGCCGTAAGAGCGAAGTATAACATTATCGTAAGCGGCGGTACCGGTTCCGGTAAAACGACTTTCCTAAACGCTCTTTCGCAGTTTATAAGTCCCGATGAACGAATAATCACCATCGAGGACTCGGCGGAGCTGCAGATAAACTCGATAAAAAACCTTGTCCGGCTCGAAACGAGAAACGCAAATACCGAGGGCAAGGGCAGCATTACTATCCGAGATCTTATCAGATCGTCCCTGCGTATGCGCCCCGAGCGCATAATCGTAGGTGAGGTTCGTGGTGCAGAGGCTTTGGACATGCTCCAGGCGATGAACACCGGCCACGACGGCTCACTGTCGACAGGCCACGCAAACTCAACGCACGATATGCTCTCCAGACTTGAGACCATGGTGCTTATGGGTGCCGAGCTGCCGATGGATGCGATCCGTCAGCAGATAGCCTCGGCCGTTGATATCATCGTTCAGCTCGGGCGAATGAGCGACAAGACCCGTAAGACGCTGGAGATAGTCGAGCTTTTGGGCTACGACCAGATAACTAAGAGTTATAACATAAACCCAATATTTAAATATGAATTTGATGAGGACAGCAGACCGGATAAGGTCAAGGGCGGACTGAAGCGCACGGGAAATCCGCTTAACAACACTCACAAATTTGAAATGTCGGGCATCCCATTTGACAAATACTGAAACGGAGATCGGAAGCATGGACAAAAAGAAGGCCGCAAGCACGGAAACAGCCTCTGCGGGAATTGACTATTCCAAATACGAAATGTCAACAAAAGAACGCCTGCTCTACATTCTGGCGGCAGCGGCGGTGATATTTGCCGTCGGCTATATCTTCTATCAGAATGTGATAGTTTGTGCGATCCTTACCCCCCTTGCGCTGCTTTATCCGAAAATCAGGACAAAGCAGATAATCGCAAATCGCAAGAAGAAGCTGACCTTGCAGTTCAAAGACATGCTGTACAGCTTGTCTACCGCAGTAGGAGCGGGACAGTCCGTCGAAACGGCACTCGTGACCGTGCTCAAGGACATGGAGCATCAGTACGGAGAAGGCGATACGTTTATCATACAGGAGCTGCGCCTAATGATCTCCCGCATCAACATGAACTATAACATCGAGGAAGTTTTCGGCGACTTTGCCCGCAGAAGCACAATAGAGGATATAGCGACATTTGCAAGCATATTCGAGATATCAAAGCGTACAGGCGGCAACATGGTTCAGATAATCCGTCAGACGGTTGATGTTATCACCGAAAAGATCGAGCTCCAGACAGAAATGGATACCATAATATCCGGAAAAAGGATGGAGCAGAAGGTCCTCACTATCATACCCATAGTTTTGGTTTATGCGCTCAGCACGGCAGACGCTTCGTTTATGAAGCCGATATTCACCACCGTCGGCGGCCGGATCATAGCAACGATCGCACTTGCGCTGATCGTTGCGGGATATTTCTGGTCGAAGAAAATCACGGACATTGAGATCTGAGGGAGACGATCATATGGCTAAGATAAGTATTCCCGCAGCAATATGCCTGCTTATTTCATTGGCGTTATTCTACTTTTTGTATTCAACAGGGAAAAAGAGATTTGCCAGAATGGTGGCGCCCCTCGATGAAAAGCTTTTTAGGGTAAAAAGCTTTATGCCGGCGGGCTTTGCACTCATGGCACTTTTGAAGTACGATTACCGCTCGAATTTTGACCGCAAACTCAGACAGCAGATCGCAGAGATCCACGAGCCGGAGTATGTTGAGTACTATCTGCGCTGCTACTGGGCCTGTGCCGCTACATATATTCCGCTCGGCCTGTGCCTCATATGCATGTTCTCGCTCACGGCCGACGGCGACCTGACCATGCCCATATTCGGCTTGCTGCTCGTTGGTGTGCTCATATATCTGAATTTTTCGGAGCTTGATAAGAAGGTCGAAGAGCGTCATCGGAAGATCAGCATGGAGCTTCCGGGCTTTACAAATCAGCTTATCATACTCTCCGGTGCAGGCATGACCCTTCGTTCGGCTTTGATAAAGGTCTCCAAGGAAGGCAGCGGAAGCTCTCCGCTGTATAATGAGCTTCGCAAGAGCGTTCTGCTGATGGAGCACGGAAAAACCGACGAAGAAGCGCTTGACCAGCTCGTGGTCAAATGCAATATGCCCGAGATACGGCGCTTTGTAAGCCTTTTGCTTCAGAACATGGCACGAGGCGGCAGCGATGTGTTCATTGCCCTGCACGATATCGGACAGGAGCAGTGGCAGAACAGAAAGGCGGCGGCGACCCGCTTCTCCGAGGAAGCAAACACAAAGCTGCTGTTTCCCATGATGCTCATGCTGTTTGCCGTCATTCTCATGTGTGCGGCACCGGCCGTAATGTCGATTTCAATGTGATCCGTTTAGGATCAGTTCACTATAGGAACATATGCCGATCCCTGGAGAGGGAGTAAAGAATACTACGCTTATGGGAGGGAGGAAAACAAAATGTTTAAGCTGCTTCGCAACTTCTGGAAGGAAGAGTCGGGCATGGGCACCGTTGAGATCGTGCTCATCATTGCCGCACTTGTTGCCGTCGCACTCATTTTTAAGGATGCGATCATCAACTTCGTGCAGGATGCAATAGAGAATATCTTCGGCAGTGCCAGCGATGGCGCACAGGTCAACTAAGCTGACCAAAATTGCAGAATCCGCAATGCCGGTCTGTATTTGATATGATGCAGACCGGCATAAGACGGAAGGAGCGAATGAATTATGAACAACAAATGCAGGGGATCGTTTACGGTCGAGGCCGCAATAATTTTCCCCGTGGTATTTTTTATATTGCTTGCATTTATCTATCTCGGAATAATGCATTATCAAAATATCAGCACCGGACTTGCGATCATGGACAGCGCAAATGCCGGAACATCGGGCTGGGCGTTCATTGCGAGAGATAATCCCAGATATTTCTCCGCATCAAAGGGCGAGGAAAAGGTGTCCGAAAGTGACTATTCTAAAGCAACGCCTTATGATTCGCTGCTTGAAAACACGGGACTTTCGTCTGCCCGTGCAAAAAAGGAAGCCAATATAAAGGCGTATGCACTAAAAAAACTCAGCGGCATGGATATATCTGATTTTTCCGAAAAGGTCGATTCCGGAGATATTACGATCTCCTATTCGGGAACCATTTTCATGAGGAAGATATCCGTGTCCGCAACGAAAAATTTCTTGAACCCAATGGGCAACATGTTGGAATTTCTCGGCGTTGCAAGTAGGGAAGACAGAACCATGCACGCAAGCTCTACTGTTTCCGATCCGCCGGACTACATCCGACTGATGGATCAGATATGGGAAGTCGCAGAGAGCTTAAAAAGCAAAAGCAACGGAAACTGACATCGGTATGGAACCGATTAAAAATATTATTATGAAGCAGGTAACGGTATCGTGAAAAAGAACAACTTGATCAAAGGCTCGATATCCATATTTTTAATAATCACATTCGTTGCAAACTATCTCCTTGCGGCGCTTTTGGTCGATGCGACGCGAGTTCATGCGGCCAAGACCGAGGTGCAGGCTGCTGCGGAGATCGCAACGCAGAATATTCTCACCCGTTATGACGAATATCTTTATGAGCTTTACGGACTGTTTGCGGTCACTGATATGGATCAAGACGCAATAGCAAGCAGTGTCAAGGACTATATAGACCAAATGGTCTGCCTCGGCGTGGGTGAAGACTCGTCGCTTGGCAAGGCCATGGCTCAGTCCGTCTTTTTCGATGCCGGAATCGACGAAGCGTGGAAGCCCTACGAGCTCGACTTGAAAGTAACCGCCGGCTCTAATGTCACATTGGCCAGCAATGATGTTTTGAAAAGCCAGATACTCGACCAGATGAAATTCAGAGCCCCTGTTCAGATAGCAGACAGCTTCTTGGACTTCTTGGACACCGTTAACGAGCTCGAGGATACAAAAAAGGCCGTCGAGGAGAAGACAGAGTCCGACGAGAAACTGCAAGACTGCTTGGATTCGTTAGAGGAAGCAGAAAAAAAGGCGAAAAAAATTAAAAATAAGGTTATTAACTACACTCTGCAACCGACCGAACTGTCCGAAAAGCCAAAATCGGCTTCAACAGCGACTAAATTTGTGAAAACGCTGGAGAATATGGACAAAAGGCTGGGCAACATCAAGGTCTCGTCTGCGACGGATCTGGATAATGCCGTAAACTCGGCTCGCAGGGACTTCATAAGCGGTCTGAATAAAGTTTCGGACAACGCAAAGAACTTGTGCGGTGCGCTCAACTCCCTCAGTTCAACCTTTAGCTCGGTTAAAGAGAAATTTCGGAACATGATAAATAAAGACCTTGTTCCTGCACGAGATGCTGCGGCAAATGATTCGAGCTTGAACTCAAATACAAGGGAAGCAATGAAAAATGCGTATCAGGCCGATATTAACAACGCACAAGAACATATTAAAAAAATTGATGGGTATATAAGCGCTATCGACAAGATTCTTGAGCCGCTGAATGATCTGAACGGCTATTCTTTCAGCGCCACCAGCCGCCGCAATGAAGTTAGGGCAACTTATAACAAGTTGGATGAGCTTATAGAAAGCATCAAGGAAGAGGGCAAAAAGGAAGAGTATAATTATTCGCTGAAGGAAATCGTCAAAAAAGATGAATTCAGTATAAAGAAGGCGTTCTGGCAGGATGAACAGTACACGGACTGTGCGGGATTTTTTGAGTTTTCAAACAGAAAACTCCAGAAAGCCCTCAATGCGGTCAACGGCTTTAACATCGGCTCTAATGCAGATAAGAAGGTCAATGAATCGGTCCCGAAGAACGGGCCGAAGTTCGATGAAGATAAAAAAGGAGAAAAAGATCGGCTCAGTGACATTCCGGCTGATGCGGTCGTCAAAGACGAGAACAAAGACAAAAATGACAAAAAAGACGGTGCGGATGACGATGGAGCAGATACGCTTAAATCAAGCTACGGCAAGAGCAACGCATCGAGTGAAATGGATAATATTTTCAGCAAGCTCACCGATATGCTGTCGGAACTTGGTACGGATATCCGTGACAACCTGTACATAGACGAATATATAATGACCTACTTCCGCAGCTATGTCCATCATTATAAGATGGTTAAAGACAGCACTGTGGGCAAGGACGGTTATGACAAAGTTATATCGCCTAAATACGGCCAAGACCAATACATAAAGTTGGAGACAACGGCGGCCGAGCTTGAATATATACTCATAGGCTCGACAGACACCTCCGCCAATTTGGCCGGTGTTTACGGAGAAATATTGCTTTGGCGTATGGCTCTAAATACACTGTCGGTGTTTATGACACCGGAGATTTATCAATCAATAATTGAAATTTCGTCCGCTGCGGGCATGTTTGCCCCGCTCGTTGTCCTCGGCTTGGTGCTGGTAACGGCTGCAACGCAGTCTGCATTGGATACACAGGCTATAATGAGCGGCAAGGAAGTATCTGTGGTGAGAACCGAGCTGAAGGAATGGGGCATTACCTTGCCCTCGAACGGTAACGGCACCCCAGCAGGCGGCGGCACCGGTTCGTCGACGGGCACAAATATTAAGGCAGGATACAGCGATTATGTTCGCCTGATACTGCTGCTGATGCCGCAGGATAAGAAACTGAACAGAATACGCACTGTGATAAATATGAACATGAGAAAGGCGAACAACGGATTCAACATTCAGAATACATACTGCAATGTGTATGCGAATGTGTCGGTGGACATGGGCTTTTTGCTGCTGTCGCCGGATATTCTGAACACATCGCTCAGCCAGCCGGGCAAGTATCACTTCGATGTCGGAGTAAACAGTGCATATTAAGGAGAGGTGTCATGAACAAAAAGAATAAAACCCGTGGCAGCATGACCCTTGAGCTTGCATTGATACTGCCGCTGTATATAGTGGTCATAATGTTCATATTGAACCTTATGAATGTTTACTATATCCACGCCGTCGTTCAGCAGGGCTTGAATAACGCAGGTAAAACGCTGGCACAATACTGTTACCTTATCGATAAAACGGGATACTTGGACAAGGCTTCGGGGTGGTTTACCATGGAGGAGGACACTTCAAACAAATCCATCGGGATTCAGACCTCGATCTCGCAGCTCACGAAAAGCGCACAGAATGTCATGGCAAAGCTCAATGACGGGGTGACGCTGGAAGAGCTGACCGGCCTGAAGGACGATTTGGGCAGCTTCACCGAAGCACTCAAGGCAACGGCATCTCAGGTGTCGTCCATAAACGGAGATAACATCAAGGACTTTATCATCAGCGAAGCATCGAACGGTGCGACCGGACTTCTGTCGAGCGTAATGGTAAACAGCTATATAAGCGACATGAAGCTTGATTTAAAGGGGATAAAGATCGACTACACCAACTCGAAGTTTTTGTACGGAGATGATTATGAGATAACCCTTGTTGCGACCTATACATACGACAAGCTGTTTCTGCTGGACTTCGGCTTCGATGACAGCGTTGAGATAGTTCAGATGGTGACCGTGCGCCCGTGGATCGGCAATCAGTCCGGCGGTATTTCGGGCAATGGTAATTAGGAGAGCGGCGCTGTATGGATTATGTTTTTGGAATAGCTACCGGACTTGCCTGCGGCATTGCCGCAGCGCTGCTGACCGCAAAAGGGGAGGCTGCGCACCAAGGGGGCATGAAGCAGGTTTTTGCCGATAAAAAAGAGCTTCGGGCCATGCTCGTTGTGCTTGCGGTGTGCTGCGTTATAGGTGCATACGCAGTGATGCTCCACGGCTACGGCGAAAATGCCATTAAACTGATAGTAATAGGCTCGTATTTATCGTCGGTGACCGTAAACGACATGAAGCGGCGTGAAATACCCGATCTTACGACGATAGTATTTTCGCTGCTGTTTATTGCGGTCATATGGTGGTTCGACGGGCCGAGCGGCCTGCTTGCGGGAGCGATAGGTGCGGCCGTGCCCGCTGTGCTGCTGCTTGTGGCGATGCTGATCAAAAAGAATTCGGTCGGCCTCGGCGATATAAAAATGGTCGCCGCATGCGGCCTGATCTGCGGTTTTCCCGGGGTGTTCTTTGTGATGTTCCGTGCCGCACTTGCCATTCTGGTTTACAGCCTGTGGGGCATCCCGTCCATCTAGTAAGGCTCGG
>ERZ1032078.175-NODE-175-length-24131-cov-17.450573_pt1 | contig 24131 bp, 26 predicted proteins | sample MGYA00517101_ERZ1032078 | MGnify/ENA primary metagenome ERZ1032078 (study PRJEB33719, sample SAMN04261301) | wastewater metagenome | biome: rural village; feature: human; material: feces | host: Homo sapiens | place: El Salvador | collected 2013-01-14 ... | reverse complement strand
GTAGCAGCTAAAAGCCACTACGCTTTCAAATCTAACTTTTGGGGGTCACCACAAACACTGTTACATACCCTGCTGTTTTCTTTGTTGTATTCTGAATACATAAGCATTATTCGTTCTTTATCAGTACTTTCTGTGGGTTCAATATCATTAAAGGTTTCAAAATTCAAATCACCTGTTGGTGTTACTGTCATCATATTGTATTCAAAGTGAGAATCAGGGTATGTATATCCTTCTATCTTTTCTCTTGTTACAAACGACCAGGTTTTGTCTGTCTTTAGTTGTGTCCAATCATAAATAGAGAGTTTACGACTATAAATATCCCCTTTAATTATTAATTCCTGGACTACCTTTTTTACCATGTTTTTTAATTTTTCCTCGCTATGGTTTTCAACTATAATATGTTGAACAATCAGACCGTTGTTATCATCTTTGTGTGGGTCCGGTAACTTATTATTTTCATAGTATTCCTCACCATAGATAATACGGATATTGTAACCGCTTTCTGAGGTTGTATCTATCAGAGGGTGTATATTGTAATCACTTTCAAGAATGCGAACAATGCTGTCAAGCATTGATTCTGACTGTTTGTCCTTGCAGTAGTCGGATATGGTAACGTCTTTTTCACTAAGCATTTTTCCGAATTCTTCTACGCTGATTTCAGTCTTTTTGCTTTTTTTAATTTCCGTTTTATCAGCAGCATCGTATGAGTCATATTCAAGTGTTAAGTAATCAGACAGTTTTAGCTTTACATCTTCAAGAAACTTATTCATTATACCCAGTTTGCTTCTGGAAAATTTTTCTGGGTTTTCATAACATAAAAATTCTACCGTATTGTGGGAATTTTTATATGAACCCGGCGCAAAGGTGTCCTTCAGGTCAACTTTGTCACTTTTCAGTTTTTTTCTGAAAGCTCCTGTTTCGGCGTCTATTATGTAGAAACTGCCCTGTTTTGAATAACTGTTTTTCCTGAATGTCTTGACATCAAGGGTTAAGTACATTCCCGGCTTAAGTGAAATCTGGAGGAATCGGAACATATATATTTCTTTAGTTGATTTGTCTCTTATCGGGGATGTGCTGTCGCCATAGTATAACTTACCTGTAAGATTATTATAGGAGAACAACTCGCCTTTAGGAGTTTTTATAGAATTTATAAGCAGTTGCGCAAGAAGTCTGTCATTGTAATAGAAAACCCTGTTTCTTTCAGCCTTATCCAGCACATTGATTTTTTCTACGGCAACATTTGGATACTGCTCTTTTATCTTTCTGCTAAAATTGAGATTATATTCTTTGCCTTTTTGAAAAAGAACAAGTGCTTCTTTTCCAAAAGAATGTTGTACTGCAAGTGCTTTGTATTCAGCGGTAGGAATATCAAGGATATTTGTATTGTATAAACCTGTTGTGCCTTTGACAAAGTAAATGTCAAAATCCCTTTCTATATTTTCATAGTTGTATTCTGCTCGAAACTTGTTGGTAAGTATCATAAAAAATCTTCACTCCTTATCATATTAATATTTGTGGTTATAGGTTTTCCGTCTTGGTCAATCAATCCCGGAATCTCTACAATTTTTCCGTCACAGCTTATAGTAGGTTTCGTATTGTTGTTTCCTACAAGGTTGATTATATATGCCCTTTTGCCCTTAATAGTATCAAGCTTTTGCCGTATTCTTTCAGTAGTGCTTTCTCTGTCCTGCAGGTAAGTAGGCTTCCAGTTTTTGAAGTCAACATAAATACCGTCATTAAGTTCAAAATCAAAGAACTCAAATCTATCAGGGTCATTAATTGGCTTTAATTTCATTCCCCGTTCTCTGCTTAGTATAAACTCGCCGCAGACTTCTCCTAATGCACCTTTATAGATGTTGTGGAAAAGCACAGGGCTCATCATATACATATTTTTTTCAAAAGTTGTTGCATAACATAATTTAATGAAGTGTTCTCTCATACCGCTATATTTCATCGCGTATGGAAGATAAGAGTTTTTCTCTCCTGCCTCATAAATAATAGTTTCGTTTGTTATACCCTTCATTTTTGCTCTGCCACTGTTTTGAAAGTCAATTTTACTTGTACCAAAATCAATAATTACATCATCAAAATCATAGTACTGAGAGTAAAGGTATTTGTTGATTTTTTTACCGGCAGTAATATAAAGCATTTTCAAATTATAGTCAGCATTATATTGGCTTTGATTTGCAGTAGGAAAAGTCAACACCAGCTCTCTTAATTCATGCCATATTTGCATACTCCTTTCATTCCATTTTCTGTAAAGCAAGCCTTTAATAGTCCACATTCCGGTTGAAGATATTTTTTCTGCAGTATTAAGGATGCACTGCCGTTCATCCGAATAATCACTTCCAAGAGTTTCTCTCAAAACAGCAATAGCCTCCAGCTCAGGCGACATTATTCTTTTCCGTAGTTCACCGCTATATATCTTTTCAAGCAGCTTGTCCTCAATGTAAATATTAATGTTTCTGTTTTTCACAAATGTGCGGCACATTCTGCCTACTGCCTGAATGACTTCTCTTGTTGCCTGCATACGGATACTTTTAATTTTATATAGTTCATTATTTTCATAGGTATGCCCTGTAGAGTAGGAATTAAAGGCTGTTCTAATAAGACTATTAAGTTGTGAACGCTTGATTTCTCCGTTTTCATACAGACTTTCTATTTGTACCAACATACTTATCAGCTGGTTAACTGTAATTTTTTCATCTGTATAAATATTGGTAGTAAGATTTGTAATATTTCCAAGATACAGAGCATCAATATCCTTTGTAAAGTATCGTTTGTCCTTTGAATTATTACATTCAGTGAGTTCAATATAGTTTGTTTTGTCTGTAACTGCATATTGCAGATTCTGTCCTGCGCCGATTGTGCTGTAAGAAGAAATTATAAAAATTTTTTCTCCTTGTTCCAGTTTATTGATCAGAACTTTTTTATCCTCTTCAAAATTTTTGCTTTTAAGCACAAACAGCATATCTGTTGCATTATAGCTTAGTCCGCAAAATAAAAGCGCCTTTTTCATTAATCTTAAAAGTAGATTATAGTCCATATATTCTTTGGATTCCTCAGGAAGAGCCATTCCAAGGTAAAGCATGGATTTTAGTGTTGTGTTTTTAAGGAAAGACACCATAGCATACAAAATATTGCAGTACCTGATTCGGTAATATGTTTTTTCGCACTCGTTGTCAATAATATTACCGCATACCATTGCAAAATCATCGTTGCTAAATAATTCTCTGCAAATATCTTCGCTCCTGCTTTCGCTGTACGCAGTACTTATAACTTCGGTGCTAAGACTAATTCCTTTGTCCTTGTATGGTTCATAAAGCCTGAACATCTGTTTTTTAACTCTGTCTTTCATATCTTCAGGTGTAGAATGAAAGTCGTTCTCCAGATAGTTTCTGAGATAATCAAGATTGTAGTTTCCGACAACAGTAGGCATTTCAGCGGTAGCAGAAAGTCCGATGACAGCATTGTGTTTTGAGATATACCCTATAATTTTTTCAGGTGTATCATATAGTTTTATAAAACGGAGATTTGTAAAGTCAAAGTGTGAGTCGCTATCTTCAAATTCAAAGATTTCAATACCTTTTTGGTAGAAAGAATCATCTGGAATATTGTGTTTTTCCTTCTGATTTATTTTCTGTTCACATAATTCACCAAGCAGAAGTTTGCTTTGGTTATTGCTAAGTTCAAGCTTTTTCACAATAGTAGATATAGCATTTTCAATAGTCATAGCGTCGGCGTTAAACGGTCTTCCGTTGTTGATGATGTTCATATATTCATTAGCCCAGTGAAAAAGAAATCTTCTGAAGTGAAGCAAAAATCTGTTAATATCTCTTAAAAGGCTATAAATTACAATATCGTCTTTTTTACGGTTTTCAAAGAATGTTTTTTTATCCTCAAAGAAAACCTTAACAATGTTTTCCTCCTTATCCTTTGTTGCACGAATATACTTTGCATTTCCATTTAGTATAGAGTGGTAGGTAGCATCCTTGAACAGGAAATTTTGTTTTCTGTCAATATGATTTTCGTTTACCTTTATACTCAGATTAGTGTGATATTTATCGGCGATTTCATCCGCCTCTTTTTTTAGCTTTGCAAAGGTAATTATGTTACCTTTGCTATAGTCAATTGAGTCAATAGCCTTTTTAAGATTGTTTGAAAAATAATCCGTGTTCAGAGTTCTTAATATCTGTCTGAATACAGAAATATAATCCTCTCTAACTGAAACTGCTCTTTCAATCAGCTCATTTTCAATAGTAGATTTTGTTGCGTCAAATTCATCAATAATAATGATTGAATCGGTAAATAGAGGAGATTTTATAAATTCATAACTAGGTTCTACTATAACAGAATTTCGCTTCATAAATTTGCTGATACTCATAAGAATAATCTTTCTTTCATCAGTAAATACTGCAGGATAAAGTGCACCTATCCACTTGTAATTTGCATCATTCTTTATTGCTTTTAGCTTGTCTTTTTTATTTGAAAACCTCTTTTTCAGTGTATCGGAAACAAAGTGCCTGAAATTTCTTTCTGCCCTGTTAACATTATCAACTAACATCTGTTGATATTGAGTATCGTTTATATTGCTGTTTTTTATTTTTGTGTAATTTCTTATTGTTTTTTCAAGTTCATAATATTCAGCGGATATAAATTCTTCAGGAATATCAAGAACAGGGATTTTATCTACAACTTCATCAAAATTTGAACGTATTCGCAGTACCTCTTTATTGTATAATTTTTCATCATTATATGCTCTTTTTAAATCCTCTTCCGGAAGATTTTTGTTGAGGGTTGTAAGGTATATTATTTTTCTTGTGTTATTAGGATTTGCGGCGTATTCTCGCATACAATTTGTGATTGTGTAAGTTTTTCCGTATCCTGTGGGAAGTTCACAAAGAAAAAGGCCGTTTACATTGTCGTTTAAAACTGAGTCTATGTATTGTTTCGTAGTTATCACCTCGTTAAGATTTGTCACTATATAGTATAACATAATAAAAAGGATAAATAAGGGCATATAGTACCCCCTATTTATCCTTGACATAAATCTATATTCTTTTTTAAAAGTTCGAGCATTTTTGATTTCACATTATCGGGCTGTAAAATCTCTACATTACCAAGACCAATTATCCATCCTAAAAATATATTAGACGGAACAGCATAAAAGGAAACCTGTAAATATTCTGTTTGCTCGTCATCACAAATTTCAATGTTTGTACCAAATTGGTCAAGAAATGCACCTACCAAGTATTCGGGGATTTTTACAGTAATACATTCTTCTTTCCCGGAAAACATGCCGATTCTTCAGGATACATATGTATCCGGATTGAATTCTGAAAACTGTTCCTTTCCTCTTATTTCGAATTCCAACTGTTCAATATGGTAGAGTTTGTCAACTATGTAAACTCTTTCTTTAAGAATACCATCAGTTTCCTTGGTGTCATATCCATAAAGATAATATCTACCGTCTGCCCAAATAAGTGTAAACGGATTTAATGAATATGATTTTCCATTTCTGTTTTTCAGGACCTTATCCTTAGTCCAATGACGGTATTCAAAGGAAATCTGCTTTTTATTATTTATTGCGTGCATAATATTATTTATGTTGATTAGTATTCTCTTGTTTTCACTTTTTGCAATATTGATACCTAAAATACTCCTGTCTAATGCTTCTGCATCATATATGCTGACGGTGCTTCTCAACTTCTTTGATATACTATCCGCAATGCCGTTTGGAATAATATTAGAGGCATAAATAGAGTCTAACAATAATTTTATTTCGGCGTTTTGTAAAATACGGTCTCCGATAAAGTAGGTAGCATTTCTACCTCTGCCTGAAATTATTTCTACGCCAAAATCTTCACGCAGTAATTTAATATCTCTTTTTACAGAGTCATGTTCACATTCAAATCCTTTGTTGTAGAGCTTTTGTAAAATCTCCTCCATAGATAATTGATGATCTTCATCAGTGTATTTTTCCAGTATTCTGTATAGCATTAATATTCTGCTCTTATTTCTGCTCAAAGTATCCTCCATAATATTTTGGTAAGTATATTCTTTATGTTTAGTATATCACCTGAAAATAGTGTGTTCAAGGAAAAAATAACTTTTACAAAAGAAAGTGAGTTTTTTCTTATGGATAAAGTACATAGATCTGAATTTTCTTTTTTATATAAAAATAGTATTGCTATTATTCCAGAATTAGAATATAATAAAAACAGTAATATTAGAGGTGATAGAATGCTTGCTTATATGACTGCTGGTGAAGCCGCAGAAAAATGGAGTATATCCCATAGGAGAGTTATAACTTTGTGTCAGGAAAACAGAATTCCCGATGTAGCTATGCTCGGAAATATGTGGATAATACCAAAGGACGCTGTAAAGCCTGTTGACGGAAGAACAATAAGATATGACAAGAAAAATCCTGCAAAACCCTTTGTGAAATGGGCAGGCGGTAAAGGACAGCTGTTGCCTACAATCAGAAAATTCTATCCTGCCGGAATGGGAACAACCATACGCAAATATTGTGAGCCTATGGTCGGAGCAGGAGCTGTGCTGTTTGATATTCTCAACACATATGAAATGGACGAGGTCTATATATGTGATACGAATGCCGAGCTGATGAACGCTTACATAGCAGTAAAAGAAAATGTAAATCAGTTAATAGAATTGCTGATGAAGTATGAAAATGAGCACCTTAAAAGAGATGATGAGGGCAGAAAAGAATACTATTATCAGCAGAGAGAGCGGTTCAACGCAGAAATTCAGAAACCGGATGAAAACAATTCGTTGTTGAGGGCAGCATTGTTTATCTACCTGAACAAGACCTGTTTCAACGGTTTGTATAGAGTCAACAGAAAAGGCTTGTATAATGTGCCGATGGGAGCTTATAAAAATCCGAAAATCTGCGATATTGATAACCTCAAAAAAACTTCAGAGCTTTTGCAATGCGTTACTATTCTGACAGCCGATTATACTTGCATTGAAAATGTAGTTGATGAAAACACTTTAGTATATTTCGATCCGCCATACAGACCGCTGACAAAGACGTCTGAATTTACGTCATACAATGTTGATGACTTTAATGATGAAGATCAGATTAAATTAGCCGAATTTATTAAATCACTTAAAACAGCGAAGGTAATGGCAAGTAATTCAGATCCGAAGAATGTAGATGAAAATGACGAATTCTTTGATGGCCTGTATGCCGGGCTTAACATAAATCGAGTGTCGGCAAACAGAGCTATTAACAGCAAAGGTAAAGGCAGAGGAAAAATAAATGAACTGTTGATTAAAAATTATTAAAAAAAGGGGGGTGAAATGATGCCATATGGTGAATATGCAGAATGTCCAGACTGTGGTAAAATTGCTCACGGAGAAGAAGAGATAGAAGAGCTTTTTGGTTACAGAAATATGGGCGATGAAAAAATCATTCCGCAGTCTTGGTGCAAAGAATGTAGGAGTGATAGTTAAATCCCTAACAAAAGTGCTGATGGTGCAGAAAAGTTTTTTCTGCACTATCAGATTAATACTTAATACCCTATATATGATTATTTGAACTGCGCAATATGTGCAGTTTGTTCCTTTGGAAAGAAGGTCAATAACTATGAAGTTAAAAGAAGCACAGGCAAAAATTAAAACCATTTGCAATATCCCTTTTGCGGATATTTTTGAAGAGTTAGATTTTCCTATGATTATCAAGAACAAAGGCAAAACCGGTCAATTACTGGAAATGGCTTTAGGAAAGAAACTTGATAATGCAAACATCGACTTTGAGGACGGAGAACTAAAGAGCAATAAATGTGATGCAACAGGTAGACCTCTTGAGACAGTTTTTATTACGCAAATTGCAAGTATTATTGACGAACTAATTGTTGAAAAACCGTTTGAAGAAACACACTTATATGAGAAAATCAACAATATGTTGTATGTACCTGTTTGCAAAGTCGGAGATCCGCATAACTGGATGTTTCTTGATGCAATTCATATTGATTTGTCAAAACCCGAGTTTTCTTCTCTTTTGAACATTTGGAGAGATGATTATTACTCTATTTGCAGACAGTTAAAAGAACACATTGAAACATCAAAGGATGGTTTTATACATACATCAAACGGTAGGCATATTCAGGTTAGGAGCAAGGACTCTAAGCCTTATCATCCAATTTATTCAAAAATATACGGACGGAAAGTTTCAAACAAAAACCATGCTTTTTATTTTCAAAAGCAATTTGTTTATGATGTAAGAATTGCATATGGAGGTTAACATGGCATTGCATAATATTGAATACAATCTTCAATCTGATAATAGAACTGGCATCAGAATAGAAGTTGCTAAATTATTTACTTTAGAAGAACCCGGAATTGGTAAAGGTGAAAATTGTTCCAAATATCACTATATCGTAGAGCACTATGGTGAATATTCAATTGTTCTCAAAAGACCAACAGGTTTGAACAAGGGTTTTGATTTTACGGTAAATATTAGTGGAATGTATTTTAAAAAGAATAGAAGGTATAGTAACCCTTCTCATAATGATATATTTAAAGTTTTAAACTATGTAAAAAACAACTATGAGCATGAATACGATATAGTTGCGAAGCAAATTATCAATATTTTTCAAATTAATGAATATAGTTTTAGGGGATTAGAAAATGTAGTTTTTCCGGATGGAGATGGAATATTAAGACCTATTGCAATTATTTTACTTGCCATTAAGTGGTTATTTATAGAGCAGGATATTACATATTGGAATTGGTCAGGAAGAAATATGTTATATAACCATCTTATAGAAATGGGGCTTGTATAGTGCCGAATAAAAAGATAACTAAATGGGAACCTGAAGATTTTGAATTGGAAATGACAACGCATTGGTCGTTTCCGAAACGTGGAGATTGGGCAACTCACGATGCAAAGTGGAGAGGTAACTGGTCGCCGTACATTCCTCGCAATATTCTTCTCCGCTATTCAAAAGAAGGAGATTTAGTGCTTGACCAGTTTGCAGGCGGCGGAACAACGCTTGTTGAAGCAAAGCTACTGAATCGTGATATAATCGGAGTGGATATTAACGATGTTGCTTTAGAACGGTGCAGAGAAAAGATTGATTTTGATTACGAACCTGCAACAGGAAAAGTGTATATAAAAAAAGGCGACGCACGAAATCTTGAGTTTATCCCGGATGAGAGTATTGACCTGATATGCACTCATCCACCCTACGCTAATATCATCAAATACAGCGACGGTATAGACGGAGATTTATCTCAGCTTAAAGTCAAGGATTTTCTTGAAGAAATGAAAAAGGTTGCAGTCGAAAGTTTTCGGGTACTAAAGAAAGATAAGTTTTGTGCAGTGCTTATGGGAGATACCCGTCAGAAAGGGCATATGGTTCCGATGTCTTTTGAGGTAATGAAAATTTTTCAGGACACAGGCTTTAAGCTAAAGGAAATCATCATAAAGGAACAGCATAATTGCAGGGCAACAGGTTATTGGAAAACAAACAGCGTGAAATATAACTTTTTGCTTATAGCACATGAGTATTTATTTGTGTTTAGAAAATGATTTTAATTAAGGAAGAAAAATGCAAGACGAATTTATAATTTCAAAGGAAAAATTATCAAAGCTTATTCCTGAGTATACCAATCCTGATTCAAAAGTGATGCAAGAGATTTATGAAATGTGTTTGCAGGATAAAGTTAAAGCTCAAAGTCATGAGGAAATAACTCTGCTGTTATTTTTAGTACTAAAATTCAAGTGGGAACAGATTTTTAAGCGTAGTGCTAATTTAGAATTGTGCTTGAAGGATTTCAAAGAAAAGCAATATGTGTATGACCTGTATAGGCTATTCAGAAGAACTAAGTTTGAAATAGGTTTGACAATTATTTTTGAAAATGATCCTATTCCCGAAGAAGGCAAGGTGGATTTTCTTGTTCTATATTCAACTTTTCTGATTTTATTTTTCCGACACATAAAGTGCATTGATTTGTGTAACGAAGGGTTGGCTCGGGATAAAAAGAATAGTACATTTAATTTTTATAAAGCATCGCTTTTGGATTTATGCTATATAGTAAAACATACTTTTGATTATAGAAATTCTATAGAAATATATAGACAGGATTTGCTAAAATGTGTTTCATTAGATAATATATGCTTTGATAAAACAGTATCTGAAATAATTCTCAACGGTTTTAATGTGCATGCTGAAATCGATCATATACAAAAACAATTATTCGGGTTACATAATGTAAATGATAGCTTTTTGGATACAAATTTAGGCAAGAAATATTGGTCTAAAGAAAAGGATTATTATTTGAAAAAAGTTTTATTTCTAAATCCGTTGAATAACTTTGGAATGTTTATACAAGCATCACTTGAAGAATTAAATCCGCTAGATATTGGAGAAAAAATCAGAGTATGTTTGATTCAATAATAGAGGACTATAAATTTTGCAGAAGGAAAACTTATGAATATTCGGTTTTACAAAATACATCTATAAGAGAAATGTGTAGCGTATATAGTTTCGCATACTCTATTTATGATAAATTTGCATATTTGTTTAGGGCTGTATATGATATAGATGTTCCTGAGGATAAGGTGGATTTTACCGAGAAAAATTTATTTTCAAGACCATATAAGAATAGTAATCAGAAGTTTTATGAAATTAAAAATCCTGCAATAATACCTCTCTATCTTGAATCCCAAGAAGTAAGAGCAAAAAACAAGCCTAAAGGTATTGGCATTGGAACAGCAGAACTAAATGAGTTTAGAAATTTTATAGAGCATAAATCTACTTTTCTTATTGATGCTGATAAACTAAAAAGTAAATCGGAACAGCTTATCAGAAATATACGAGATTTGATAATTGAATCTTATTTATTGTTGCAAGGTTCTAAGAAAAATATGACTGGTGATTTAACTGTATGTGTTGGTACATCATTTGCAAAGGGATTGCAAATTCATAATCAATTGAATAAAAAGTCTTAATATTACTGGACTTTTGCAAAGTTATGTGGTATATGTTTGCGCTGCGAAAGGTAGCATAAACTATGTATATACTTGAAGATTTATACTATGGGAACTTATTCCCTCACGAAAAAGTCTCAAAGCTTGACGATGAAATGAAAGAGTTGCTCGGGTTGCTCAACAGGAATGAAGAAAAACTTATAGCAACTCTTTCCGATGAACAGAAAGAAACCTTTGAAAAATACAAGGATTGCAATCGGGAAATTTCTGAAATCTGCGAACGGCAATCCTTTATCACAGGATTTAAGCTTGGTGCAAAAATCGTAATTGAATCAATGACCTGAAAAAACAACATCAAACAGGAGATCACGAAATGGTGGTCTCCTGTTTTTGCAAGTTACAAATTCAAAATCTGCGTCGCTATAAACAAAGATAGAAACCGCTGAAAAGTTTGTGTTTCCGGTCTGTGTTTTAATGCTTTCTGTTCCTATTAGGGAAGCAACTTTCTATCCAATTGATAAAATCTTCCTCTGTAAGCTTACCATCAATACACTCATTTCTTTTAGTCATTGCCTGATATTTCCACTTTTTAAAATCCTTTTCAAGAATGGTATGAGCCTTAACTCTGGCGGAATATCTCTTGTAATATTTGTTATAAATCTTTATGGCGGCGTTGTCCGCCGTTTTCTTTTTGTAGTTTTCAAGTGCCATAATATCCTGACAGTTCCGAATTTCACCCTCTGCAATTCTGTCACAGTAGTTTGTGTTGTAATTGCCCTTCATAATAAAATACTTGCCGCAGCGTTTGCATTTTCTGAAACGAATATCCTGTTCAAGCATTTTCGTAAATTCAAGTTCAAGTGCTTTCCTGATGTTCCTGAATTTATAACTTGTATTCGGAGAGATAGGAAATCGACAGAACACTTGCATCTCGGTATCACTTAATTTATATTTCTTTTGAAATTTCTTATGCTGTTCAGTCGGCTCATATTCATTCATAACTCTGCTGAGAAAATCCTCTTGAGATAAATGAATCGGCAGGATTTTTCCATTTGGATTGCTTCTGCTGTAACTAAAATACTCCTCTCTTTGAATTGTCAGAGGTTGATTATGAATTATTTTATAAAGATAATACCTCTCAGCAGGCTTGATTTTCTCCATTACCTCCGAATAAAAGTCCTCTTCAAAACAGAATTCAATTAGTTCCTTATACTCATTCTGTAATGTAAGCAGATAGTTGTAATACCACGTCAGACCTTCAACAGGTAAGTTTTCTTTCAAAAACACAGGAGGACAAATTGCTGAGTATAAAGACGCATTTGCTATATTCTCAATGAAAAGTTTGCTGTCTGTATACCTGAAAAACATTTCAACATTTTCCTGATTGCAGTTGTATATTTTTTCAGGTTTTTCATTAAATTCAAAGTTCCGTTTCTCTTCATTGGTCTTAATCAAGGAGTCAAAAGCAGAAACGAATCCGTAGCTTTCTTTAAATGGTGTTTTAAAGTCTGCATAGATAAAGTCAAGAATTCCCTCACCTATTTGCAGGTTAATAACTGTACCACTCAGCACATTATGAAGAGGCTCTTCTTTTTTAATTTCGTATTCATCCATAAGATCTTGAAAATACTTGTCACTATCATCCCAGTCAATATTATATTTTGCAGAGAAATGTTTTCGCAAGGCTTTGTTTTTCTCTAAGCCTTCAACCCTACTCTGTTCATAATCAGCAATATCTTCATCAGACAAAATATCAGGACGAACCTCTCTGAGTGACCGTTCAAGTTCTTCAAATTCATCAATAGCGTCCTTCATAGACAGATCTTCATTAACCCTATCAACTTTGATTGAAAACAATTTCGAGTCAGGATCGAATGATGCAAAGTTAATGAAGAAATCATAGTACACATAGCTGTTGCTTTGCCTTGCAATATTATATTTTTCGTAATCCGTATGTTTATATTCCGAGTAATCCTTCTTCATAATCTGCTCCCAAAATTAGAAAATGTAAATGCTTCTTATTTTCGATAATCAACATAATTCTAATCAAGATTATACAATTCTGTTGTCTGACTGTCAATTTTCTGTTATTTTAAAAGCAGAGGTGATGAAGATGAAAGAATATTTCTATAAAAGCTATGACGAACTGCCGTTGACGTTATCAGTGCAGGAAATTGCAATAGTACTTGGAATATCAAAGACAAGTGCGTATGAATTGGTGAGGAGAAAAGGTTTTCCTGTTCTGAAAATAGGCTCACGACTTGTAGTGCCAAAGGAAAAATTCCGTGAATGGGTGGCGAAAAACACAGGAGGAAGTATTTGAGATATAACTCTAATAATAGTGCAAGCCATTACTTCACTCTGCCGAATGAAATATTCTGTATCGGCTTATCCTCCAGAGAAATTGCCGTGTACAGTTATCTTTTAAGGTGCGAAAACAGAAAAACATATCAGTGCTATCCGAGCTACCGCACAATCGGACAAGCATTGAAAATGAGTCAGAATACGGTCAGGAAATATGTTCAAAGCCTTGAAGATAAGCATTTAATCTTGACCGAGAGAACAGAGGTAATTGCAAAAGACGGACGAAAGCGCAACGGTACTCTGCTCTATACTATCCGACCTATCAGAGATGCTATTGATTATTTCCACAGTGAGCAGTTGCGGAGAAACGCATAATTGAGCCGATTTTTCGAGGAAATTATTTTAAGCAGGTTAAAGTGGGGCGTCTCCCCACGGAGTCACATCAGACGGCAGAGCCGACTGCTATGGGGTTTTACAGTATGTCAAAAATCAGAAATTGAGGAGTCTATCAAAAATGAGCGAAAACAAGAAAAAATATGCCTATTGGATGAAACCTTCAATGGTTGAAGAGATTACAGAAATGCTTAATACAGCAAACGCAACTTCAAAAAGTGATTTTGTCTGTCAGGCAGTTAATTTCTATATCGGTTATCTTCATCAGAAGAAATGTATTGATTATCTCTCGCCAATACTCGCTCAGACTATTAAAAGTGAGATTGAAAGTGTTGAGAAAAATATTTCTGAGATGCTGTTCAAGGTGGCTGTAGAACAAGCAAAACTAAGTAATGTTATATCAGCAACAAATCAGATTGATAAAGTTTCATTGTCGGCGCTCAATAATCTCTGTGCGGAAGAAGTTGCAAGAAACAACGGTATAATCACCTTTGAAGATGCATACAAATTCCAACGAGGTTAATCTATGCCGAAGATTATTTTTACAAGTCGGTACATTAAAAATCCTGCATCATCAAATGCAGGTAAGCTGATAAAATACATGGGCACTCGTGATGGTGTTGAAAAACTGCCAAACGGTATTGATAACTCCCCTGCAACTAAAAAGCAAAATGATTTAATCTGCACTGCACTCAAAACTGTTCCGGAAGCTTGGGATTATCCCGAGATGAAGTCTTATCTTGAAAATAAGACAAAGTCTAACGCAACAGAATTCCTCAACGAATTCCTTGAACGCAATGCTGACAGAATAGACGGTGTTAAAAAGTTAGTTTCATATTATGCCGAAAGACCAGGTGTTGAGAAGTTAGGGAAACATGGATTGTTTTCTCAAACTGATGACAAGATAAATCTTGATGAGGTAGCTGAAGAAGTTTCAAATCACAATGGAATTGTGTGGACTCATGTGATAAGTCTTAAAAGAGAAGATGCTGAAAGACTTGGCTACAACAATGCAAATGCGTGGAAAAGTTTAATCAGAAGAAATGCTCTTGAGATTGCCAAAGCTCATAAAATAGAGCCGAGTGATTTGCAATGGTACGGAGCATTTCATAATACAACTCATCATCCACACATACATCTGCTGGTATATTCAAAATCGGGACAAGGTTATCTAACCAACAAAGGCATAGAAAGTATGCGAAGTGTATTCGGCAATGATATTTTCAGAAGCGAACAGTACAAGTTGTTTGAAATGCAGACAGAAATCCGTGATGAACTTAAAAATGAAGCAAAGAATGTAATTGATGATTTAATTTCAAATATAGATTCGGATGTTTATGTTTCAGATGAAATGGTTGAACTGTTCAGAAAACTTGATGAACAGCTCAGAAATTACAACGGCAGATTGATGTATGGCTATCTTCCTAAATCAATCAAAGAAACCGTCAATAATATTGTGGCGAACCTTGCAAAGGATAAAAATTTGTCAAAGCTCTATACAAAATGGAATGAAATAAACAGAGAAAAGTTGTCACTGTATTACGATAAAGAAAAGCCTGATATACCTCTTGAAGATAACAAGGAGTTCAGAAGTATTAAAAATTACATTTTGAAGTCGATTAGTTTATTATCCAAAACAACTCCGACAATGGAAATTGATAAATCAAGTGTTGAGCAATCTGTTTCAGGAATAGTCCTCACACTCGCAAAATTGATTGCAAACAGTTGCAAGCGTAAACGAGCTAAATTATTCGGTCAGGTTGACAGCAAACTAAAATCTAAACTTGAAGAGAAAAAGGTTGCTCACGGACTTAAAAGCGACAGAACAGTTAATCGGAATGAAATTGAAAATGATGAAGAGCAGGGATTTACAATGTCAATGTAATCCCTCTGTTGAGCCGTGTGTCGCCCGTGTTGCGATTTTATTGCATTCAGCAGGAAAGCAACAAATAAAAACGATGTGGGCGATTTTTGAGAAATTCAAATTTGGTCTGGATATTCAGATAAATTTATGGTATGTTGTTGTACTTGAAAAGGAGGCTTGATGTTATGTCAACGAGAAAATTACTTACTAACGGCAACGCTTTCAAAAGGACGGATAGTCGTTGGGGCGGTGTTGTTTGGTATATGGATGAGCAAGGCGAACGAAAAAGGAAGAGCTTTTCCGGTACAACAAAAGCCGAAGTCAACAAGAAGATGACGGAATATATTGCGGTGTTCAACGACTCAATAATTGAGTCGCAAGAAACAAAGAAAAGACTGAAAGACAGTATGCAGAACTGGCTTGAGGTATTTAAGTTTCCGTCTGTTGAACGTACTACATATGACAGATACGAATGTACAGCGAAAAATCAAATCTATCCGTATATCGGTGAAAAGGTCGTCGGAGATGTTAAGTCGGCAGATATTAAAAAATTACTCAATGAAAAAATGAACGAGGGTTATGCTTACACCACGGTTAAGAAAGTGCATAATATTCTGAATGAATATTTTAGGTATCTGACACAGCAGGAATATATCGACAGAAATCCTATGATAAGTGCACCAATGATTAAGAAGAGCAACTTTCTGGCGGCGCAGGACAAAGAAAATCTTCCGGCGAGCGAAACCATAACGGTATTCACGCCGGAAGAAATTAAAATATTCAAAGATGAAGCATTTAGCACATTCTCAAACGGCAAGAGAAAATATCAGCAAGCCGCCGCATACATTCTTATGCTGAACACAGGCTTGCGGACAGGCGAGGTGTTGGGACTTATCAACAGCGACATTGACCTTGAAAATCGTGTAATGCACCTTAACAGAGGTGTAAAGGAAATTTCAAAGCGTGACGGAGTAACGGCAGAAAAAGGACGAGAGGTGAAAGTTGGCAAGCTGAAAAGTGCCACAAGCAAGCGAGATGTTCCGCTGAACGATACGGCGATTGAAATGATACTTGACCTGAGAAAAGAATTCTACTTTGGAGAGGACTCACCGCTGATACCCGATGAAAACGGCAACTTTACCAGACCTGTAAATTTCAGAAAACGCTATTACAGAATTCTCAAAGCCGCAGGCATAGAAACCAAAGGCTTGCACTCACTCCGTCATACTTTTGCCACTAACCTCGTAAACGGCATAAAGCAAGCAGACGGTACAATAAAATCTCTGACTCCAAGACAGGTAGCCGACTTGCTCGGTCATACAACTTCTGAAATTACAGAAATGTATTATGTAAAAAGAGATTTGACAAAGTTGAATGGGATTACGGATGGGTTTAATCTGTAAAAAGGAACTTTTTTACAGATCGTATGAACCTCTTAAATACAAAAACATGGTATTTTAAGGATTGTACTGTTGCCTTTATGCCCGAGATACATTCCAGAATTGAAAACTAACAGAAAGTTGCATGAACTTCAAAGGAAAAATCTCTGTGAAGTTACTAAGTCTTTCAGATAATTAGAATTTGTATTTGCCCTTTCTTGCAAACTTTGAGTATATAAAAGTGCTACACAAAACTAAAAATAATTACATCTCGGTTTGTGTTTTTCTTGGTAAAAATGCAGGCTCAATTTCCATATGCACTGAGATGTAGTGAAAGTTTTGTGTAACAGCAAATGAGCCGTGCTTTTTTCGTGCGTAGCTCTTTATGGCTGCGCATTTTTTATGTAATTATTATAGTTTTATGTACGGCGTTTTAAGGTTTTGATTCTCTTTCATTTTCCCTGATTATGTTTATAAAAATCACTCTGACCGCATAAGCAAGTTCTTCAACAAAAAAATCTTCCTCTTCAAAACGCAGATTCAATTCATCATTTCTTAGAGTGTTTTTTGCGTGGTAAATTTCTGACGTTGAATACTCGTTTTCAGTCGGGGCATTGTCCTGACGAATTTTTAAATAATTTTTACAGCGTTTTCCGTCCTCGCTGAATGCAAATGTGTAGTAATGCAGATTTTCGTTTGCTTCAAAGAAAAAGTCCTGCAAGCCGTCAGCACCTGAAAACTTTCTTGTGTATGAGTGAATTCCCTGTACTGTTTTGTAAATTTCTCTGTATTGATATTCTGAAAGAAATAAGTTGCAGTTAATGGCTCTGTAAATATTATTAAATTCGCTTGTGTAATAGTCCCAGCCTGTTTTTTTGCCGACATCAGTACCGGGGATGTTGTTGAAATTATCGCTTTCTCTGAGCGCATAAATTATCTGAAGCAGTGGGTTCAGTATATCATTGATAATCATTTCGTTGCATTTGTTCTGCTCAATTTTTTGGAATTCTTTTGATTTATCAAATACTGTAATTCTTCTTCTTTCCATAACAATTCTCCTTTTCAAAAAATATTCTCAGATGAATCTGTTACCCGAACATATTCTCCTATCCTGATTAAAGCTCCTTTAAAGCTGCTTATAATAATATCCCAAAATTCTGAATAATCGGGATTGTCAAAGTTGCACACATATGCAAAAACATATTGACCGCAGCAGAGTGTTTCGAATTCCCACCCTTCCTTGTTATCGCTGACAAACAATAACGCTATAGTGTTGCCGGTTTCAATGACGTGATAAACAAGACAATCATATTCTTCTGCAAATCTGTCAACGACTTCAGCATACCTTTTATCGTAGTTAATGGTGTCAATAGTCCCCAGCAGACCTTTACAGGTTATGTATGAGTAATAAAGCTTATCCTCCTTAAAATATTTTAATATATATTCGGTCGCAGATTAAATGTTTTTGTTAATTCCTCCAATCTTTTAACAGTTTCTTCTTTCTTCGCTTCTTTTGAAATTTTGCTCATTTAAATTCCGCCTTCCTTAATTATTCATTTGTTCAGCTGACATTGACTATTATGCCAATCAGTCAGGCGGAGTTTTCCGCTTAAACTTAAATTTAAAATATTTTTTATTTAAAATTTTTGCAGAAAGTTGGAAAAAACCGAGCAAATGTGTGATATAATGAATTTGAAACGGAGGCAAGTAAAATGAAAGAACAAAAAGAGAGATTTTCAAAGCTTGAAAGAGCGTTCAAGATACTTGAATATTTAAAGTTGAATTCTGACAGCGAACACACTGTAACACAGGCGGCTTTAAGAAGAGAATCTGAAATCGAGCCGTATCTGGGTGACAAGGAAACCTATAACGACACGATTGTAAAAATGGCGATGGCTTTGAATTTTGATGAATACGGAGTAAAGTCTGAAAATGAATGGAAACTTATTTTTAAAGATTTCGTCAAAAAATTCGGGGCTGAATCGCTTGATGAAAGCGATTCAGAAGATGAATATGACGATAATCAGACAATGAGAATCCGAGGGTTGTATTATAATCATACTTTCACATATGAGGAAATTAACAGTATGATTGAAAGTATTTTGTTTTCAAAAACAATAGATACGGAATCTGCAAACAAGATTATTAAAAAAATAGAAAATAACCTGACAACCAAATTCTATAAAAAAGGTGCAAAGAATATTTGCAGAATAAAAGAGCCTGTGCTTGTCGACAGAGAAATCCTGCGTGAAAATCTGCTGAAGATTCAGCATGCAATAGATGACGGTGTGCAAATAAGCTTTACTTTTAACGGCTATGACAAGTACAAAAAGCTTGTGCCGAATCACAATAAGAAAGATACGGTCAGTCCTTATTATATTGTTGCAAGCGGCGGAAGATACTATCTACTAGCTTGTAAAGAGCTTGTGTTTAGCGAGAAAACAATCACAAATATGTCGATATGGCGTATTGATTTAATGTCGGAAATTGAAATCCCCGGGAGAGATGAAAAACATAATATAAACGGTATTCCGTCAGTCAGCAAGTGGAAGGTTGATAATCTTCCTCAGTCGTGGAGCGAAGATTTTCAGTTATCTCATTTGAATATGTCTTTTGATAATCCTGTAAAGATTAAATTGAGAATAAAAAGTCCAAAAGAAAAAAATAATCCGTCAAAGCCTTTGCGTGCTGATTACACTTTTATGTACGATTGGTTTGGTGATACATTTAAATACATAAGAACAGAAGAATCAGAACCATATGACGATATAGTTGAAGTTAAGTGCAGTCCGTACGCTATGGCAAATTGGGCGTTCCAGTACAGCGACAGAGTAGAGATAATTGAACCTGAATCGGTCAGAAATATGGTAATAGAAAAGGTTATGAGTCTTAATAAAAAATATATAGAAAAGTAAATTTACAAAGGAGTGTAGAAATGGAACTTATAATATCAATTATAGCAGTTATAATTTCCTTTGTAACCTTTCTTTATACTGTGTTAGTTGAATACAGGGGCGAACAAAGGGAAAAGAAACAGTCAACATTAGAGGCGTTGAATTTGTTACAGGAACAGGTTTTTGACAAATTAAATGAATATACCTTTGCAGAAATAAAGGATATTTCGGACAAATGGAATGAGTCGGCAGAAGAGAAAAGAAAATTTGTCACTGCGAAAAAAGGAACAGCAACTGAATTCTGGAACACTCATCATGAGTATGATAATACTATTAATGAATACAGGGTTCTGTCGGGGTACTTGGCAAGAATAGAGCATTTTTCATTGGGGGTAAATACCGGAATATATGATGTTAAAGTTACGGAAAGAGCGGCGACATCGTATTTAACAATGTTGTATAAAAAGCTTGAACCACTGATACTGACGAAAAATAATAGCAATAATTCTTCATATGAAAATAAATATCATAAAGAGTTTGGCAAATTGGTAACTGCCTTAACAAAATTGGAGGCATAAAAATATGTCAATAAAGGAGCTTATGATGATTAACGAGGAAACAATATTAAGTCTTTTGAAAATTTACAAGGATGATGAAAAAAATACTGAACACTATTCAAAGGTGTCTTATCTCCTTTGAGGAATATCACAGTCAGATTTATAAACTTGAAATATGTATGAAAATCTTTTCAAACGGCAATGTTGATAAAGATAATTATAAAATTAAAATTGAAGAGCTTGATAAATCAAGAACTACATACCATAACGCTTTATTGGGTAATGTTAATGTGCTTAACAGACTGGCAGAGAAAAACACTTTACCGCCTTTTTATGACGGAAAAGTGTCGCAGGATAGACCGTATCGCAGAGAGGTTGCAAACGGTGTTTTGCAATATGTTGAGAAAATAGTTAAAAACAGATGTTAATAAATTCAATAATATATTATTCAAGCGGAAAAAGCCGAGCAAATATTTGATAGAATGAAGTTATTGATTGATTAAGCAGTCAGATTTAATGTATTTATACTTTAAAAATAAATTGAGGAGAAATTAAAATGGGATATGACAGAATTGAAACATTCGTTAAAAACGAAGAAAAACCATATGAATACTGCTTGGATTTTGAATACGGTAATTCAGCCTATGAAGCACTTAATCCGATAGAAAGGTATCTTGCCTATAAATCAACAGGCGTAAAGATTGATAAAGATAAACAAAACCTTAGTAATGCCGAAAAGTTTTGTCTGAATAGCCTGAACACATACGGTGATATTCCCGATTGTGATGGCTCTGACGGAAGAAATGCGCTTACCCTTGATGTTTATAAAAAACTCTGGAATTGGGAAAAGGGATATTATTCCTCAGGTGTAATTTCAACTCCGAATTTTCATGGCGAGTTTGGCGGAGATACGATGAATTCAATGCAGACGACTTTTAATGTATTAATGGGTTATGCTCTGAGCAAATCTGAAAACAGTAATTTAAGTCAGTATCAAAAGAATAATTACAGCTTTATGGACTGCTTACAGATATATTGTAATTATCCAAAAGAACTTCTTTTTGAACTTCAAAAAGAGCCTTACTTTATTCGATTTGCTGATTTATATCATACGATAGGAAATATGGTGCTTGTTCCTCGTCGCTTTAACAGTGGTAGATACGGAAAAACTTTTGATTTTTGGGATTCTTCTTTAGTATGGCTCAAAAATGACGGCTTTGCATACGGTAATCAGCTTTTGTTTGATAAGCGTAATTTCACTAAATATATAAATTACTTCTATTTATGGGATTATGTGGAAAGTGTAAGTGGAGAATATAGGGTCAAGCCTTTGTTTAATTCTCACAGTAATATTGAGGACGGTAATGTCTATAATTCCTTGCCTTGGACAAATATCAGTAATGAACAGGATTTAAAGCAGTTTTTAAAAAATGCCTGTGAAAACATAAGTAAGCGTGGTTCCTTTATGTCAATTCTTATGAGGCTTAGAAGCGCTGATAATCCAAAGCTAAAAGAAATATCCGATGAATATTTCAATATTATTCAAGGTGACTTCCTTCATAATGTGCATATGGATGGCTATAATGATGCAGTGACAATACTTTTGAGATTGTTGGAAAACTTTGATGATAAAAACGACAAAGATTATAAGCTTTTGTATGATGGGATTATGTCATTATATAAATTAAACGTGAATTCTGACAGAGAAAGTATAAGCAAATCAGCTGTGCATAATTTCAATTAAAAGGGAAAAACAAGAAGAGAGTGAAAATTCATCGTATAACGACACTTCGTCAGTTATGGGATGAAATAGGAATAGAACATTGGACATATGCTGTAGAAGGAATTAACGAGGAGAAATAAAAATGCGTGCTGTTTACAAAATATTTTTATATGTATTAATTATTGCTGTTGCACTTTTTAGCTGTTCTTGCGGCGATGAAAGTTCTGAATTGCAGGAAACAACTGTAACGCAGGTAATACCGTCAACAAAAGCAACAGAAGCTCAAACGACAGAGCTAACTACAGTTCAGGAAACAACTAAAAAAACTGAGCCTGAAACTGAGAGTGCGACAGAGAAGGGTGTAAGTAATGCTGAAAATAGAGAAAAAACTGTAGCTCTTAACAATGAATATACCACTCGTTATCAGGAAGTGAATCAGGTTACATATCCTCCATTTGTATTTAATTATCCCGATAATTGGAGCGTTACAAAAGAAGAATGCGATCAGCAGGAGGAGCTTGTTACTCTCGAAAACGATGGAGGTGCAAGCGTGACATTTTTACATTACTCAGGTGAATTACAGGGTGGCGGCAGCGGAGTTTATATGAATAAAGAAGAAATCAGTAAAGTTGCTTCTTCACAATTTATTCCGGGTTTTGTACAGGCAACAGACCATAGTTCACTTGGTGAATTTATGGTAGCAAGGATAAAAACAATAGGAAAACTAAATATGCAAACCGACAGAGAGTACAAAGAGGTTGATGGAAATGTTGCATATGCTGTACTTCCCGTTAGTGAAGAGGGCATAAGAGAGGGTGTAAGAAGAGCAATAAGCGGTGAATATACCTTCTGGTATTCAAGTACAATTTCATTTACTGCTTCCACCTCAGAAGAATTTACACCGCAGGAAGAAAAGGAGGTTATCGCAATACTCAGCAGTTTCAGAATAGCATAATTTTATAATAACATGATACGAGGGTTACATGTTATTTGCAGTTACTATTAATATGAAGATGCCCCTTGCCCAATACACTCTCTGGCATTATCGGTGACAGAAGTTTAAGTCTGCGATTAGCCTCCAATAATAACCATTCTGATGATTTTAAAAAGCAGCTCAGAAGTGATATAGCCAACATAGTGCGTAGCTATGAAAAAGCAAAAACAATGTGAACATTGCAGTGCTAAAGGAGAACTTAGAAAGGATTTACCGTGGGCAAAAATCTTATGTGATGACTGCTATGAAAAGTCTGATAAAAAGTACTCACCTAACAGATAACCTTTACAAAAGACAAGATGATTGAGAACAGGTGGAAGTTATGTTAATTCACGAAGAAAACCTCTGTAATATTAATTAGATGCAAATTGGCAAAACTACCTTTTGTTCTATTTATGAGTGTAAAAAGTCCATTCTAAAAGTTGAACTGCAGGATTATTCATGAATGTGAAATATATAGTATATTCAGCGGGACACATTTATAAATCAAAATATGCTACGCTGTAAACAAAGAAAAGGCTTTGGAAAATTAATTTTTCTCAAAGCCTAAATTTATTGGTCATTCGATATTCTTGACGATATAATGAAGCTGACATTATAATACCGTGGTAGATGTGATAATTTTTGATGCTATTTTGATGATGTAGCAGACGGAAACGTTGGAATTATTAGCGCCTGTTGAACATTTTGATGCCTGAAATGAGCATCAACAGCGGAAATTCAGACCGTGTTTCGTACATAAAATTATATAAAAAAAACGGCTTAAACACTGTTGTTTAAGCCGTTTTTCTTTGGCAGGGGCAGAAGGACTTGAACCCTCGGCACGCGGTTTTGGAGCGACGAAAGTTACAGTTTAAGCCGTTTTATAGAGTGTTAAACTGTAGAAATCTATCCCTGACAGTGTTATAAAAAATGAGTAAAAATAGTTTTAAAACAAATAATTTGTAGAATTATTGTAGAAAGAGACCAACCATAATTGCTTATTTTTTAATAAATGTTGTTTTCATGAGGTACTGACCTTAATTCTAAATTTCCATTTTTATCTATTATATATTTTAAATTTTTA
>ERZ1032078.173-NODE-173-length-24241-cov-7.905193_pt1 | contig 24241 bp, 17 predicted proteins | sample MGYA00517101_ERZ1032078 | MGnify/ENA primary metagenome ERZ1032078 (study PRJEB33719, sample SAMN04261301) | wastewater metagenome | biome: rural village; feature: human; material: feces | host: Homo sapiens | place: El Salvador | collected 2013-01-14 ... | reverse complement strand
GGTGGGGCTTTTCACCTTTACCCTAACAACAATGACCTATTTAGCTATCGACTTCGGCGGCGGCTCGGGCCGTGTCATTGCCGGAACTATAACCAATGAGGGCGGACGCAAACAGCTAACCATGCAACTTGTACATCGCTTTCAGAACCGTCAGGTGCGCTTGGGCGAACATGTCTACTGGGACTTTCCGGCTCTGTTTGAGGATATGAAGACCGGATTGCGCAAGGCCGCACAGCTGGGGCTGGACGTGGCAGGCATCGCTGTGGACACATGGGGTGTCGACTTCGGACTCATCGACCGCCAAGGCAACCTTATAGGCAACCCCGTTTGCTATCGCGACGCACGCACTCAGGGCATGGCTGAAGAGTTCTTCAGCACTACCGACCCAACCGAACACTACGCCGTAAACGGCACCCAGGTAATGGAGATAAACACTCTGTTCCAATTGCTCAGCATGAAGAAATCCGACTCTCCGCAATTGCAGATAGCCGACCGCATGCTTTTCACACCCGACCTTTTCTCATTCTTCCTTACGGGCGAGGCCAATACCGAATACACCATAGCCTCAACTTCCGAGATGCTCAACGCCCAGACACGCTCATGGGACTGGCCGTTGATAGACCGTCTGGGTCTGCCGCGCCACCTCTTCTGCCCTATTGTGATGCCCGGCACAGTACGCGGACGTCTGCGTAGCGACATTGCCGAGGAGACGGGATTGGGCGAAGTGGACGTCATAGCAGTCGGTTCGCACGACACAGCAAGCGCCGTGGCAGCCGTACCAGCCAAGGCCGACGAGCATCCCGTGGCTTTCATCAGTTCGGGAACATGGTCGTTGCTCGGCGTAGAGATTGATGCGCCCATACTGACCGAAGAAGCCCGCAGCGCACAATTCACCAACGAGGGAGGCATAGGCGGCAAGATTACGTTCCTGCAGAACATCACCGGTCTGTGGTTCTTGCAGCGTCTGATGGCAGAATGGCGCGACGAGGGTGACGAACAGCAATACGACCCGCTGCTCGCAGCCGCCGACAAGTCGCCAATCAAGTCCATCATACCCGTCGACGCGCCCGAATTCCAGAACCCCAAATCCATGCAGCATGCCATTTGCGACTATTGCAAGAGCCACGGAATGGAAGTTCCGCAGTCGAAGGGCGACACCACACGCGTAGTTCTGCAATCGCTTGCAGCCAAATACGCCGAAGCCACACGCGCACTCAACGCTATGCTGCCCTCACCAATAAAGACTCTGCACATAATAGGAGGCGGATCGCAAAACAAACTTCTCAACCTGCTGACCCAAGAGGCTCTCGGCATACCCGTCGAGGCAGGACCCGTTGAGGCAACAGCCATCGGCAACATCCTCACCCAGGCTCTTGCCAAGGGCGAAGTGAGCGACATCAACGAGATGAGAAGCATCACGATAAACTAAAACAACCAACATCTAATGAAACAATCTATCCTATCAAAGGACGGCGTGAGCTACGTCGTGCCCTTCATACTCATCACATCGTGCTTCGCACTATGGGGCTTTGCCAACGATATTACCAATCCGATGGTGAAAGCCTTCTCCAAGATATTCCGCATGTCGGCCACCGACGGCGCTATGGTGCAGGTGGCTTTCTATGGCGGATACTTCGCTATGGCGTTCCCGGCAGCCATGTTCATACGCCGGTTCAGCTACAAGGCAGGCGTGCTCGTAGGTCTGGGACTCTACGCTTTGGGCGCTTTCCTGTTCTATCCCGCCAAGATGACGGGCGAGTACTATCCGTTCCTCGCCGCCTACTTTATCCTCACATGCGGACTCTCGTTTCTTGAGACATCGAGCAATCCCTACATTCTGTCGATGGGAACCGAAGAAACAGCCACACGCCGACTCAATCTGGCGCAGTCGTTCAATCCAATGGGTTCGCTGCTGGGCATGTACGTGGCTATGAACTTCATCCAGGCAAAGCTCAATCCGCTCGATACAGCCACGCGCGCCAATCTCTCGCCCGACGAGTTTGAGGCCGTGAAGGAGTACGACCTTTCGGTGCTTATCGCTCCATACCTCGCCATCGGACTCGTTATCCTCGCCATGTTCCTCGTCATTCTGTTCTGGCCTATGCCCAAGAACGGCGACAAGAACCACGAGATAAACTTCCTGCCCACCCTGCGACGCATCTTCACCATGCCCCATTATCGCGAAGGCGTCATAGCACAGTTCTTCTATGTAGGCGTTCAGATAATGTGCTGGACCTTCATCATACAGTACGGCACACGCGTACTCATGGCTGAGGGAATGGGCGAGCAGGCTGCCGAGGTGCTGTCGCAGCAATACAACATCATCGCAATGGTGATATTCTGCTGTTCGCGTTTCATCTGCACCTTCCTGCTGCGCTACGTCAACACCGGACAGCTGCTCATGCTTCTTGCCATCGCCGGCGGCGTACTTGTAGCGGGAGTCATCACCCTGCAGAACATATACGGACTCTACTGCCTCGTCGGCGTGAGCGCCTGCATGTCGCTCATGTTCCCCACCATCTATGGTATAGCGCTCACCGGACTGGGCGACGATGCCAAGTTTGGTGCTGCCGGACTCATCATGGCAATCCTCGGAGGTAGCGTTCTGCCGCCGCTCCAGGCCTCGATTATCGACAAGGGCGAACTCTTCGGCATGCCAGCCGTCAACGTTTCGTTCATCCTTCCGTTCATCTGCTTCATCGTGATTGCTATCTACGGACAGCGCACGTATTTGCGCAGCAAGGGAAAACTGAAAGGTTAGGACTTAATGGAGTTGAAAATACATAATATATATATTTAATTTTAAACCATTCTGATGAACAAAACCATCATTTCAGTAGCAGCCCTTTCGTGTCTTGCAGCCACAATGCAGGCACAGAAGAAGGCTGCAGCACAACGCCCCAACATTGTGTACATCATGTGCGACGACCATGCCTTCCAGTGCATTTCGGCATATGGACACGCCATTGGCAAGCTCGCACCCACGCCCAACATCGACCGTATAGCCGAGCGCGGTATGCGTTTTGACAAGGCATTCGTCGAGAATTCGCTCTCCACTCCGTCGCGTGCATGTCTGATGACCGGACTTTACAGTCATCAGAACGGACAGCGACAGCTGGGCGAGGGAATCGACACGTCGCGCACATTCTTCACCGAACTGCTGCAGGATGCGGGCTATCAGACAGCCATCATTGGCAAGTGGCACATGGGATGCGACCCCAAGGGATTCGACTATTACCACATCTACAACGACCAGGGTCAGTACTGGAACCCGCAGTATCGCGGCACAGACACGCCCGAAGGCAAATACATCGTCGAAGAGGGCTACAGCACCGACCTCTCAACTGACCATGCCATCGACTTCATGAACCATCGCGACAAGTCGAAACCCTTCTGCCTGATGCTGCATCATAAGGCTCCGCACCGCAACTGGCAGGCAAACATCAAGTATCTTGGCAAATACGACAATGTAAACTTCCCTATGCCCGAGACATTCTACGACGACTATGCCACACGCGGCTCTGCCGTGCGCACCCAGAAGATGAGCGTTACGAAGCACATGCGCTGGGAGCAGGACTTCAAGGTACCCGAGATGCTCGACCTCAACAACGAGGACAGCAAGGATTCGTACAACGCTCTTATGGGCGAGATCAACCGTATGACTCCAGCACAACGCTCGGCTTGGGGACGCTACTACTTTCCACGCAACCGCAAACTTCTCGAAGCCAACCTCAAGGGCAAGGATCTCGACAACTGGAAGTATCAGGCTTACATCCGCGACTACATGTCGGTAATAGCAAGTGTTGACGAAAGCGTGGGCCGTGTGCTCGACTATCTCGACCAGAACGGACTCACCGACAACACCATCATCGTATACACCTCCGACCAGGGTTTCTACATGGGCGAGCACGGATGGTTTGACAAGCGATTCATGTACGAGGAGTCGCTGCGCACTCCGCTCATCATCAGCTATCCGGGACACACCAAGCCGGGCAGCGTTTGCCACAAGCTGGTGCAGAACATCGACTATGCTCCGACGTTCCTCGAACTGGCTGGCGTGAAGAAGCCGCATGATATGGTGGGCCGTTCGCTACTTCCCGTCATCGAAAACGGCGACGCTCAGAAGCAATGGCGAACCAGTATCTACTACCACTACTACGACTATCCTACCTACCACATGGTGCGCAAGCACGACGGAGTACGTACCGACCGCTACAAGCTCATCCACTTCTACGGCAAGGGCGGACTCGACGCTGTGCCTGAAAACAAGTACCAGGGCATTGAGGGTACAGCGGAGAACGCTACACTCAAGTCGCTCATCAGCATCGGCTACTTCGAACCGAAGGACAACGCTGTCAACTACAACGAGCTGTACGACCTGCAGAGCGACCCCAACGAGCAGAACAACCTCTATGGCAAGCCCGGTTATGAGAAGATAACCAAGCAGCTGCAGAAGGAACTCGACGCCTATCGCAAGGCGCAGAAGGTTGATGAGTACTAAGATAACATCCTGTTGTTAGCTTGCAAATATTCATGCAAGCTGTACAAATAGATAATAGCAAAACGCCCTGCAAGGGGAATAGCATTAACAATCAATGCTTTTTCCCTTGCAGGGCGTTTTGTTTTTGACTTATATTACATCCTATACATTTTTCAATATCAAGGGCCTTATTTTCATAACCAGAACCACTAAAAATGAAAAGGAGTCCTTTTGAGGTGCAAAACGAGTCCTTTTGAAGAGCAAAACGAACCCTTTTGGAGAGCAAAACGAATCCTTTTGAAGAGCAAAACGAGTCCTTTTGGAAAGCAAAAGGAGTCAAGTGTTGAATATCAGATGTCAGAATGTTGAATATCAAGCGTTTCCTCAGTCTACCAATAATTGCTGTCCACAACTTTGTTTACGCCACCTTCTACCGTAGAATCCTGCGTAACCGCCTCTTCGTGTGCGTCATTCCTACCGTACATCATCATTGCTATAGCTACCATGAGCGCTATGGCAACTGCCATAAGGACAACGTTGAGCGCCACACGCCTGCTGCCCGTGCTGTGGAGCATGCTCCTTACGGCATCCGTATCCGACGGACGGTGCGTGTGGTCGGCATCCGAACACTTCTGCCCTATTCTTGCAAGGCGCTTGCTATGTACTGCCCCAGCCATGTACTCCAGCACCTTTCCAAACGAAAAGATGTCGGCACAAGGGTCGCTCTTGGCATCAGGCTGCAACTGTTCGGGTGCCATGTAGCCCCGTGTGCCTGCCGGAATCTTGAGCACACAGAATGTCTCGCTGTCCGAAAGTCCGAAGTCTATCAGCTTAACGTCGCCCCCGCGGTGGGTGAGCATAATGTTCGATGGCTTGATGTCGCGGTGTACTATATGCTTGGCGTGCATATACTCCATAGCATCGAGCAGCTGACAGGCTATCTTTACAACCATGTCTTCGGTGAGTTTGCCACTTGTTACAGCCGACTCAAGCGTCTCGCCGTCGACATATTCCATTACGATGCACTCGCCAAGGTCGCCCACCTGCTCCATGCTTATGGTGCGGCAGATGTTGGGATGGTCGAGTTGCAAGCCTATCTCAAACTCCTTCATCAGCGCCTGACGATACACGGGCGTGTATCTGAAGTCGGTCTTGAGACACTTCAGAACGTAGCGCTTGCCGTATCTCACGGCTGTGAACAGACGTGCATGGCCCGACTTTGACACATAGCATGCGCTGATGTTGGAGAATCCGTTGTCGGTTCGCACAGCCGTAAAATCCGATTCGCTGTTTATGTCAACCACATACCCTGAGGTGGATTGCTTTTCGCTGTCAATCATCGTATTTTATGCGTTTATCTTCTTTACAATTGATAGTCCGCCGTTGCGCCCTGCCACGAACGATGCCGTACGTTCGCCGTTGCGCTCTATGTACGGCAGGAAGAGCGGACTCTTCTTGATGAAGCAGCCTGTCACGAATATGTCGCCTGACTGTATCTTGCTGTTGCGGGCCTCAAGCACACGGTAGGTGCTGTCGCCGAGATATTCCAGACGCAGCACACGATTGGGCGACCACCCTATCTCTACGCATTCGCCCGGCTCAAGGTCGCTGCTCACAAGCTGGCCGGCATCAAAGAACGACGAATTGTAGCGTGTGCTCGTCTTCAGCCAATCTACAAATCCGGCATAGTCTTTGAATTCAAGGTAGGTGGCGAGGGCATCGAGTGTCTGCACACGGGAGTTATGGCTGTCGCCCACGTAGCCGTACAGACGCTTCAATGTCGACGACGATACGCCTATTTCGTGCCTGCGCTGCAACATCAACGAGAATTCCTCAAAATCGGTTGTTGTTGACAACTTCTTGCCATAACGCTCTTCTACAAGGTGTTTCAGTTCTTCTATCTCTGGTGTATTCATTGTATCTTCGTTTTAAATGTCATCCACTATGGTTTCAAACACTGCCCATTGCCTGTTGGCACGATAATATGCCTTGCGGCCTCGGGGCACATGCACACAGCAGGTGCTGGTGAAGTTGGATATGGTGGTGGCAAATGTATTACTGTAACATACCGGTGGCACGGGCGCACTGATGTATATATCGCTGATAGGACAGCCGTCGAATACGTATTCGGGCAGAAGTTCGATGGCCTTGCCCAGCCGCACCGTGGTCAGACTTGAGCACTTCTGGAACAGTCCGGAGGGCAGTTGCTTGAGCGTTGAGGGCAGCACCACTTCCTTCACCTTACTGTTATAGAATGCACACTGGCCTATTGCGGTGAGCCCGTCGGCAAATACGAATTTCTCGATGTTGCAATCGCGGAAGGCATAGTCGCTCACCTGCTTTACGGTCTGGGGCAGTTTGTATTCGCCCTTCTTGCCCATTGGAAACCATACTATGCTGCTGCCATCGCCGCTCATGAGCACTCCGTCGATGCTCGTGTAGTGCTCGTTGGCTGCCGACACGTCTATACGCTCAAGCGATGTGCATCCTGCCGAGGGCAGAATCTGGCTCACCGATGCCGGAATGGTGATGCTGTGCAGAGCCGTACAGCCGTTGAAAGCTTCCTTGTCAATCCTTACTACGCCTATAGGCAGCTTTATGCTCTTCAAGGCGGTGCACGAACGGAAGAGTCCTATGCCCACTACGTCGTCCTCAGTAAATCGCGACTCGCCATACTCGCCGCCTCCTGCCACGATGCTTGCGCCCGAAATATCGATGTCAGCAAGCTGTCCGTCGGTGGGATTGCCCTCCGAATCGCGTCCTGCCATGCAGCGCAGCATGCGCAGATCGTCGCCGTTGAGCGGTCCGGCAAGCGATATGCTGGTGTATTTATCGGCATCGTTGCCTATGAGTTTTGCCAGAATGCCTGCCTCGCCCAGCACTATTGCCGACGAAGTGGTATGCTGCAGCGCCTCGCCTACGGTCTCGCCATTGCGGTTTGCAGCAAAGGGTTTTATGGTATATGTTACGTTTGGCTGCAATCCGTCAATGCACAGACGGAACATTCCGTTCTCGTCAGCCTCATCACTTTGCACGTATGTCTGCTCGTCGCTGCCGCTCTGGTCGCTACGCACTATGTGGCAACCGCTCATGGTAATCCTGTCGCCGCCGTCGTCAGCTATGCTGTAGCCTACAATCACGCTCATCGGACCGCTGCTCAGCACTTCTGCATTGCCTAACGTTGGACGGTCGTTGGGCTGAGTGGTGAAGCTGAGCATCTCGCCCGACAACTGGGCTGTGCCGTTGGTGCCACGTAGTATATAATAATAGGTGGTGCCGGCAGTGAGTCCCGATAGGTGCAGGCTCACATTTCCGTCGGTTGGGTCTGCCGCATCTGCCTTAGCAGTCATATTTTCGTCGCTTCCGTAGCTGAACCAAAGACGTGGCATAGCCACTCCGTCAGCCACACTACACTTGCCCGAGAGCGTAGCCTCGGTACGGGTTATGTCGGTGGCGGACAGCGTAAGCAGCCGTGGCTCGACATTGTCGGGACTGTCGCTGCTGCACGAACATAGCGTTGCCACTACTGCCAGCAATATGTATATCAGATAATTCTTCATGGCTAATGTGATTGCTTGCGTTTTGTTATCACTCCATTCTTGCCCAGACATATTCCTACGCCTATGCCTCCCTGCCACTGCTTGCCTGCAATGGTAAGTGCCGAAGCGCTGAAACTCAGTCTGCCTACATTCACCACGACACCCAGTTCGGCTGCAACGCCCTTATGGCTCAGGTCGTCGTTGCGCAGCCATCCGCCTCCTTCGCTGTCGGCAAGTTGCCATGACGTAGTCTGACTGGCGTAGCCTACGCCTTCGAATATGTTCAGCCAACCGTTCAGACGATGTATGGCACCAAGCGTAAAGGCATATTCTGAGGTTTCGGTGCGCCCCGTGTAGTAGGGTTTGCTGTCCGTTCCGTCACGATAACCGTCGCCGTTGCATGTGCCAAGAGCAGGTTTTGCAGAATGCAGGTTGCTGCTTGCGTGCAGATAAACGCCATGTCGGCGCATGATGGCTGCCATTATGCCCCACGACGGACCGTCGGTGTGCATCGATGCGGTAAGCAATGTGTAGGCATGGAGCTGCGCTATGCGTCGCAGAGGGGCTACGGTGACGGTGTCGACAACAGTCTGCGTGTACACAATCGTGTCGTGCTTCTCCACTACAGCGGTCTGCGGCAAATGCAGACGCATCTCGTACGTCATGCGACTCTCAAGCTTTGTACCCAACGAATAGTTGCGCAGCACTCCCCATTGCGGATGCTTCAGCGTTATCGACTTGGTGCCTTTGGGCAGATAAAGCCATATCTCGCCCACTTCGTCGCGACGCTTCACTATGCCTAACGGCGAAGAAAAGGCAAAGTCGGAGGGTGCCACCACCTTCAATAGGGCACATGCCTCGCCGTTAAGGTCGCGCACGGCATCGATAAAAGCGCTCACATCGGTGGGCAACTGTCGAAAGCTTGCCACCGTGAAAGTGCTGTCTGCCGATGCCAACGGGGCTAAAGGCGCGGCTGCCTTTGCCTCAAGCGCCGACACACACCACAACATCAGCATGCACACCACGCCGAGTCCGGCCCTGCGCAGCGCTACATTCAGTCTATGAAATGCCTTCGTTATATTGTCCATACAATTCTATTCTAAATTAAAATCAGAGATGTCCACCACCCCATCGCTGCCCGACACAGTGGCAGAAGGTTGCCATGTGCGCACATGTATAAGCGGCATTGAGGCATTGGTGAAGTCCCATAGCAGAAACAGATAGCCGTCGTCGGCGTAGCGGTCGCTATGATAGCGCTGCCTGAGCGACACTCCGTAGATGCCGTCCTTGGTCGGGTGGCGCATGATACGGAAGTCGGAGAACTTGACATCGACCTGCTTATTAACGGCAAACACTTTCGACAGTCGCGACAGATAGTCGCGCTTGGTGTGCAAAGCATAGCTCACACGGCTGTCAGCCGACAACTTTCCCGACTCTTTCGAGGCTTTGACGACATTGCCAACGATAATAAGAGCATCGTCGCTGAACACCTGACGTAGGAAGTCAATGTCCTTTGAGGTATAAGCCGTGCGCAGATGCTCGCAATAGTTGAGTATCTGGCGGCGGCGCACAGCATCGGTCTCGGCAAGTTTTCCGCTTATTATACGGGCAGCCTCAGCATAGAACGGACTGCTATGGGCTATCTTCCGTATGTCGGTGGCAGGCAGTCGCACCTCCTTGGGCGATGCTTTTGCTTCGGACTGCTGCCCATGTGGCTCAGCAGAAGGATTGTCTATGTCGGCAGACTTGTCTTCGGGCACATTCACAGACGACTGTCCTGTAGCTGCCGACACATCCGTAAACACCACTATGCCTTGCATGTCGATATATCCCTCTCGCCCTGTCGACATCTCGCGGAAGCGCAATCTGCCTTGGCGGAAATGCGTGTCGAGCAGACATCCGCGCAACGGAATGCGAAACAGCACATTGCCACGGCCGTCCTCAACGACATATTGCCTCTCGCCATGCAGCATTGTCTGCTCTACAAGCTGCATGCCTTCGTTTATGCCGTAGCGCGTCTCGGCGGTCACACCCTTGTCGTATCGGTCTGACGACAGCCACAAAATAGCTGCCCACAATGTCAAGACCAGCACAACGGCTGATAATATATACGTTAGTTTCTTCATCCCGAACGCGTTATTTCCAGTCCTTTATCTCGCCGCCGATGTTTATCTTCACCTGATCGGGATTGTTGGATATTATAAGATTTACAAGATGTTCCGTGCCCGGCTTGAACTGGAACTTGCTCTCATAGAAATAGCTCACGCCATTCATCACTACCTCTACGAGCGGCACACGATTGTCCAAGCGCTGCGGAACGATGATGGCAGAATAGCTCGTGTCGCCGTCCTGGCGTGCAACGATGGTCTGACGAGAGCCCTTGACGTATCGTGTCACGACACCAGCCTGCAAGTCGACGGTGGCTGTAGGCACCGTGCTGTGTACATAAACCGTAGCCGTTGTAGGCATTTCGCCCTCAAAGTCCTCGCCCTTTATCAGCCTTATCTTCAGCTTGCTCATAATGTGGCGGAAGGTGAGATGTATGGGCGAAGTAGATGCCGTAATGTCCTTGCTGGTGGCAAAGAGCAGGTCGCTCGCCTCATATCCGCCCAACGAGGTGGATGTGCGGACAGTACTTTGGTCGACGGATACGCTGAAGAGCTGGTCCTCAACGCTGCTTACGTCCTTGATATAGGGATAATAGGCATAGGCATTGTATGTGCCTTCGTCCCAATAGAGCGTGCGGGCGGCTGTCCACTGGCTTCCGTCGAATGTCAAGGCCTCGTTGTTGACGAGGTTGCCGCCTATCTCCAGGGGTGCATCGGCTGCCGAAACGTACAGTCCGATGCGGTCGCCCGTCTCAAAATTGCTGTCGGTAGCACGCACCATCGAGGGATGGTCCACCACGAATGTCATCGGAGTGGACTTGGCGTCCTTGTACTGTGGCGCATCATCTTCGGCACAAGCCGTCAACAATGCCACAGCTACAGCACACAAAGCCATGCACATACACCTTATTATATATATATAAGTCTTCATACTTTCTACTCATTACACGGTTCACTTCTTTCGCTTTGCCATTCTCTTCTTGAGCGGACTGCCCTTGTGTACGACTGGCGCATGCTGATAGGTGTGGGCTGTGCGCGAATCATTGCGCATCGTGCTGCGTGTCGCTGTGGCTACATCGCGCTTGTCGTTCTTGACAAAATCCTCAAAACTGAAGGTCTCGCCGGCGTATCGCTTTATGCGTTTCACGATGCTCTGGCGACTTATCGTACTGTAATAGGGAATGTCGTTGTTCATGCACGAGTTCTGTTCAGAGCGGAATACGCCACGACTGTGCATGTAGCCGCCCTCGAATATGTCGACAATGTCGCTGTAGCGATCGTCGTAGATTAGATGGCTCCAGCCCACGCTGTGCATCTTGCCGGTGAGCGACAGATTCTCATACCATCCCATAGCGAGGTAGGCTCGCAGCTCGTCGGCATGCGGACAGCACGAACAACCACAAGCGTCGATGAACGCATTGTGATAGATATACTCGTCGCCAAGCTTGCCAAAGCCGTGTCCGCCAGCTTCGTGCTGCACCACTCCACGCGTGTCGAACGGATACTCGTAGGTGCTCAGCGGACAGAATGCTATTGCTGCACCGCTCTCCCACATCTGACAGATGCCGCCATAGTCGGTAGAATTGGGCACAACGATTATCAATGTCTGATCGAGATTGGCGCTGTTCACCGTGGGAGCACCCATTGCGTAGTCGAACACTTCGTCATAATCGGCCTTCAGCCCCACTCCTCCTGTAAAGGTAGTGTTGAATCGGTTGTAACGAATAGTGTTAACGGTGCCGACGCCCGTTTCCGTTGAGAGTGGGAAAGCGGTATAGACATTGAAGTAATTGCGATAGGTCTTGTACGGCTCAATGCCGAAGAAGTACTCCACCTCCTGCTTCACGCTCTTCAGATAGGAGCCGTCGGCAATGTCCTTGGCGTTGAATCCGTCGCCTAAGACAACTATGTTAATGCCGCCGTTATTGCCCTTCGTGGCTTTCTGAAGGGTCAGCCACTGGTCTTCTGCGTACTCATAATTGTACTGACTGACACTGCACTCGTGCGTATAGTCCTTCTTCTTGAGGCGGAACACCACCTTGCCCTCACGGTCGGCGCTGCCCTTTGCCATAGACTTAACGGTCAGCGTCACCTCCGTCTTATGCGTTCCGCTCGACGGCGAAACGTCACACCAGTCGGGCTTGCTTGCCACTTCCCATTCGCCTTCGGCATTTATGGTGAGCGTCTGCTTGTGCTGGCTGTTGAGAGCACAAGCCACCGACGGACGGCATACCAGTTCGTGATGGGCGGCAATGCGCTTGAAGTCGCACCATCCGCTTGCTGCCTGATACTGATGTACGGCAGATTCGGGCACCTCTAACGTGAAGTTGTCCTTGGAAACTCCGTCAAAGGCGCCACTCTGAACGTATGCCGGCATGGTGCCTTCGCATACTATCGAGCCTATACCCGAACAGTTTTGGAATGCACCGCCATCGGTCTGATTGCCCGATTCGGCTCCGATGCTCTCCATACTTGAGGGTATTATCACCCCCTCAAGGCTACGGCATTGGGCGAATGCACCCGGTGCGATGTTCTCTACGCCTTCGGGAATCTCCAGAACTCCCATCAAACGCCAGTTGTAAGCGAATGCACGTTCGCCTATACTGCCCAGAAACTCGGGCAGCTTGAGCTGTCCAGAGAAGTCGTTATTGTAGAAACAACGGTTGGGAATGCTGCGCAAATCCTTAGGCAGGATTATCTCGCCCTTGAATCCATTGTTGGCAAAGGCACTCTCGCCTATCGCTCCGATGCCGTTGTGCAACTGGAGGTTGCCGCCAAACCAGCATCCTTCAAATGCCGATGTGGGTATGTAGGTGAGCGATTGCGGTATCACGAGATTGCCTGTAAGGTTGCTGCAGCCCTTGAAAGCGCCCACTCCCAGCTTCTTCAGATGTCCGGGCAGCTTCAGTTCGCCATAAAATCCCTTGCAATCCAAGAAGCATTGGTCGCCAATCTCTTCAAGAGCGTCGGGCAATTTGAGTTCGCAGACGAAGTTGGTGTAAAGGAAAGTATTGATACCCGTTATCTTCTTCAACGTCGAGGGCAGCGACAATGTGCCGTTGAGCGTGCGTATGTTCTCAAAAGCTCCGTTCTCTATCTCTACCACTCCTTCAGGAATGTTGAGCGAACCAGTCAGTCCGCTTGCATGAAAAGCCGACTGCTTGATAGCCTTCAAGGTGTCGGGGAATACAAAATTGGCAAGCAACCGCTTGTTTTCAAAACTGCATGAAGGCATTTCATCATCGTCACCGGCTATGTAAGCACGGTCTACGTCACTACTGCAGGCACCCTTCTTGATGCGAGCTTCCTTCAGATTGAGAGCTGCAAGCGCAAACATACTGTCGCGCATTATACGAAAATCGTAGGCGTTGAGGGTACCCGTCACCTTCATGTGCTTCAGTTTGGTGAGGTCTTTATTGGCTGCTGCGATGGCTTCCTTAAGATGTCCGGCTGTAGAATTCACCACAACATACTCCTTGGCGGTAGCGTCATGGCTCACGAGGTCGTTCTCCCATGGCGCAATACTCTCGCTAATGAGCGTCAGAAGATACTTGCCGTCTTCCTTCTTCTTGTCGACACGTATGCTGAACTTCATCATCTTGCCTGCAACATAGGTGAGCGCTGTGTTCTTGGTGAACTTATACGGCACTCCGCCTATTGTTATGCTGAACAGCGTAGTGCCTGCCTGCACAGTCTGCGGCACTACTATGGTGCGCCATACATCGCCCACCTGCGAGGGAATGGTTGCCGTAGATTCCACTGCACCAGCCGGCTTGACCGTTCCGTCAGCCAGATTGATGCTCGCCTTGCGCACCACATTGGCTGTGAGCACAGTCTTCTCGGTAGCCGCCCATTCGCCTTCGGCAAAGCCTTCGCCCTGCACCAGCGTGACGTAAGCACTCGACATGCGGTGCTTCAGAAGCAGACGTATCACGTTGGAGGTTGGAGCGAGGTCGCCCACCGTGCCCCAAAGGAAGTCGCTGGCTTCATATCCGCCCATGTTTCCGTCGTCCGATGCGGTGCTCTGATTGCGCTGCACCTCAAACTGATAGTTGTCAATGCTCTCGGGATTGGCAAAAGGATAATAACCATACACATCGATGTGCGTATGCTTGTCCTTCCAGAATATGTCGTAGGCTGAATTCCATTTGCCTGCCGACGCGTCATAAGTATGGCGCACATTGTCTGCACGATTGCCACTAAGCTGCAAGGTTCCGGGCGTGCCGGCACGATAGTCAACGACGTACACACCCATGCAGTCGCCATCGCAGAATCCGTTGTCATTGACACGAGTCACTGCCAACTGGTCGATGTCGCCCGAAAGTTGAATGCGGTCGCCGCCATTTGCCCCGCTGTCCTCGCCGAACAAGCCGTCGGAACAGCCCGCCAGCAACATCACGCCGACCGCAACAGCCATATATATAATGTAGTTTAGGTGTTTACTACGCATAATTCAAGTGTTTGCAACACATAATACATAATTAAACAGTCAATTCTATTCACCCGTAGCCGTACCGCCATTGTCGGTGTCGTCAACATCCCATGCACCTATGCTCACATCAATGCCGCTGCCGGTCTTGGCAAGTGTCACGGTGAAAGTATGGCGCTTGCCGGCTGTGAATGTAAAGGCTTTCTTCAGATTGTAGTCGGTTCCGTCGACAGTAACGGTTATGAGGTTGCCCATCTCTACCTTCTGTGGCACTACAATGGCACGATACGTTCCGCCATCCTTATATGGCGTAAGACTCGAAGCAGTTCCCGTAGCCGTAACCGCAGCCGTAGAAAGATCTACCGTTGCAGAAGTCTTCATGTCGTTAAGCCTCAACGACACCTCTGCCGAGGCTAACGAGGCAGAGGTAAAGCCGTTGCCAGCCTTCAATACTATCTCCACCTGGCTCATCACGTGCTTTGCCACTATGCCGACAGCCTGCTTCTTGGGCGCAACATTGAGCGTGCTGCCTACAAGCAGGTCGGCAGCCTTGTATGCAGACACTGTGCTTTGGTCGGCTGCAACGTCGAAAGGCATTGCACTGACGCTCGAAACGGTATTGCGGTAAGGATAATAAAGATAGAAATCGGCACACGTCCGGTCGTCCTTCCAGTACACAGGCGTGGCAGGAGTCCATACATCAGAATATGTATAGAGCATATTGTCGACATGATTGCCCACTGGCTGCAATGCCGCCAGTGTGCCGTCGGCATTGCGGTTGACCACAAACAGTCCTATCTGGTCGCCGTTTTCAAATGCGGTTTCAGTAGCTCGCGTTATCGTTGTACTGATGTCAATAGGCATTCGCGCTGTAGGCTTGGCAGGTTCGGGAGGATTAGGCACGTCAGACTCGCCACCTTCACCACCTGCCGAACAAGCAGACAGCAAAACACAGACAACAGCTATATATAAGTACTTTTTTATAAGCATAGATTTAAAGTTGCAATAAACATCGAATATTATTGATGCAAAAGTACACAATTTATATCAACGGCACAAGTTCACAATAGTTCACAGCTGTAAAAAAGATGGAAAGAATGCCTATTAAATCTACGTTCCGTTTCAGGGAACACACATTCCAAAACACGAAATGTGTGTGAAGAATGGAATATTTCCTCAGTTTTAGTGAATTAAATAACAAGACTTTACCGTATGAACCATTATGGACTTGATTGCTAATAAAAAGAACCTTAACTTTGCAACGCCAAACAAACAAAAGAAAAAGAATTGACATTATAAAACAATAATAAGATATGAGAAAAGTTTTAATACTCCTGACGTTATGCCTATACTTCCAACAGGCGATACTTGCGAAAAGCTACCATTTCGACATCAAACACAGCTATGAAGTGAAAATAGTGAGAGTAGCCCAACAAGGCACCAAATATTTGAAAGTATGGGGCGTGGCAAGTTCTCCCGACAAAGCTATCGACCAAGCCAAGCAAGACGCAGTTGCAGCGTGTATATTCACTGGAGTGGAAGGTAATGAGATAGCCGGCAAAATCCCAGCACTTGTATCAAGTACCGATGTCTACAACCAGCACAAGAGTTTCTTTGACACATTTTTTAAAAAGGGAGAGTTTCTTATGTATGTGAAAAACGTGAACAGCAAATATCCCTTTGGCGAGGACAACATCAAGACCAGCAAAGGAAGAAAAGTCGGCATCTACGTTATTGTAATGTACGACGACCTGCGCAAACTTCTTGAAGAGAAAGGTATTGTGAAAAAGCTCAACAACTATTTTAAGTGAATATAAGAAAGCGTAAACAACAGCTTTAAAAAACAACAAATATGAAGAAGTTATTTGTATTGTTAGCACTGCTCATTGCAGCAATTGCCTCAAAAGCACAGTCAACAGTAGAGAATACTAACACGCCCAAAGCCATGAAACCGATTATTATGGTTGTACCGGAAAAGGCATGGTGTATCAATCAAGGATTTGTAAGAAAAGACAACCCTCAATTGCCGGACTACGAAAAGGCATTGCTCAATGACGACGTGCTTAATGTCATTACCAAGATGGGTGGCATAATGCAGGAGCGAGGTTATCCGCTGAAGAACCTTCAAAGCGCATTAGACGAATTGAAGAACGAAGAAGCGATGGACGTGGCATTGACATCAAAGGCTGACGGGGAAATCGTGGAAGAAGACCTCGACCGACTCACCCGTGTAGCGCAAGCCGACATACTGGTAAACATCGCTTTTACAAGAACAAGCTACGGTCCGCGCAATATGGTGGAATTCAGAGTGACATCCATCGATGCAGCTACAACCAAACAGATTGGTGGCGAAACAGGACGTAGCTCTGCATCGGGCGCTCCCATATCTGTATTGCTCGAAGAATCGGTATTGGGTTTTATGGACAACTTTACGGCAAGTATACAACGCCATTTTGACGACCTTATAGCCAACGGTCGCGAAGGTTCGGTAACATTCAAGATAGCAAGCGACTGTCCTATGAACTTCGAATCGGAAGTGACACTGAACGGAGACAGTGGCGAACTTAGTGAAGTAATCGACTACTGGATGAACGAACATGCCGTGAACGGAAGCTTTACACAGAACGGCAAATCACGCAGCCGACTGTCATACGAACAGGTGCGCTTCCCACTCTTCGGCAAAGGCAAGTTTGGCGGGAAACCCAAAGCAATAAATATGGAAGGATTCATAAAACCAATCACCGGCTTCTTATCTCAATTCGGGCTGTCGGTGTCTACTACTCCTGTGGGCATAGGCAAGACATATGTAGTATTGGGCAAGAAATAGCCAACAAACGGTTTAAACATACACTGAATATGAAACTCAAACTATTATTAATATATATGATTGCATCGTTGCTGTGGTCTTTCACGGCAAGGGCACAATCAGAGGAAAATGCCAGACAAAGAGTTGGCAATGAAGGATTGATAAGCCTCAACCCATACATTCCCGAATCGGAAAACATTGACGAGTCAACCTATTCGGCAATGATAACAAAGCTGAATCAAATAGCAACAGCTTACGGGATGTTGGGAACCGGATTCGACAACAGATTCATCATCACGGCACATCTTCAAAATGTCAAAAGCGTACAGACACAAACATTTCCACAGAAAAACGCAGTAGTAATAAGTGCTTGCATATATGTAGGCGACGGCCTGGACGGAACCCTCTTCTCAAACTACTGTTGCGAGAAAAAGGGAATTGGCGATACCGAACAGCAAGCCATCGCGTCTGCAATAAGAAAAATAAACCCTAACGACGAGAAACTGCAAACAGCTATAGACAAGGGTAAAAAGCATATACTGAAATATTACGACCACATGTCGGGCAACATCATCGCTGCTGCAAAGACCGCAGCGGCAAACGGAAAGTTTGAAGAAGCAATGAGCATGCTGTTTTCTATTCCAATATACAACAAAGATTTCGAAACGGCACAAAACATGATTGCACAATATGGCTACACTTCGCTCGACAACAACAATAAGGATATTGTAAGAAAGGCAAGGTCTGCATGGAGTAGCGACCCGACCGAAAGCGGAGCAGAGGCAGCTTGTGAACTGCTGAAACAATTAGAATGCCCTTCACAAAACATACAGAATGACGCCCAAAAACTACAAAACGAGATACTCGAAAGACTGAAGGCAACAAGCGACCGGGAATTCAACCTTAAGGTCAAAAAAGCCAACGATGAAAAGGAGACAAAACTGGCAGCAATAAAGGCTGTATCAAATGTGGCCAAAGCCTATGCAGCCTCCCGTCCTAAAACAATATATAAATATATATGGTGGTAGAAAAACAATTTAAACGGAATATATGAAAAGAACAAGTATTATGGCTTTCGTAATTGGAAGCATGGCGCTTATGACCTCATGTGCCAATGACGACGACATGGAGGTCTACATAACTGTAGGCACAGAATATCAGCAAAAAGTGGAGGAAATACGCGAGAAATTTTCTTATCCAACACAATTGGCTGCTGAAGACAATTATTATGCCGACTTTGATAAATTTGTACCAACGGGGACAGCACCCGCATACAACATGCAGAACGAACTGATTGGAGAATATGGATACGTTGACTTAGGACTATCGGTGAAATGGGCTAACTTCAATTTGGGAGCAAAGGATCCATTGCCTGATTCCAAACTAAAGTCATTTGACGATATATATAAAGAGGTGCAACACGACATGTACATTGCAAATGTAACATACAACAAAATCATCCTACCCGAAGTACCCAAAAGCACTGTGCCATGCGTAGTAAGCTATGAAGAATACTGTAAAGGTAGCTATGACTACATAAGATCACAATTTGCCGACAACGAAGAGTACGAAAAGTTCAGCATCTACTGCGACCAGATGAAGAAGGCATACAAGAAGGCTGTTGAAGAATATAATTCTTATATTTTAGATAATAAGTATTCGTTGATAGTCGGCAGATATTATTATAATTGGGCAGAAATTGGCACGTATGCCTGGCAAGAAGACTACAAGAACCTACCAATGAACATTGCAGGTACCGAATACGACAACGTTACCAAAAATCTGGGCAAAAATTGGAGAATGCCGACCAAAGCTGAACTACAGGAACTCGTAGATAAATGCAAGTGGCAACGATATGAGAAAGCAAACTTAAAAGGTTATATCGTGACTGGTCCGTCAGGAAAAAGTATTTTTGTTTGTGACCATTCACAAGCATTGCTTAATGACTACCCATACATATACTTGTCTTCAGAAAGAACTTCAAAATGGAACAAAGGAGTTGAAGTTTATGCTTTGAATATCAATACTCTAAAGATTGTCAACAACCATCCTTCAGGAAGATACGCCACTATTCGACCTGTTTACGTTAAATAATAAAAGAATGAATAAAAATATGAAACGATATACTATTTTCTTGATAAGCATGATGCTTCTGATGACACTGGGAGCTGATGCAAAAGATAAAGAGAAAGTGTTCTTCAACTCCAAATCGAATATCATCGGTGTAACGGGCAACTACGATCTGCTGACCATAGGAGGCTTCACAGCTAAGTTTGTTGACAACCCGATAAATATGGAGATGCCACACGAGGGCATGAGCGCCATGGAGATGTGCCAGTATTTCAACAACAACGACTTCGGCAAAAAACTCTTGGATTACCTCTTCATGTACAATGGCACAAGCCTTTCCATCGAACTATTGGCAGACAGAGCATACAACAATGCGCAGAAACAGGACGTGGAGCGTGCCGAATATGGCGTTGTGAACAAAGAGACAATACTAAAGGGCGACGATGCTATTAACGAGGTATTAAGAAACAACTTCATATTTGTTGATTACGAGGTTACAGAGAGCAAGAGAAAATGGTTTGTATTCAAGGTGAATATTACCAACGAGACTCTGAAAGAAGTGTATAACAGTTGGAATGACATGGCAAAATACAACCAAATACATCCAAAAGTTGTCTTTGTAGCTTCCAGCAGATATAAGGTAGCTACGGGCAACTCACTATTGGTCAAGACAAATAAACCAAACAATGTATATTCAGGAGCAAACAGTCTTAATGCGGATATTAGAAACATTGTCGCAGCATCAATACAGCAACAAAATGTCAGCAAGAATGGCAGACGACTCATCAAGAATATCTCGAAGAAAGTACCTGAGTTTGCCATTCGTGGCCAGGTGATTAGCCGTAGTCCTTTCATGACCAATGTGGGCAAGAAAAACGGTATAAAGAACAGAGACCGCATGGGAATCTATCGCGCCAAACAAGACAATGAAGGCAGAAACTACTCTTCGAGAGTGGCTACAGTGAGAGCCTGCAACTTGACTTCTGACAATGCTTATCTGTATACCTTTGCCGGTGGTCAGGCTTCTGCAAAACAAGGCGATGTGGCTGTATTTGAGCCCAACCGCAACTCCAGCTACTCTGTAATCGGCAACTACATGAACCATTCATACGGAATAAACTTGGCTTACGACCACCGTATGGCTTTGAGCAAGGCTGGTTTCTCACAATATTTAATGACAAATATCGGATGTGGGATGTTTGAGGGATTCCAAAAGCGACTGTATGTCACCAACGACAACAACCTTGTTCATAGTCCTATATTGTTTAATGTGGCTCTTGGCTACGGAGTTGGATATGAGTTTGCACATTGCATTGAGCTTGTTCCATATTTCATGGCACAATATGAGGGCGCTTATTTTAAAGGAAAGAAAAACAAATATATCCCCAAGGATGAATCGCTCATTGGCAGTTCGGACAAGACAGATGTTTACGCTAACTCAGTAAGAATTCCCGTGGGAATGAAAGCACACATCAATCTGTTCTACCCGGTGCAGCTGGTTGTTGGAGCTGAATACATCTTCAATTTCAATATTTCATTGGTAAATGATACAAATAAAGATGATCCAGAACTTTTCTTCTATAAGCCAATGAACTACAAGCGTGACGGACTAAACATGTTTGCTGGCTTGAGAATCAATTTCTAAACATATTAAACGGGTATATGCAAATCAAAAACAGAAAGCATTGCCTAACAAAGAACTCCCTTTGCATTGCAACTATGAGATTGCAACGCAAAGGGAATTCTTTATTAAGATTTTTTACTCCTCCATTAAATAGCAACAACACAAATTTCCAATAGTTCACAGCTGTAAAAAGATGGAAAGAATGCCTATTAAACCCAAGTCGGTCATTAGAAGCATCCAGTAAAAACCTTCGTATCAAGGCATGATACGATCATTTCATGGCATGATACGGTCATATCAAGGCATGATACGACCATTTCAAGACACGCAACATATCTTTATATCATGATCCAGACATTAGTGTCACGATTGTAAAGGGACATAGTATCGTATTACATGGTACTTGGCATCAATAAAAAACTCCCTTTGCATTGCAACCATAAGATTGCAACGTAAAGAGAGTTCTTTATTAAGAATAAATATTACTACATACGATGAAATACAACGGGGTCGCCATCATCACTAGTCAACAACATAGTATTGTTATCTTTGAAATCTATCTGCAAAGACTGAGAACCAGATAAGTTGTCTATATCCATTTCTTTCTCAAATTCCTTCATCATTTCCTTTTTTGTGTCAGGGTCAGTTAACGCAATCCGTATTAATGCGTTCACGTCTTCATCGCCAGCATCTATCTTGTCGATAGAATAACGTATGTTGTCTGAAGAGAAATCCAAGTCAAGTAGGCCCATACTAGCATCCCATGTTCCATCGACTTCAACAGTGAAAGTGACATTCATACTTATACCATCCGACTCCGTATCTACACTACCTTTAACGGTAAGCGTGGAATGTCCGTTTTCGCGAAGTGTAAGATATATATTGCCATTCGCATCGTCACCTGTCATCTTTTCACTAACCCATTGTCCTACACACCGAGTCTTATCGTCGCAAGAACTCATTGCAAGTACACTAATGAGTGCAATGAACACAAATAAAATCTTTTTCATAAGCAGAAATTTGAAAAATATACATTAATTATCTGAAGTCTTTATATCATACCAATCCCATCCGTTATCAGTACGTATTCCCAACTGTTTGTTTTCAACTGTTGCATCCTTACAGTCTGTTGCCTCAGTACTTAACTGTTGGCTCTCAACATTATAACTGTAGACATTGGTAAGACCATTTTTACCATGACCGATGATGATAATTATATTGTCCACCATCTTCACCTTACATTCCTTACTTGGAATTATGTTAAAATCATCATAATCATTCAGATTCTCCAAGAGACTTCCATTCTTAATAATGTCAAACTTATAATCATCAGCATTATAAGCATAGCTGTTACCATCATAAAAAGGTAAAGGTTCGACAGCCTCGTCATATGCGTCAGCAATAACATTATCATCTGGCATATCACCTTCAACAGAGTCAACAACATTTTCATTAACATCAGTTGAATCTGGCACAAGTGTATTGTATGAATCTGTATCTCCTTGACTCGAATAGGAATCGGGATCTTTAGCAACTGATGTCAAAAATACAAGAAGTGAAGAAATGGAGATTATTGCGATTTGGAAATGATAAACATTATCTTTCACAAAAGGAGTTCCATCTTCTTCCGCATCACATCCTTTCATCAAAGCATAAGCTGTTGCTATAGACAAAATGCTACCTATAACTATAAACCAAAAATGTGTGTCACTATCTAAGACAGAAAATGCCACAGCAAGTACCAGCGAAAGTATAATAACAATCGGAGTTACAATCATGAGCCAACCAACTCGCTTAAAATATTTAGAAGCCACACCTATCAGTTTAGCTCCCACATACCAATTATAACAAGCATATCCAATGAGAGTTATGAGAAAAGCTATAGCAAACAGATCAGAAGCTTCATCAGACTGTATCATGTCAAGATCAGAAATACAACCAAAGAATGCTACGATGCTTGTAAACACAATAAGTCCCGCTATAGAATTATCCAGACTTTTGCCTAATTTACGAAGGCTACGCTGCAAGAATATTAGCAAGCCTCCCATACCTATCAAGGATGCGACATCACCGACCCACGCTGGTATGTAAGCACAAACATTCATGATATAAGCGAAAATTATGCCCCATTTATGCATGTGATGAGTATCTAAAAGATTTCCTTTCTCCCATCCCATTTCACTCGCAATAGTCATGGCTTCACCGAAACAAACCAAGATAAACATCAGAGCACAGATACCGACATATTTTTCCGTTCGCTCTTTTACCTCAGAAGATACGGCATTTGGTTCTGAAGTTTCGACAACATCTGATTGCTTAGATTGAGCAACGTATTTTTCACCAGCCCTTGCTGCATCAATAGCTCTTTGAGATTCAGTAATTCCATGGGTATCTACAAAGTCCTTTGCCGTTTTCAAATCTACGTTCAAGGTTTCTTTGTATAACCTCACCATCTCCAGTTTCGTCAGAGGCGCAGTATTTCCCTCTTTTTCTACTACAGGTTGACTTGCAGGCGATGCTACATGAGGTTCTTCATGAGTTTCCGTTTGAGCTGGATTCTGATGTGATTCTTGCTCCAACCATTCTCCACAATAGCGGCATTTCTTCGCCTCCGCCCTTATTTCTTCGCCACAATAAGGGCATTTTTTCATTTCTTCTTCCATGTCTTTGATACTGATTAATTAAATTTGTTAATATTCATTCTTCCATCAGTTTAAAGTCTTCCCATTCGACAAGCGGAATGACGAAACCGCATATTCCAAAACTGACAGTAGTTCCTTCGGGATTGTAACTATTGTATAAGATACCTCTATTCCAAAACCATGAGTCTTTAAGTTCAAGATTGTTATTACGGAAAAACATATTCTTCACATTGACATCATTGATGCTACCATCAATTAAATTTGATGCCAAATTTTCTAATCCAGGTATGAATACGTTTGTTGTGGATTTTATCTCATCCTTTGTACATTTTACAACTTCATTAGCCACTTTCTTCTTATGTTCTGACAAGTCTGGCTTTGAGTTGCATGCATAAACGAACAACAATACAGGTATGCACATTTTTACCAATTCCCATACACAGCCCAATCCTGAGGCCGTAATATCCATAACGTCAGCAGCAGTCATTTCTTTGTCTTGTATCTCTTCTACTTTCTGCTCAGATGGTTTGGTTACATTCTTTG
>ERZ1032078.162-NODE-162-length-24857-cov-9.725829_pt1 | contig 24857 bp, 19 predicted proteins | sample MGYA00517101_ERZ1032078 | MGnify/ENA primary metagenome ERZ1032078 (study PRJEB33719, sample SAMN04261301) | wastewater metagenome | biome: rural village; feature: human; material: feces | host: Homo sapiens | place: El Salvador | collected 2013-01-14 ... | reverse complement strand
CGTCAGTATATTCATTTACAAGAGCTTGCGCTCCACGGTTGAAGGGAGGCTCGCTCTTTCAACGGCACCAAGCAAGGCTTCAAGGCTAGACCGGATGCCGCATCGGAGAGCCTATCGTTCCCAGGCGAGGGCGGAGGCGCCGAGGATGGCGGCGTCGGACTCCTTGAGCTGGGAATATACGAGCTGGACCTTGTTCTTCCAGAGAGGGAGGACGTTGTCGTTCATCGAACGGAGGATCGGCTCGGTGAGGAACTCCTTGCTTCTGGCGAGACCGCCGAAGAGAACGATGGCCTCAGGAGAGGAGAACGCGATGAAGTCGGCGAAAGCCTGGCCGAGGAGGGTTCCGGTGTATTCAAAGATCTTGATGGCAAGGGCATCGCCTTCCTTGGCGGCCTCATAGACATCCTTTGAGGAGATGCTGTCAAGGCTGCGGAGGGCCGATGGCTGATCGCTCATATCTAGCCACTCGCGGGCGGTTTTGGCCACCCCGATCGCGGAGCAGTAGGTCTCAAGGCAACCACTCTTTCCGCAGTTGCAGCGACGGCCGTTGTGGCGGACGATCGTGGTGTGGCCGAGCTCGCCGGCGAATCCGTCGTGGCCATAGACCATCTCACCGTTGATGACTATTCCGCTGCCGACACCGGTTCCGAGGGTGATCATGATGAAATTCTTCATACCTCTCGCGGCACCGTAGGTCATCTCACCCATCGCGGCGGCGTTGGCGTCGTTGGTTAGGGTCACAGGGATGCCGCCCATCGCTTCGGTAAGCATCTTGGCGAAAGGAATCGAACCAGCTCTTCCCCAAGAAAGGTTAACGGCGTTCTCGACTTCACCGGTGTAGTAGTTGGCGTTAGGAGCGCCCACACCGATTCCACGGATCTGCCCTTCGGCACCGGCATCGGTGATGATCTTCTTCAGCGCCGCGGCAAGTTCCTCGATGTAAGGCTCGACAGTAGTGTAGGAGTCTGAACGGATGACTGTCTGGGCGAGCACGGTTCCGCGCGCGTCAACAACCCCGCATTTGGTGGTCTGTCCACCGACATCTATTCCTATTACTAGATTCTGTTCCATAATATTTGGCTATGATAAGTCCCGGTGGAGAACCCCACCGGGACGGGATTTCAAATTAAGCGGTTTTCTTTACTTTAGAGCCGAAGAGGGCGTACCAAAGGATATAGGCGACACCGATGATGATAACGATGTAACTCATCAGATAGTTGGTGGCGTCAGCGACGGCACCCTGGATGAGAGGGAGGATTCCACCACCGCAAACCATCACCATGAACAGGCCGGAAGCGATAGATGTGTACTTGCCGAGGCCCTCGACAGCGAGATTGAATATGGCGCCCCACATCACGGATGTGCAGAGTCCGCAGAGGATGAAGAACATCACTCCGATCGGAATCTCGGCGAGGGAGAATGACAGCTGGGAGGTGATGGCCGGGAACTTGACTGTCGCCGTGTCACCAAGGAACATTCCAAGAAGAAGGAATATGATGGCGACAATGCCCACGAAGCTGACCATGGCGCGGCTGGAGACCTTCCCTCCGACGGAAGCTCCCACGAGACGACCGCAAAGCATGAGGAACCAGTACATCCCGACAATTGTTCCAGCCACAGCGGCGCTGATGCCGATCTCGGCGGATGTCATGTATAGGTTCACGAAGTTAGGAATACCTACCTCGACACCCACATAGACGAATATGGCGATGATACCAAGCACGAAATGCTTGAAGGAGAGGGCTCCCTTGACGCTCTCGCCGATGGTGAGCTGCTGCGTCTTTCCGGAAGCAGCAGCCGCCTCAAGCTCAGGTTCAGGAATATGCGAGGCCGCGATGATGATGAACGCCAGAGCGAAAATGCCCATCGCGATGAAGAGCGCCGGATTGGCGTCGGCGATCTGAGTGTCCTTCGTAACGTCACCGATGAGATAACCCACGAGCACAGGCACGATCGTGGCGCTCAAGGAGTTGCAGGATCCGCCCCACTGGATGAGCTGGTTACCCTTGTTTCCACCACCACCGAGAGTGTTGAGCATAGGGTTCACAACCGTGTTGAGCATACACATTGAGAAACCAGAGATGAACGCGCCGAGAAGATAGACGGCGAAGCTGCCGGCGATTCCTGAAAGGAATGTGATGCCGACTCCGACAAATCCTACGGTCACGGCCGCGAGGGCGGTGAACTTGTAGCCCTTCTTGGACAGGATCATACCGGCAGGCAGGCCCATAAACGCATAAGCGATGAAGTTGGCGGCGTTGCCCAGCTGGGACATAAAGTTCGAAGCGGCGAACTGCTGCTTCACGATGACTCCGAACGGATTCTGGAATCCCGTCACGAATGAGATCATCGCGAACAGGAAGAACATGATCACAATAGCGAAAATGTTACCTTGTTGTTTCTTTTCCATTTGTAAGATGTTTTATGTTATCGAAAATATTTCGTGGCATATTCCACAAATTTAGCAAATTAATTTCAAATTTGACCGAACGGCTTCAAAAATCCGCATTGCAGAATGACCTTTATAAGATTATTACTAACTTTGAGCAAAGAATATTCATGAATATGAAAACGATAATCGACGTTAACGCCCATCTGCACACACCGTACTCCTTCAGTGCCTTCAAAGACGTGAGACAAGCCCTTGATATGGCCGCCGCCGAAGGTGTCGAAGTTGTGGGAATCAATGACTTCTACAGCCTCGACGGCTACAGGGAGTGGAGCGACGAATGCGCCGCAAGGCATCTCTACCCGATGTTCAACATCGAGTTCATCTCTCTGAACAGCGAGGACCAGGCCGCCGGATTAAGAGTGAACGACCCGAACAACCCGGGACGCACCTACCTGAGCGGAAAGGGACTGGCCTATCCGGTGATACTCAGCGGCAAAGAGGCTCAGATGCTCGCCGATGTACGGGCTGAGTCCAACGCCCAGGTTGAAAGGATGTGCGCCAAACTGAACGCCCATCTGGATGAGGTCAAGGCCGGATTCAACGTTGATTTCAAATATATTGTCAAGGAACTGACCAAAGGATCGGTGCGTGAGCGTCACCTTGCGAAGGCTCTCAGGATGGCGGTTGACGCCAAAGCCGACAAAATCCAGGACAGGCTCGCCCTCTACGAGAGAATCTTCGGAGGACAGCCTCTGAAATCCGCACCGGACAACGAGGCGGCGGTGGAGAACGAGATCCGAAGCAAGCTCCTCAAGGCTGGCGGCGTGGCTTTCGTGCCTGAGGATCCTAAGGCGTTCCTGCCGATGGAGACAGTCTGCCAAATCATCAAGGCCGCCGGCGGAATCCCTACCTACCCGTTCCTCGCGGACGACGCGAAAGGCAACTTCACCGACTTCGAGGGCGACCTGCAAAAAGCCGCCGACACGCTGAAAAAGCGCGGAATCAAGTCCGTGGAATTCATCACGACCCGCAACACGACCGCCGTGCTTGAGGAATATTCAGGCTACCTCCAGGACGAGGGATTCATCGTCACTTTCGGCTCGGAGCACAACACCCCGGCGCTGGAGCCGATCCGTCTGCGCACCCGCGACAACGCCGAAGGACTCAGCGAAAAACTGCGCGAGACCAACTACAGAGGAGCCTGCGCGGTGGCCGCCCATCAGGCGGGACTGAACTCCATCGAAGCGGGAGACGAGCTGATCCGCAAGACTTTAGCCATTTAGGAATATGCCAATGAGGCAAACAGAACACATAATTGACACACGAATATGAAACAGATTGAAGACCTTATCGCGATTTCCCGGAAGTTCGGACAGGACTCCAGGTTCGTGATCGCCGGAGGTGGCAACACTTCCTACAAGGATGAGAACAGACTTTGGGTGAAGGCCAGCGGCCACGCCCTCGCAACGATAACAGAGGACGGGTTTGCCGTCCTTGACAGAGCCCTTCTGAACGAGATGGGCGAAAAGGCTTACAATGAGGACACGGCGATACGTGAGGAGCAAGTCAAGAACGACCTCTCCGTGGCCTGCATAACAAAGGACAGAAGGCCTTCAGTGGAGACATCCCTGCACAACTGCATGGGATTCGCCTTCGTGGTTCACCTCCACCCTACCCTTGTCAACGGCCTGATGTGCTCGGTGAACGCCGAGGCCGCGTGCAAGGAGATATTCCCAGATGCCCTTTACATTGAATATACCGACCCGGGCTACACGCTTTTCAAGAAGGTCTATGACCGGATAAAGGCCTACAAGGCTGAGAAAGGCAAGGAACCCCAGGTGATATTCCTTCAGAATCACGGAATATTCGTGGGTGGGGACACCACCGCTGAGATTGAGGGAATATATTCAGAAGTCCTTAGAAAACTTGAGGCCAAGGTCGCCGCTCTTCCGGAGGGTGACACGGCTGTCTCGGAGACAGTTACGGATGTCGTTCCGGCGATCCGGCAGATGCTCTCGCGCTCCGGCCGGGGCTTCAAGACCTTGAAAGTCACCAAAAACGCCCTCGTGGACTTCTTCATTGATGGTTGTTCAGTCACTTCGACAGGCTCAGTGACTGATTGTCCCGGAAAATCCGGTTTCGACAAGATCGCGAAGCCGTTCACCCCGGACATCATCGTGTACTGCAAGAGCTCGTACATATTCATTGAAGCCGAGTCCGATGAAGAGATTTTAAAGCAGGCCGAGGAGGAAATCGAGGCTTTCGTAAGCGGGAAGGGTTATACACCTAAGGTACTGCTCATCAAAGGAATCGGACTCATCGCCGTGGGAGACAGCTCCAGGAACGCACAGATCATCACCGATGTGTTCACGGACGCGATGAAGGTAGCGTTCTATGCGCAGAGCTTCGGCGGAGAGCATCCGATGGAGCGGGCTTGGATCGACTTCATCGACAACTGGGAGGTGGAGAATTACCGCCGCAAGGTGGCCTCCAGCGCGTCCAAAGGCCGTGTGGAAGGCCGCACGATCATCGTGACCGGAGCCGCCCAGGGATTCGGAGAAGGCATCGCCCGTGAGCTGATGGCGCAGGGAGCCAACATCGTGGTGGCCGACCTCAACGAGGCGACCGGCGAGAAGACCGCCGCCAGTTTCAACGAGAAGGCTGGAGCCAACAAGGCCATATTCGTAAAGACAAATGTCGCTGATATGGCGAGCCTCCGGAACCTGATGAAGGAGACAATCGTGAACTTCGGCGCGCTTGACGCGTTCGTCAGCAACGCCGGGGTTGTACGCGCCGGCGGATTGGACGTGATGACCCCTGAGAACTTCGAGTTCGTCACCAAGATCAACTACGAAGCCTATTTCTTCTGCGCCAAGGTCGCCTCGCACATAATGAAAATCGAGACGAAATATGATCCTGAATATTTCGCCGACATCATCCAGGTCAACAGCAAGAGCGGCCTGCGCGGCAGCAAGGCCAACTTCGCCTACGCCGGCGGCAAGTTCGGTGGAATAGGCCTGACCCAGTCCTTCGCGCTTGAGCTCGCCCCTTACAGGGTGAAAGTCAACAGCATCTGCCCTGGCAACTACTACGATGGTCCTCTGTGGAGCAACCCGGAGAACGGACTGTTCATCCAGTACCTCAACGCCGGCAAGGTTCCGGGAGCGAAGACCGTGCAGGATGTCAAGGACTACTATCTCGCCCAGGTGCCTATGCGCAAGGGCTGCAACCCAGTGGATGTCTGCAAGGCCATCCTCTACGCCATCGACCAGACCGGAGAGACCGGACAGGCCATCCCTGTGACGGGAGGGCAGGTCATGCTGGCATAATTGTAAATCCGGGAAGCGACCTTGACTTCAGGCAAAGTAAAGCGGCTTCCAATGTAATTCATTAATATCATGAAACAACTTGACGTAAATCTGATGCATCCGGCCGAGCAGATCGCTATCATCATCGGCAGGATTTATCGCAGCGAGATGACCACCACCTCCGGCGGAAACCTGTCCATCATGGACGAGAACGGAGATATGTGGATCACCCCGGCGGCGATTGACAAAGGTTCGCTGACTCCGGCGGACATCATGTGCGTGAAGGCTGACGGAACCATCATCGGACCTCACAGACCTTCATCCGAGTACCCTTTCCACAAGGCCATCTACAAGATGAACCCGCATATTCATTCAGTGATCCACGCCCACCCTCCTGGACTGGTCACCTTCAGTATGGTTCACCAGGTTCCGGACACGAGCATCATCCCTCAGGCGCGCGCGACCTGCGGCCCTGTCGGATTCGCTGAATATGCCCTTCCGGGAAGCGAGCTTCTGGGAAAGAAAATTGTGGCAGAATTCAAGAAGAACCCGGACTACAAGGCCGTCATCATGGAGAACCACGGTGTCGTGGTTGCCGGTGAGGACATCGCTGATGCTTACCAGAGGTTTGAGACCCTGGAGCTCTGCGCTCGCACAATCCTGAACGCCAAGACTCTGGGAGAGCCTAAATACCTCAGCGAGGATCAGATCCTCCAGCACGAGAAAGCCGTGAACGTTCCGTTCCAACACTTTATGAACGTAACGCACCCTTCAGATGAGAGGGCGATCCGCGCGGAAATCTGCAAAATTGTCCGCAGAGCCTGCTCACAAGGGCTTATGTGCAGTTCCTACGGTACGGCATCCGTGCGCTGGAGAGGCAATGATTTCCTCATCACTCCGTCCAGCATGCAGCGTTGGGATCTTGAGCCGGAAGACATCGTGCAGATCAAAGACGGAATGGTAGAGGCCGGGAAGAACGCAAGCCGCTCTGTGGCACTTCATTACGAGATCTACCGCCGCAACCCGAAGGTCAACTCAATCATCCTGACCCAGTCCCCTGCCCTGATGGGATTCTGCACGACCGGAGTGAAATTCGACGTGCGAACAATCCCGGAGAGCTGGATATTCCTTCAGGACATCCCGACATTCCCGTTCGGGAGCCAGTACAACGAGCATCTGACAGAACTCGCCGATGAGTTCAAACAGAGACCGTTCGTGATGCTGGAAAACGATTCCGTCGTCGTGACCGGTGACCAGCTCATCAACACGTTCGACCGTCTTGAGGTGGCAGATTTCAGCGCCCGCTCGCTGATCCTCGCCGCTCCTTTGGGCAAGCTGAACCCGATCACCGACGAGGAGATCGAGGAACTCCGCGTGGCGTTCCACGTAGGGGAATAATAAAAGCAGACATATAACTGCAGAACGACTGCCACTTCGGTAGGTTCAGCAACCGGTAAAGAGAAAACTCCCTCCCGAATTTTGGTAACGTGCAAAATTCGGGAGGGAGTTTTCTTTTTACCGGATCACGTCCTATTCTCCGGCGATGATCTTAGCGTCCTCGGCGCTGTCGATGCCCACACGCTTGGCGAGCCGCTCACTCCTCTGACGGATCTGCTCCTTGTGACGCAGTACCCAGTTCTCGGCATAGACAGCCACGCATGCAAGGAAGAAATAGATGACCGTCTGGATGATCATGGCCTTCATCTGCACGTCAGCCGCTCCCATCTCGCCACCGGCAGTGCTGAGGTTGATGAAACCCTGCGCGCCGAAAGTGGACGGGAATATGTAGGAGAACACCTTCCAGAAGCCCGGGAACGCGAATGTCGGCCAAGAGCAGCCGGTCAGGAACAAAGCCACAGGCGACATCGCCAGAAAGAGGATGAACACGGATTCCCTTCTCGTGATCAGCGTGCTCCAGACCATGCTGAAGAACACACAGTCAGTGATGAAGAAGACCAGCATCGCAAGGACATCCTTGAACTCACCTCTTTGAGGGATTCCGAATATTGCGGGGACGATGAAGGCTATGTACATACCCACGGCAATGTACAGCAGCCAGTAGGCGCCTCCACGTCCCATGACCACACGCCCGACACCGTGACCTTCAAGTCTGTCAGGAAGCGATGCGAAACTGCGGTTCCTCTCCCTTGCGGTTCCCACCAGCAGTGACATTCCGTAGAAAAGCGTCTGCTGGATGATGATCATCAGGATGGCCGAGATCAGGAAGAAACTGTAGTTGAAGGCCCTGTTGTAGGGATTATTGTCCTCGTAGCCGAGCGGCTTGACAGTCTGGGACGCTGCCTGTTCCGTCATCCCGAGGGACGAGAACCTCTGCATCTGGATCTGACCGATCTCATGAAGCATCACGAAGTTGGTGGCCATGAGAGCGTTCTTGTAGTAGAGGAAGCTGCTCATGTCCGCATAGACGGAGAATGTGGACGTCTCGTTTCTGGCCAGTTTCTCTGTGAAGTCGGAAGGGAAATAGATGATACCGTTGACCTTGCGTTCCTGCATCATTTTTTCCGCCTCGGCCATATTCATACATTTCGCCGCGACCTCGACCTCTCGGGTGGCGTCGATCTCCCTGATGAAGCGGTGGCTGTCCGGAGTGTCGCAATTGTCAACAATGGCAACGGGAGTCTCAGAAAGAATACCGTTCAGGTAGACGAGATTGTAAAGCAGCGGATAGACAAGTCCGGCGACAAGGAAGATCAGCAGCACGCCGCTGTCTGAGAAAATCTGTCGAAGCTCATGACAGAATATGCCCCAGAAGTCCTTGATCCATGTTTTTGCGTATGTATTTTTCATGTCACTTAGTCTTTAGGGAAGTTCTGATGAATGTAGGCCTTCTTGAGTCGCACAAGACCTATGAGCGGCAACAGAATGAAGATCAGCAAGTAGATCACCTGCTTCCACCATCCGGCGAATCCGGCTCCGAATATGGCCTCCTGGACATAGAACAGATAATAATGACGCAACGGGAACGCCGCCGCAAGTCCCTGGATGTAAGGCGGCATGGCCTCTATCGGAAGCGTGAAGCCCGAGAGGGAGAATCCAAGCACGCTGTAAAGAGCGCCGATACTCAACGCCAACCTCGGCACAGGAAGCATCTCAAGGATGAATATGGCGATCGCCTCACTGGCGAAGATCATAAGGAATATGCCCAAAAACATGTTCCAGATGGATCCCGCCAACGGAAAATGCAGCCTATGGAAGAGCAGCAGGATCAGTATCAGCCCGATCGCCGAGAATGTCAGCGTCCACACCAGAAGCTTGCCGGCGAGGGCGGTCACGATCGAGTTGCCGGAGGTCTGCAGCAGATGCCTGGAGGTACCATACTTAAGCTCCGCTCCCAATGAATATATCAGGACGATTATCACGATCATCTCCAGCACACCTGGCAGCAGGACGCTGCTGAGGTAGTAGTTGTAGTTGGTGCCGACGTTGCCGATCTGATGGACATCCACGTCCACAGGACGGATCATGCCCATGATCTGGCTGTCGTTGTAGCCTCTTGCCCTGAAGGCCTGCCTCTGCACGGCTCCGTTGGTCAGATTGACCATCTGAAGAAGATCCTTCCACGCAAGCGCCCCGCTGACGAAGTACAAGCCGTTGACGTAGAACGTGATCTTCGGCTGACGGTTCGCCTGGATGTCATCGTTCATCCCCACAGGAACGACACAGACAGCCGCGATCTTGCCTCTGTTCATGTCTTCTCTGGCAGCCGCGAACGAATCGTAGTGGACAACCTTTCCCAACTGGGTGGCATCCAGCTGCTGGCAGAAATTCCTTGAGGTTGACGAGTAGTCGTAGTCCACAAGACCGATCGGAACATCACTCGGCAGACCGTCCTTCAGAAATGTCAGGAAGAATATGGCGCAGAAGGCTATCACGCCTACCGAACCCAGAAGATAGATCGGACGCTGCCTGATGATCCTGAGCTCGCGGCGGGCCACCGCAATTATTCTCTGCCAATTAGTCATGATGATAGTCCTTACTTAACGATTGCGGACATACCTGGACGAATGCCGTCCACCGTCACATCCGGAACGGCCCTGACCTCAAAGGTCTTGGCATCGTACATACCAGTTTCCTTGGTGGCCTTCCACGTGGCGTAGGACTCACGGACAGCCACATAGTTGACGGTGGCCGGAACCTCCTTGCCGTCAAGGGCCGGGATGATCACCGTGATCTTGTCGCCCTGCTTCATGCCGTGGAGGTAGTCCTCGCGTACATTGAACGTGAACCATACATCATTCAGGTCAGTAACGCTGGCGACAGGCGCTCCCTGGCCGACAAGCTCGCCGACCTTAGGGAAAAGAGCAGAGATGATTCCGTCAGCCGGAGCCGTAAGATACAGTTCGCTCAGATAAGACTCCACCTCCATCAACGCGCCGTTAGCCTGATCGACGAGAGCCTTGGCCGCAGCCTTGTCCTCCTCGCGCGCTCCGTTGACAGCCATGTCATACTGACTCTTGGCAGCCTTAGTCTGAGCGACGGAGGCATCGTACTTGGCCTTTACCTCGTCGTATTTCTGAGCCGCGATGACTTTCTGGTCATAGAGCTTCTGGATCCTGTCGAAAGACTTCTTCATCACGTCTTCCTGCACAAGAGCCTGCTGATAAAGCTCATAGGCTCCGGCGATCTGCTCCTTGCGGGCTCCGTTCTGAGCCTTTCTGCTCTGTGAGCTGGCAACCGCCTTGATGGCGTTGGCCTGCGCCAGCTTGGCACGTACCTCAGGAGAGTCGATGAGGGCGACGGTGTCTCCCTTGTGGACCATCTGGCCTTCCTTGACGTAAAGTTCCTCGATCCTGCCCGGAACCTTGCCGGACACACGATACTCACTGGCCTCTGCCTCGCCCTGAATCATCAGAGGCTTAGGTTTAGAGACGAAATAGCCGATGATGGCGATCAGAAGGATGATTACGATCAGCGCCACAATGCCAATCACAAGATTGTAGCTTTTCTTTTCCTTTTCCATAATATTCTTTGTTTTTTATTATTATCACTTAACTTATTTTGTCTGAGCATGGTTGTTGCCTTCCGCCTTGTTCAGGTTGGCGGCGAGCATCTGAAGCTCGATCCCCGCGTCAATATATTCAGAATGAGCCTTAAGCCATGCGGTCTGGGCGGCGAGTGCGGTGTTGGTGTCGATCACGCCCTCCTCGAAGCCGACCGTCGCGGTGCGGAGATTCTCCTCAGCGCTGGACAGGTTGTTCTGAGCCATCGTGAGCTTCTCGAAAGCCTCGCCTTCCTGTTTGCGCAACTGGGTGACCTGTAGATTGATGAGGTTCTTGGCATCTTCAAGCTGAGTTCTGTAGAGAGTGGCCTCGGCCTTTGCCTTGCGGGTCTTGCTCAAAGCCTCAAAGCCGTGGAATATAGGAATATTCACCATCACGCCGGCATTGAAGAATCCACCCCAGTCCTTCTGGAATCCATTCTTAATATTAGGATTGGTCACCGAATACGAAGCCATCAAAGCTATTTTCGGCATCATGTCGGCTCTTGCCACCCTGACTTTTCCGTCATAGATCTGAGACGCGAGTTCAAGGCTCTTTGTCTCCGGCCTGTCGGCATAGATCTGTTCGAGATCCTTGGCGGCACCCATCTGAGGGACAGGAATGTCGGAGAGGGTTTCGTCAGCAAGTACGATCTCAGTGCTGAGATCAAGACCTATCTGCTTGCAGAGAAGCATTTTGGCAAGAGTCAAGCCATTGTCTGACTTGGTTTTGAGCATGTCCGCCTCGTTGGCTTTCACCTTTATCTGGAGAGCGTCAGACTCCGTGGCCACGCCTTCCTTGACTGAAAGATCCACGTCATGCTCCATCTTGTGAAGAAGGTCGGCGTAGGCATCGGCAAGCTTCTTCTTGTTCGCGATGGAAACAATCTGCCAATATGCCTGATCAACATCAACTATAACCTGCTGGTACTGCTGGTCGTACTGGGTCTTTGACAGCTCTTCCGCCAATTTGGCAATCTTGTTGGCAGCTATGATCTTGCCTCCCACGAACACCGGTTGCTGAACCGTCACCGCACCTGCGAAAATATTCTGCATATCCGGATGGAAAGCGTCATCGATTTCCTTGCCAAGGGCATTGATTGTCTGTGACATATCCGTCTGCGAAAGCGCTCCGAGAACCGTCTGCCACATAGGGCTGTTGGCATATTCAAGAGCGGCCGCCGGATTGGATTTTATAGCGGTCATCAGTTCCTGAGCGAAACCTTGAGTCTGGGAATGTATGAGCGTTCCCATATTCTGGAGCTTCTGCGAGGTAGCGTCGCTGACAAGGGCGATGTCATTGGCGTTATAGATGTACGCGCCTGTCGCCGAGATATTCGGAAGATAATTCGCGAACGCTATCTTACGGTCATAGCCTGCCATTTCAATCTTGGTCTCGGCCTGTTTCAAGGTCTTGTTGTTCTCAATTGCCATTTCGCGGCACTGCTCCAGCGTCAACGTCTGCTGGGCATTCATCGCAACTGGCACAAGAGCCATAGCGACCAATGTTGAGATTTTGACAAAGTACTTGTTCATATTCATAAATTTTTTGTTCTTCTTACAAGCGATAGGCTTCACTACAAATTGACTGCCAAATTATACCATTAGAATGAACGATTGGACTCTATAATTGTCAAAAGGTAGAATATTGCGAAATTTTGCAATGACAAGAATATTTCCTAATTTTGCCGCCAGACGCTAAAAACATTTTATGGAATGCCAGATTCGTTATTGAACATAGGTCTTAAACAGATCAGGAAACTCGTTCCTGTCCAGAACGAGATCCAGCTTGAAGACGATTTCTTCATCATGGACGTGAAGTATAGCGACAACCTTCAATTTCTGAAATATCCTTGCCGCAGCGATGCGTACATCGCGATTTTCTGCAAATCAGGAGAGCTGAACGTGGAGATCAACCTTCGGTCTTACAAAGTGGTCAAGGGTACGCTGTTCATCGGCACCCCGGGGAACATCATAAAGATAAACAGGCTGGGCAATGAAGGCGACAACGGATTCGAGTTCATTGTCGTGGCGATCTCCAAGGAGTATCTTTCCAGCATAAGTTTCGACTTTAAGAAAATTTTCGACGATCGGTTGAAATTGCTGACGGAACCATGCATTCAGCTTGACGACAGGAACATCGCATTCTGTTCCAAATATTTGGATCTTATAGGGGTAATCCTGTCCTCGGATGTGCCGAACAAAAGGGAGGCGGTCGGTTCTTTGATAGCTTCGCTGTTCTATGTTCTCGGAGGACTAATGGAGAAGAGTGCGGCCAGAACCCCCGAGTTGCCTGGAGCGGCGGTCAACACGAGAGTAAAACTGATTTTCGAGCATTTCATGGCGCTCGTCACCGAGCATCACACCTCAGAAAGGAACATGGCCTTCTATGCGAGCCATCTTGGCCTGACACCCAAATACCTTTCCAAGCTTATCAAGCAGGTAAGCGGACGGTCGGCGCCGGACTGGATCGACTCGTTCGTGATTCTGGAGGCCAAGAATATGCTCAAGTACACCGACGACAGCATTAAGGAGATCGTTTTCAAACTGCATTTCCCGAATCCGTCCGTGTTCTACAAGTTCTTCAAGGCACACACAGGAATGACACCAAGTGAGTACAGAAACGGGTAAAAACCTTTTAAATCTTGTCGCCACCAATGGTACGGTCCAGACGGAACATCGCCGGATCATCTTGCACAGAATCCCCCTCAGAAGTGTCTAGAAGCGGCATTTTGCATCAATCTGTAAGCAAACAACGGTGCTTTCATGAACAATTGACGCAAAAATCGTTTTAAAAAATTACGAAAAAGTTTTGGATATTCGATAAATCTTGATACCTTTGTCCTTGGACAGACAAAAGTTCTTTTTGTTGTCTATTTGTTAAGTTCGTTTTATATACAACAGGCCGTCGCTTTGGGGAAAGCGGCGGCCTATCAGTTTTGCCGAATGCAATAACGGGTAGACCAAGGCCGAGGAAAACGTCAAGGTGAAGTCTCTCAAAACATATATCAACGAGCATCCGAATCTGAAAGGTCTCCGCGTCTCTATGCTGAACTACATTGACCAGAGTCGGATGGAAAACCTGCCGCTCAACACCATTGAAGGCCATCTGCGAGCGGAAGGGGTTCCTGTCCCGGATAGTCAAGAATAGCGGCTTCTTACGTACCTTGCTATTCCGTCAACGTGAAGCTTGACGATGGCCGCCTTACCTTCGTTGCTCAGCAGGAAGTCACAGCTCTTGATGCAATCCATAAAGCCGCTCTCGGCAAGGCTGCTTGCGCAGGCCGTGTGACGGAGGGTGTAGGCACTTGTATTTCAATCCACGCACCCACATGGGGTGCGACACCTAACGACTACACCAACACTTTCGACTTCTGATTTCAATCCACGCACCCACGTGGGGTGCGACACGAGAGCGCGGAACTCCTTGAGCCCCTTTGCGCTATTTCAATCCACGCACCCACGTGGGGTGCGACTGGAGTATAACAATGGATGTTAAGTATTTAACAGATTTCAATCCACGCACCCACGTGGGGTGCGACTGAAAATCAATATCTATTAAAAAGTAACGAGTATATTTCAATCCACGCACCCACGTGGGGTGCGACTCCGTGATGGGGAAATTTCTTGGCTACCAACCAAATTTCAATCCACGCACCCACGTGGGGTGCGACATTTCGGCTTTAGCGAGTTCGGGCCGCAATGGCAATTTCAATCCACGCACCCACGTGGGGTGCGACACGGACACATCTATTTATCCGATGCGGATGCCAAATTTCAATCCACGCACCCACGTGGGGTGCGACTTCAGCCGCGCCCGGAATCCCGTGTTCCGCCCGACATTTCAATCCACGCACCCACGTGGGGTGCGACTCGCTCCCCTGGCGGTGGGCGCACCAGTGGTCGAGATTTCAATCCACGCACCCACGTGGGGTGCGACGACCGCACAGGCGCAAGGGATGTAGGTTGCGAAAATTTCAATCCACGCACCCACGTGGGGTGCGACGTCAAGCGTGATGCCAAGATTTGGGAGGATTTTCTATTTCAATCCACGCACCCACGTGGGGTGCGACTTCAGAGCCTTTAAAATCAAGCATGAGGATACAAATTTCAATCCACGCACCCACGTGGGGTGCGACGGCCGTCCGTGAACCTCCCGACATCATAATCGGCATTTCAATCCACGCACCCACGTGGGGTGCGACGGATATTAAAGGTTGATCGAAAGTCTGGGAAACAATTTCAATCCACGCACCCACGTGGGGTGCGACGGGACGCGTGGCAGGTGTGCTCGCCTCCTTGTGTATTTCAATCCACGCACCCACGTGGGGTGCGACACGGCAATGCTCACAATGACCGCAACGAACAACTATTTCAATCCACGCACCCACGTGGGGTGCGACACGCCGGAAGAGTGCTTACTTTCTTGTAGGCAAAATTTCAATCCACGCACCCACGTGGGGTGCGACTAGGCGCGCCAAGACCGGACGGTTGTATTCGGTATTTCAATCCACGCACCCACGTGGGGTGCGACGAAGACGATTAACCCTTTCAAACGTTTGAATAAGATTTCAATCCACGCACCCACGTGGGGTGCGACTTGGCGCGTTCTTCGTGCCTTACGTTGCTTTCGATATTTCAATCCACGCACCCACGTGGGGTGCGACGAACGAACGTATCTTCTCCCGACAAAGCAAAGTAAATTTCAATCCACGCACCCACGTGGGGTGCGACCGACACTGTTAAGCCTGACGATACATCCTCGGAATTTCAATCCACGCACCCACGTGGGGTGCGACCCTTATGAGCAAAGGACTAGGCAAGTCTTTTGTTATTTCAATCCACGCACCCACGTGGGGTGCGACTCCCAACAAGAGCGGTTTTGACCTCTCTCATGAATTTCAATCCACGCACCCACGTGGGGTGCGACGCATCGATACCCGTATCGAGTACAACGCCATTCTATTTCAATCCACGCACCCACGTGGGGTGCGACGTTCATTTGACGTCCAAATCGGTGATGTTGCACAATTTCAATCCACGCACCCACGTGGGGTGCGACTCAGCAATCCGAATTGTTTGCGCCTCGTTATGTTATTTCAATCCACGCACCCACGTGGGGTGCGACCAGGACGATAGTCCTGACCTCTAAGCCAAATGAATTTCAATCCACGCACCCACGTGGGGTGCGACATATAGGCCGTCAGGCCTTGCCGTCAGGCATATTATTTCAATCCACGCACCCACGTGGGGTGCGACAGACCTGAGAACGCCGCCAAGGTTGAGCGGCTCCGATTTCAATCCACGCACCCACGTGGGGTGCGACATCGGCGTGCGCTTGCAGTCGTTTGGCAATGTCCCTATTTCAATCCACGCACCCACGTGGGGTGCGACAGCAACTCCAGACGTTGGAGCTAAAATCCTCCAATTTCAATCCACGCACCCACGTGGGGTGCGACGTCCACCTTGCTTTGGTCTTCCTTGATGTAGATATTTCAATCCACGCACCCACGTGGGGTGCGACCTCGCTGTTGGCAGCGGGCTTCAAAGCCTTTAGATTTCAATCCACGCACCCACGTGGGGTGCGACAGAAGTCGGTTTTGCCATCATCTATGGCCTTGTTATTTCAATCCACGCACCCACGTGGGGTGCGACTTGGCGTCGCTTGTCACTTCCTCGACCTCGCCGAAATTTCAATCCACGCACCCACGTGGGGTGCGACATTCGAGGGTTGACGGATCGACGGACGGCATGGAATTTCAATCCACGCACCCACGTGGGGTGCGACAGAATTTTTTTGCGAAAAAGATTATGAGCAAACAAATTTCAATCCACGCACCCACGTGGGGTGCGACAGGTGGTAAATAATTATAAAAGAGAAACCCACGAATTTCAATCCACGCACCCACGTGGGGTGCGACTGTTAAGCCATCAAATGGTTGGCTTTTAGGTCATAAAGATAATGAATTTGCGAATGAAAACATAATAATTATAAACTCTGTTAACATTACGTGATTATCTCGGCCATATTATTGATGTTCAACAATTGCGAACATCTCTGCTTTATCTGCAACACTTGGGGTTCGCCTCTGTCAAATAATGAGCTCCTCCGTGAAATCCGTGTCTCTCTTATCACTCAAGGTTTCTACCTTGTGCTTCCAGTTTGATCCTAATGAATAGAACCTTACACTGTCTTGGTCTCTATCGATGAGATTCTCTAACTGAAATTTAAGGCTCACATATTGAGATTCTGTCAAGATGCATTCAAACACTGAATTCTGAACACGTTTACCATAATTTAAACAGGCCTTTGCGACTTGTCTCAAGCGTCTTTCTCCACTGGGCGAGGACACATTCACATCATAAGTTATCAGTACAAACATAATCGCCAATTACTGGATAAGGAAAACAGGATAGTCATCAATGTCTTTCCTGATGAATCTCGCCAGTAACATTGATTGAATGTAGGGTAAAAGGCCTATGGATACCTTCTCGTTAAGATAGGGATGAGTGATCGTCTCTTTTTTTCGGCTTTGCCAAGCGGTCAATATTGTTTTCCTCCCGCTATCCGTCATCACAATGCTTTCATCCCCTTGCTTCACAAAATCTTTTATTGTAATCTGTTTCCTGTTTATCAACGACAGAATCAAACGGTCTCCCAAATAAGCGCGAAGTTCTTCCATAACATCCAAAGCCAAAGAAGCCCGGCCTGGTCTTAAGGTGTGCATAAAACCCACATATGGATCTAGACCCACTGTCTCCAAAGCGGAAGTCATATCATTGCAAATAAGGGAATACACAAACGACAGCATAGCGTTGACAGCATCCTTTGGAGGACGGCGATTACGGTTCTCAAAAACAAAATCGTCTTTCTGGTTCAGAATCAGATGTGAGAATATTCCAAAATAATATGTTGCCGCCTCCCCTTCAATTCCTCTTACGCTATCAATTGAATCTGTGTTCAAGACCCTTAACTTACACCTTCGGAGATTCTCCGCCGCATTTTCCACAACATCGTCTGAACCATTGTCACGAATGAACCTACGAAGAATATTACGATAATTATGTATCTTTCCTCCGATAAACAATTTGCTGAGGTGAAGGGAATAATCTGGATCATCGGAATAATTGTATTGTGCCTTCCTCAATAAAACATTGCCTTTTGTCGGACCTTGCGAACGACTTATGTAACGACCTTGTGGAGAAAGAAACGTAAGGGATACCCCGCTATCGGCGCATAACTTCATTACCCCTGGACTTGCTCCCATATATCCGAATGTCACTATCTGCTCAATGTTGTGAATCGGTATACGGAATATCTCCTCCTGATTTACAGAGACAACAACATTCAGCCCATCCTTGCTCAAATATGCTTCAGGAGTAGTCACATACAAAGTATTAAGTAATATTCTCATATAGGTTTCTGCTTAAATACGTTACAACTTGAGTACAATCATTCGTTTCCGGAAGGCAAATGTCTTTTAGAGAACAGTTTTTGCAATGGGGTCTCTTCGTGGCTTTGGGGATGTCGCCGCTTGTGAATATTCTATGCATTTCTTTGGCGCATCGCATCGTGGTTGTCCGCAAAACATCGGACATTTCAACCGTTTCACGACGCTTCACCTCATCGTAATAGAGGGCTCCACGAGGAATATGAATACCATACATTTCTTCCAGACATAGAACTTGAGCCGCCAGTTGCACTTCGTCTCTCTCATCAGGTTTACTATGTCCCCTTTTATATTCAATAGGATAAGGCTTCCAAAATCCTTTGTATTTATTATGGGTGATCGAATCCTCTCGGGAGTCGGAAGGAATAAGTTCCACCGCATCCGTGACGCCATACAGCCCTAGCTCCCTTGAGGCGATATGCAAAGAGCGGAGAGTGATTACGTCTCCATTTTTCTGGCGGTAGAAAGGATTGTCAACGTTACTATGCAGAATACTCCCCTCCGTCGTCAGCTTGTTCTCAGCCCATTGTTGTTCGATGTGAATCAATGCCCATTGCCGGGGACAGAACATAAAGTGCTGAATCCCCGACAACATTAGCATTTCTTCTTCTGAGTACATAGAACGACGCTATATGAGTTCTTTCACTGTGACACCGGCAGGAATCGATTCTTCTTCAATCGTCACCTTATAGTCACGGAACGATCTTGGGGCACTCTCTGTTACTTTTTCTATCTTTACCAGATCGAAGAGTTTATTGGCCGGCGCATTGCCAAGTTCGGAATCGTGACGGAACACAATAAGCTTCTGTGCGCTCATCAAGCCGCGAGCGGCCGAACGATCCGCATCGAACATATTTTTCAACGCCTCGAAGAATAATTGAAGATCTTCTTCAGAGAAGCCTGTCTGTTTCGCAAGGTTTGCCGAGACGAAACCGTGGCACACATAGAGGCCGTAAGGTATTGTGGCTTTGCGACCCATAGTGTGATTCTCTCCCTTTTGGCTCTCGGCCTCTTTTTGTGTCGCAACCGCAACCCTGGTTATGGAATGCTCAGCTGTGGCAACCGGGTCGACAGAACGAGCGAAGGTCAGTTGTATAGGGCCTCTAACCTGACCGGCATTCTTTCCTGTTGACATTACAGCACCAAAGGTTCGTATGTCATAGTAGTTCTTGCACATGAAACGTCGCGCGGCGGCTGTCTTGTCCTTTGCGTCCTTGACACCCTTTACCACAGAGTCATCATGGGCTTTGTCTATCTCATCATTGAGAATAGCTTTTTCTTTGATGAATATGTCATAGCCCTCTGACAAGCCTTTCGCAACCTGTACATAATTACGAACCTTACGCTTCAAGCACACATCTGTCACCAGTCCCATACCAGTTTCGGCATCCACGCGAGGCAGATTTCCCGCATCCGGATCACCGTTTGGATTACCATCCTGTACATCGAAAACGTAAACGAAATCGATTCTGTTGTTTAATTCAGTCATAATATTTTAAATTTTAAGCATTTACACTTTCGTCATTATTATTCTCTTCTTTTTTATTAAAAAAGTCTTGCCTCTGGTGATAATATCCCACAAAGAAGCGACCTTGGTCTTGAAGGTCAAGGTGCGCCGGGAACCCATCAGAGGAGATTTTGTCGATTATCTCTTGCTTCAACTTCTCATAGAACACTTTCTTTCCCTCATTTGACAAATTCTCCAAATGGTGGGAAGAAAGATTGAGTATCGTTGCGAACACCGAGGATGGTGTTGAGCTGGCAGCATTCATATAGCGTTCGCGGATGCTGCTGATCCCGTTTGCATCTTCTTGAATTCTGTCAAGAACTGCAAAGAGGCGGCCACACAGGTAGCCCTGATTTGTGTTACGTTTGTCCAACATGATTTCCATTCTTTTATCATTAACATTTTGTCTGTTCAAAAATGCCTTTATGATGGCTATACGAGTTATTCGAGCAGCATTGCCGTCACCACTTTCTGCCCTTATCCGACGTATACATGCGGAAAGGAGGGTATAAGGGTAAGGTGTCCCCAGAAAGATGCTTTTGATGATTGATTCAGGAAGATTCGGCGTCGCCTCGGACTGCTTGCCTCCTAAAGTGACCGCTGAAAGAATATCCTTTATTCCCATATATGGCTTTCTATCCTTGCGCGTGTCGATTATCTCCATATCGTCGAAATGCCGAAGAATCTTCCCGGCAAAATCCCGCAAAGGTGTTTCTGACCAATAGACCACCGCTATCCGAGCGGAATTGGGGGCAAGTCCAAGAATGTAGAAACGATCTTCCAGACTTGTGCTCAAACTACCCGAATAAATCGCGGTAAAGACTTTTCTTACTTGTTCTATCTTCGCATTAGGATTGTCTTTCTTCTCTTCCGAATATCCCAGCAAATCAAAGAGGCTTTCTTCCGCTTGTTCCGCAGCCTTGTCATTTGAGGATGCCCAAAAGACGAACGTACGGTTGCCTACCGTAAATTTGTTGCGTGAATCTCTACGCAGCATCGTGTTGAGAGCTGTCGTGTAGGCAAATTCGGCCTCGTGTGAGATCGGAGCGTTGCCGCACTTTTCTTTTCCGTAAGAGTCATAGCCGGAATTAACCTGAAAAGCGACCAATTTCGCAGTTGCCTGACTTCCTTGAATCATTGTGGCTGTTGTGGTGTCAACAAGTTCTCCTTGAACACCCGTCACCATGCAGAGACCACGGCTGTTATCATTCTTTGTACCCTCATTTGTTTGCATGAGTTCTTTCTTCTCTGCCAGGATTCTCAAGTCTCCTTCAATTCTGAAAGAAAAAACCGAATACTTCTTTGATAAATTCTTTTTAATGTCTTCCCATAATGGATCTTGCTCTACTTCTGAATGGATAGCCTCTCTTCCCTGCGCATAGAAGTTCATCAGCGTCCGAATGTCAGAATTATCAGGCATCCTATCCAGAATTGACTGAACCTTCTCAACAAATGTATTGAAATACAACTGATTCTTTTCACTATCATCTTTATCTGAATAACCAAGCACATAGGCACTGTTATCATAAAGGTAGTTGGCGACAGCGGCACTTGACCTGCTCACGTGTTTTTTGACAAGATAGACTCTTCCGATGGTCTTGTCCGTTCTACAGTCCTCAAAGCGAAGGAATTTGCCTTCTTTGGAAATGACAATGACAAAGCCTATTTCCTTCTCTTCCATTCCCGGCGCCGGAAGGTTGCCGCACCTGTTATAATAGTCATATAACGCTTTCAGTATCATCTTAACACCTCCTTGCTATCAATTGGCGGAACAGTGATTACTCCTTGCCTCATTTCAGCACGATAGAACAAGGCTTGAATATCCTTAGGATTGGAGAAATCCATGTCATAGAGCATAATTCCGAAGTCTCTGTCTCCTCCTTTGTCTGTAGGCAATGCCGGATCTAACTCTTCCGCATTCACATCCACCAGACGAAATGACGCAGAAAATTCACGTGTGCCAAGGTAAGGCTGATTGAAGCATTGACCCTTGCCCGCTCTACGCTCAAACATCTGGTAATACTTCATCGGGTTCTCATCCTTTCCTGGTTCATGAGCGAACAGGTCGCCCTCCTCAATGCGTTTTCTAATTGGACGAAACTCCATTCTTGCCCAAATACGATAACGCACATCCTTAAGCAAAAGGGTGTTCTTCATCTGTCTTTGTTCTTCGATGAAGATCGGAGATCTGCCTGCAACCGCTCCGACTTCATTTCTACGGATTGATGTCCACTTGATTGGGTTCAACACTTCGATTTTGGTAATCTGCCAATGTATGGCCGGTTTCCAGAAAATCGCCTCGAAGATGGCACGTGCCGCTGATGGGGTGATCACATCATAACTTACCCGCTCCACCTTCAGTTCCGGCCTGGTGAAGCAAGCCATGTCGCCCCACACCTCCAAGCAGTATTCCTTGTCTGAATATTCCATATCGCCATTAATTTGTTTTGTCAGGATTGTCTTTGTTTTCTATCTCTTCCACAGGCTGTTGAGCCTCAAAGAACCTTCTTGCGGAAAGAGGTGACACGACCTTACGCCCTGTCTTTGATTCCAGATTTTCTCTGGCCACACGGGCCACGTCACCACCTTCTTTCGCACACACCTTGTTTTCATCCAGCGTCTGAGGGTTCTTCGCTTTTGTGATGCTGGTGGCAGAGAGTTCCGCAAGCATATTCAGAACAAGTTCCTCATTGGTCATATTGTCACGCAAGTTTTCCTTCTTCAGACCTTTGAATCGCTTGTAGTCTTTAGCCGTTCTGCCGGCCCAGGCCTGATAAATGATGTCCGTTAGAGAAGCGTATTGAATGCCCTCCTCAACATTGTGCGACTTCCATTGGTCTGTCAAGTCCTTGCGAATCTCGATGCTCTTCAGGCGTTGGTTGATCCAGTTGTCGGAATAACCCAAACGCTTGTAGTCCATCATCGCTTGCTGGATGCTCAATTCCGGATCCTGCATCTGATCCAGACGTTCGGCACCAACTTTTGCCAGCCATATCTTAAATGGCTCTGCCTTGGGCGACGGGATAGACTGAATGATACGCAGAAGTTGCTCTGTATCTGCGACATCAGTCATACGCATCTTGCCGTCTGCCGCCGGCAATTTCAACTGGTTACAATTTGTAACCGGTTCATTTCCTTCTTTTATAAGTCTGTTTTTCAAGACTTTCCAATAGTTGCGTGCAAGTTGGTAGTCATCGTTGTCCGTCAAGACAGCCACCACATCAACTATTGAGAAATACCACTTCTCATTATCTTCATCCCAAACGGAGCGTATCTGGTTTCCTCCGAATAGTTTTACTGAATTTCTCTTTATCATACCGTTTTCCTTATATGACTATAGATTCATTTGTCCAACGATTCTCTGTACGTAAGCCAATGTGTTCATCATACTGTCCCGCATACTCGACAACATAGACACCCTCGACTTTCTCGGAAACAACACCCATGCTGCATAAGGCGTCAAAGTCCCGTTGATAAACGTTCACACTGTAGTCGGAAAGTCTCTTCATCAACATATAAGACGGACCATGCTGCGTCAGCTTCCTCACCAACTCGGTGCTGTCATTCCAACAAACTATGACATTCTTCCCTGTGTCCTCTATCAACCGGAACTCTTTTGCGGCAGTCTCAAAACAAGGGTCTTTTTTATAGAGATAATCCTTGATGTTTTTCTTGTCGAAACTATCTTTCCGGCAATATAATTGCCTAAAGTACAACTTCATAGTAGAGGGATCGAACCAATCGTGATCTCCAACTATGCTCTTTCTCGCATTATTGCCATCTTGAATATCACCTTTAGGAAGATTGTGTTCATTTGCAAGGCTGAACACGTATGTAGTACCGGTGTTCAGGTTGCCTTCCCGATTGCATCTTCCGGCTGCTTGCAGGACAGAGTCAAGTCCTGCCTCCTGTCGAAAGACAACAGGGAAGTCTATGTCAACTCCCGCCTCTATCAATTGCGTGGACACAACACGGATGATCTCATTTTCGTCATCTTTAAGGGCGGTCTTGATCTTTGCTATGGTCTCACGTATGTGAGCCGGACACATCATCTTGGAAAGATGCAGAGTGACACCTTCTTGTGGGAGACGCTTGTAGAGTTCTTTCGCATCATTTCGAGTGTTTACAACACAAAGCACCCTTTTATGCCGTGTCAGCATCCCGGCCACTTCATCGTAGGTTTTCCCTTCGTTGTCAATGTCGAGCCTTACTCGCCGCAGCTTATCATGAAGCCGGAAATTCTCCGGAATGATCTCCTTGATTTCGTTTATTCCCGAAAATGACGCCTTGGGGTTGCATCCCTCAATGACACCGCTCAAGACAGGCTGACTGGCAGTAGTGAACAAGACGGACATCTTGAACAGTTTGTTGTATGTCTTCAAGGAGTCAACAATGGGCTGTAAATAATCAACCTGAAGCGTCTGCACTTCATCCAATATAATGACGCTGTTCACTATGTTATGCAGTCTGCGGCAAACAGACGGTCTGTTGTCAAACATAGACTCGAACAGCTGCACATTGGTTGTCACAATTATCGGATAATCCCAGTTTTCGGTTGCTAACCTCATCCGTTCCCGAAGCCTTTCGTCTCTAATTTGTTCAGGGTCGGCATTGCTATGATGTTCCAGTACGTTTTCTTCTCCGAAGATATTCCTCAGGATGGATGCGGTCTGTACTATGATGCTCGTGTAAGGAATCGCAACGATCACCCTGTCTTGTCCATTATGAATGGCATGCCTCATCGCCCAAACCAATGAGGACAGCGTTTTGCCGCCTCCTGTCGGAACCGTTAAACTGTAAAAGCCAATTGGAGACTCTGAAGTCCTGATGCATTGGTTCTGTACTTCGTCCCTGACATGGTTGACCGCGGAATCTGTGGCATTTGCCTTTAGTTCAAGAAGGTAGTTCTCCAGCTTTGGAAGCAGTTCAGTCAAGGTCGCCTTCCCCGAACGTAGTTCAGAAGAAGTCTTGTCCATAAAAGACTCTGTGTCAAGGTAGTCCGCATCCACCAAGCAGGAAAAGAGCATGCGTGCCAAATGGTGAAAATCATTTGGACTAAGAACAAACGGAGGTTTGTTTAACTTGATTGTTCCTATGTCTGTGTTAATCTCCGGGGGGAGTTGCCCGTCATGGTTCTGATCCATCTCCTTTTTGATAGCAGCATCAATCTCATCGGAATCGTGCAAGCCAGAATGGTGAG
>ERZ1032078.161-NODE-161-length-24908-cov-8.317105_pt1 | contig 24908 bp, 15 predicted proteins | sample MGYA00517101_ERZ1032078 | MGnify/ENA primary metagenome ERZ1032078 (study PRJEB33719, sample SAMN04261301) | wastewater metagenome | biome: rural village; feature: human; material: feces | host: Homo sapiens | place: El Salvador | collected 2013-01-14 ... | reverse complement strand
CAAAAGATGTGTATAAAGGGTAGGGTGTTGCCCTGGGCTATGGGCTTCTGCCCCTTCGGGGCGTACTGCTGTGACTTTTGACTTTGCCCTTTTGAACAAGCAAATGTGCAAATATTTAACTAATCCTATAGGATTTTCTGTGCAGCCCGACCGCGGCTTAAACCTTAAGCTTGCGCGTAGGAATCCATGCTGCAACCCATCCTATCAAGAGCACCGTGACGAAGACTATAGCCACGTCGTCGTAATGGACGCTTACGGGGTAGGCATTGACCACGAACGAGCCTGCCGAGTCGCCCATGTGCACCAGTCCGAACTCTTGCTGAAGCCAGCAGAGCAGCAGTCCGAGCAATATGCCCACGACGGCACCTATGGCTGATATGATGCGTCCTTCGAATAGGAAAATGCTGCGTATCTGTCGGTCGGTAGCACCGAGGTTGCGCAGAGTGGCAGCGTCGGCCTTCTTGTCGATGATGAGCATCGAGAGCGACGATATGATGTTGAAGCATGCCACCATAAGTATGAACGTCAGGAAGACGTATGCCAGCACCTTCTCTATCTGCATGATGTTGAACGTGTCCGACTGCTGTTCAAACCTGTCGAGCACCCTATACTTCGAGCCGACAATCTCGCGCATCTGCTTCTTCACAGCCGCGAGGTCGCTGCCCGGCTTCAGTCGTATCTGTAGCGACGACAGCATGCCGTCCTGATCGAACAGTCGGCGTGCGAAACCTATGGAGCATATAATGTGGTCGCGGTCGTATTTTGCCTGGTTGACGGCAAACACTACGCCCGGCGATATGAGCGAGTCTACCACAAATCCGTCTGACGGGTCTTCAAGGTCGGTAATCTGTCCGCGTCGTACGGGAGCATACAGCTTCAGATAGCCGTCGAAGCGAGCGCCCAGACCCATGTCCTGCGCCAGACGTATGCCCGGAATGGCATAGAACAGATTGGCAGCCTGAAGCGTGAACTCGCCGTCACCGTACAGGATGTCGCTGATGTTGGTGAGCTGGGTGAAGTTGTCGTCGACACCCATAACGGTCACCATCTGCTGACGGTCGCCGTATACAGCCAGTCCCTGGTCCTCAAGCACATCGGTGTGAACGCTCACCTGCGGCATCTGGCGTACTTGGTCGAGCACGGGATCGTCGGCAGGAGCCGTCTTGCCTTGCGTCGGTACAAGTTCGATTTGAGGGTCGAAGTTGGTGAAGAACGACGCCACGAGGTCGTGAAATCCGTTGAACACGCTCAGCACAATCACCAGTGCCATTGTGCCCACAGCCACGCCTACCACCGAAATGGCAGAGATGACGTTGATGGCGTTGGTCGACTTCTTCGAGAAGACATAGCGTCGAGCTATAAAGAACGGGAAATTCATTTCTTCAGCAGTTCGTCAATGCGTTCGATGTAGTCGAGCGAGTCGTCGATGAAGAATCTGAGTTCGGGGATGATGCGCAGCTGGTTGCGTACGCGAGTGCCCAGTTCGTAGCGTATTGTCTTCTCGTTGGCTGTTACGTTCTTGATGAGTTCCTCGGCTTTTTCCGACGGGAAAATGCTGAGATAGGCTGTGCAGATGCTCAGGTCGGGCGACACACGGCAGCGTGTCACGCTCACCATGATGCCGTGCATGGCACGTGTCTGCGACTGGAATATAAGGCTCAGCTCCTTCTGCAGGAGTCGTGCTATACGGTTTTGTCTTGTTTCTTGCATGTTGTTTATCTGTTTAAATCTTGTTTTTAATTTGCAAAGATAATGCAAACCGAGGACAATACAAAATGAAATGCGGTAGTTCTTGTCGGAAAATGCCTTTTGTTGTATTGCGACATTGCAAATCATGAGCAACGTCAGACCTCAGTCAGGCTTGATGCATGCTATGTAGTAAACTGGCAGATAAGTCACTTTCAGTGTCACACTCAATCTTACGATATAGCATATTTACACTTTTCCTATGTTTTTACGATTGCAAAAATACACTTTTCCTACGAAATAAGCAATCAAAAACTACACTTTTCCGGCATGCGCCAAAGCGGCACAGTTGCATAAGTCCGTGGCAATATAATCATGTCTCAAGTTTCGGATTTAGACTTTGAGGTTGAATTTATTGCATAAAAGGCCTCCCACTGTAGGGACATAATTTAGAGTGGATGCTCATTATTTTTGAAACACTCACATGTCATCCGACTATAAAACAAAGCGTGCCGGAAGTCCCGGTTGGGAACTTTCGGCACGCCGTGTTTTATTATTGTTTATCAAACTTTATTTCACAATGAACTCAAGCACTTTCTCGGCAGGAGGCAGACAGATGGTGTTGTCGCAGCACTGATAGCTGACCGTGCAGCGTACTTTGCCTACGCCGTTGCCGCTCAGACGCTGACGGAAAACACACTCGCCGTCATAAACCGTGGTGGCTCCGCCGGCAAGACTCTTAACGGGCGGAAGCTTCATCTGTCCGTCCTTGGTCAGGCCTGCGGGCAGCTCAAGCTTGAAATCGGTGGGAATGAACGGGTCTGTCTTTGCCACATTGGCATAGATGTGATAACCCGGATGAACCTTGATCATTATGACAAGTTCCTTCTCGCCGTCGTCGGTGTCGTTCAGCTTGCCCTCAACAAGCACGGGGTTGGCCGGTGTTGTCTTTCCCGTGATTACCGGGGCCGGTGTCTCCGTCTTTGCGTCAAGCACGCTGTAGTCGTTGCCCGGAACGTTGTCGCCCGGCTCATTGACCAGCCACAGGTAGCCGCCGCCCTCGGTGAAGAACAGCTTGTCCTTGTATGTGTCATACCACTTGCGCCACTGCTGCGGCTCGCTGAAGCGGCAGAGCGTGTAGTGCTCAAGCACACGGCGTGCGCGGGCGGTGTCCTTGCCCTGCTCAAGCATAGTGATGCAGGTGCTCAGCAGCCGCTTGTCGTTGTTGGCAATGCCCAGCTCGCGTGCGTCCTCGTCAACCTTGAGGTCATAGCCCTCGGCGTAGAAATACGGACGGTTGTACTCATAGTACTTGACATAAAGGTCGGTGTTCGTGCCGAAATACTTATAAAGCTCAGGCTCACGGCTCTTCATATACTCCTCAAACGTGGGGTTTTTCTGTGCCATCAAGTTTGAATACATTTTCTCGACGTCACTCAGCTTCTGTCCTTTCGCAAGTTTTTCCTTTACCACAGCCTTTATGCTGTCAACAATATGGTTGAACTTATCGTTGGTCTTGTTGCTTGCCTCCCAGCCCTGCCGTGAGTCAGTGTAGGACTTCGCGTCAAGCCAATGACGGGTGTAAACGCGCTCATCCAGCTTGCGTGCTATCGGTTTGCCGGCAAAACGGCTGATATAAACCACGGCATTGGCAAACACCTGCCTGGCCTGCGCAGTGAGGTCTTTTGGGGAAGCGGCAAAGCCCCAGTGCAGGAAGTTGCCGTGGCGGCCAATGGCAACGGCGTCAATGCTCTTTGCGCAACGTCCGCTTGAGATGACTTCATCGTCAGGATTGCCGAATCCGTCGGGACGGCTCACCATGCCGATGCGCATTTCGGGGTATTTTTCATAGTTGCGTGTCTGCACTTTCCACATCTCGGTCTTAGCCGGAAGCGGCTTGCCGAACATCTCGGCTATTTCCAGCGCGTTCTCGGGCGTGTTGTCCATAAAGGTGGTCAGCTTCACTGGGAACGGACCTTTAAACACCTGGTGGTCGGCTTTCCAGCCGAGGGCGTCGCCAAACAGGCACAGACAATACCAGTCGCTCTTTATTCCGAGTGAGCGTCCTATGTCCTCGCCCATCTCGGCTATGGTCACTGCCGGGCGTGAGAAGTCGCGCGTAAGGTAAGCCGCGTCAACCACGCCGGTTATCTCTCCCTTGTCGTTCTTAATGTATCGGCGCTCACACAAGGCCTTGGGCTTGCCGTCAAATATGGTTACGTCATAGTTGTCTGACATGCTCTGGCGGTAGTCATTGCCCTGAACGGCCTTCACTGTGGTGAAATACTGCTTGAGCATCGCCGTCCAGTCGGCGGTGCGCTTGCGTGCGCTCTTCACCACGGCCATGCTGTCTGGCTTCGCCGGCGTGCCAATTGTGTTGAAGTCTGGCGAGCCGCCAACGAAGAGTATGCGCAGGTTCTGCTTTTTCTGGGCCTGCACTGCCGAGGCACATATCAGTGCGGCGGCAAAGAGAATGATTTTTATAGGTTTCATGTGTCGATGTTGTTTGTTTCGCAACGCGTTGACTGTCAGCGCGTTGAATAGAGCTGTGATCAGAAGCCGAAAATCACCTTCAGCTTGGCGTCAAGCTGTGCGTCGTCAAACTTGCCGACGAGGCGGCCCTCACGGTCAATAAGGTATTTTGTGGGTAGGTAGTGAACGGCATACTTGTCGCTGATGTCATTGGTATTGTCCATGCTCTCAATGCCCTTGCTGCGGTCCCACTTAAGTCCGCGCAGCACGTGGTGGAAGTTCTCAATGCCGTCTTTCTTTATCGCGGCCTTCCAGCGTGCCTCGTTGCCGTCGTCGTCAGCCACGCAGAACACGTCAAAGCCTTTTGACTTATACTTTGCGTAGAGTGCCTTTACATGTGGGAAGCTCTTGCGGCATGGCACGCACCATGTTGCCCAGAAGTCGAGCAGCACGTACTTGCCCTTCAGGTCGGCAGGACTGATCATCTCGCCCTTGTCGCTCTTTGCGCGGAAGTAAGGTGCGGGCAGTCCCGGACGAATCGTCTTGAGCACATCTATCTCCTTTTCAATCTCGCGGCAGTAAGGCATCTGCTTGACCTCGGGTGTGAAACGGTTGTAGATTGCCGTAATCTCGTCAAAGCTCATTTTGCCCATATAGAAGCGCATCTGCATGGGGGCGAGCAACGAATTGGGATTGTTCTTCAGCCATGAAAGTCTGGATGAGACCGCCTTGCTCTGCAGTCCGTCTATACGACGGTCAATTTCAGCTATTGCGGCGGAGTCTTTCAGCGTCTTCTGCTCATCGCGGAGAGCAGACATCTGGTCGCGCATAGAGCGGTCCATCGCGTCCAGACTGTCGGCCTGAAGCTGGGTGAACGAGCCTGTAACAACGGGTTCGTTGAAGCGGTCTTTGTCAATCGTAACCGTCATGGCCTTAGGCTCAACGTAAAGATAGAAGAGCTTGCGGTTGTTGGGGTCCTGAAAGTTTCCAATGGCAATGCTACTCATGGCCATGGAAGTGCTTATCTTGCCGCTGAAAGCAAACTGTCCGTTGGTTATCTTCACGCTGTCGTTGCAGAGTGCTCCGTTGTTCTCGTAGAGCATGTGTATGTACTTGCCCTCGAAACCGTTTATTTTTCCTTTAACGGAGAACGCTCCGCCCTGTGCGAAAGTTGCGGCGGGAAAGGCTGAAAGCACTGCGAGTGCCATCAGTGAAAGTATGTTTTTTATCATTTACATCATCTACTTGTAGTTCTGTTTCAGATTCGGGTTGTTGTTCAATGCGTCAAGCGGCAGTGGGAATATCCACAGAGGAGAGTCAGGGGCGATTGAGTAGGTGGCGTCGCCGATGGTGCGCTTATAAGTTTCCTGCCAGCCGCTAATCTGGTTCCAGCGTTTGCGGTTGATGAAGTTATAGACAGACCATATTCCCTCGCCTGAAGAAGTCTCCTTGATGTGCTTTATAGCATCTGCCTCGGTGGTCACGCGGCCTTTCAGCGGAGCGTATTCGTCGGTCTTTATGCGGTTAACGCGAATCTTGTCGAGAGCCTCCATGGCCTTGTCTATGTTGCCGTTGTGCAGTTCTGCCTCAGCCACGACAAGATACATGTAGGTGGTTTTCAGTCCGCAGGCGTTCCAGCCGGAATCAAGGTCGAAGGTTATGTTGTAGCCTGTTACGCCCAGAACCATGTTGCTGTAGCTCATTGTGTAGTCGAAGTACATGTCCGCACTTGTCAGACCATAATACGCAAGGTTGCCTTTCTCAATGTGAGTGGCTGCCTCAGGCGTGGCACCGTCCATGGACTCGATGTTGTGGGTGTAGAACAAGTCCTCCTCACACTGGAGCCTCTGCCTGAATAGAACGTTGTATGTGCCGCCCGTAACCATTCCGGTTACGGTCTTGGTGAGCAGTTTGTTGTAATCGTCAACAGCGCCGTTGAGTGCCAAGGCTTGATTGGCGGCCTCCTCGGCTCCGCTCCAGTCCTGCATGGACAGCAGGGCGAGTGCCTTCACGGCGTAAGCGCACGGCTTTGACATACGCATGCGGTTGACGGCAACTGCGGGCAGGCCGTCAAGTTCAATGGCCTCGTTAACGTCCTTGATTATATTGTCATAAACCTCCTGAACTGTGCTTTGCTCCTGCGGAACGGAGATGTCCTTGTCCTCGGTCATGTAGATTATGCCCCTGTCGGTAGCCGCGGTTGAGGGATTATAGGCCTTTGCGAACTTATTGACAAGCAGGTAGTGAATATAAGCCCTGAGGGTCAGGACCTCGCACTTGAGCTGTTTCTTCTTTGCCTCATCACCCGTGGCGGCGTCAATCTGCGTCAGTATGGGGTTGCAGATTTTGCCGATGTAGCCGTAAAACTCGGAGTACTGTGAGTCAGTGCTTGTCAGCTCGGCCATCTTGTCCTGATTGTCAGCGTCCCAGGTCCACATAATGACGTTGCGGGTCTTTACGGGCTGGCTGATTTGCGAGGGCACGTTGCTGGAAGCGTTAACGACATCGCCGCACATAACCATCTCATCGCATGGAAGAGTGGCAAATTCTGCATTGAGCAACATCTCGAGTTGGTCTGTCGTTTCAAGCAGGTTCTTACCCTTGGGTTGCAGGTCGGTGAAGTCAGAGCATGAGCTTGTCAGCATAGTTATGCCGAGAAGCGTACTGTATAATATGGTTTTCGTCTTGTTCATTGTCATTGCCTTGTTGCATTAAACATTAAAGATTGATGTTCAGTCCGAAGATGTATGAGCTGGGATTGCGCAGCCCCAGTGTCTCAGGATCTACGTGAACCTTGTTCTTAACCCACAGATACTTGGGGCTGTCAATCTGGAAACGGAGGCTGACACGGTTGATTCTGAGTTTCTGCAACCACTCGTGCGGCAGGTCATAGCCAAGAACTATGTTCCTGATTTTCAGGAAATCGGCCGAGCGGACTGATATGTCGGAGTGAGAAGGCTCACTTCCAACTGATATGGATGCGTACCGGCCGATACCTGGAGTATTGGTCGGGTGTTCAGGAGTCCATGCGTTGAGGAAGTAACTTGCAATGGGCGAGCCGTTGCCAACGCCGAAAGTCTCAGTCTCGGCCAAGGCACGCATCTTGTGTCCGCCGTAGTATGCCATGAGTATGCTCAGGCTGAATCCGTTCCAGGTCAGGCGGTTGTCAAGTCCCATGATGACTTTCGGGTCTGTCTGTCCTGAGTATTCAAGTATGTCAATGCTCTTGCTGGACGCGTTGTGCTCCTTTCCGCCGTCCTCAACGTACCACAGTGTCTGTCCTTTCTGGCCCTCAACATCGCTGATTCCTGCAAAGCGGTATGACCAAAGGGCACTGGCAGGATAGCCGGTCTTATAGGGATTGCTGATGAGCTGATAGGCAACTGATGACGGGTTCTCCACGCTGGTAATGGTGTTCTTGTTGTGCGACATGGTGAAAGAGGCTGTCCAGCCCACCTGCTTCTTTGTTGCGGGACGGAAAATTTCACCGCTCAGTGCAACCTCAATACCACGGTTGCGCATTGAGGCAGTGTTCATGAACATTGACGTGAAGCCGGTTGTAGGGTCAAGAGTGCGGTTTGAGAAGATGTCCTTGCACACCTTGTTGTAGTAATCAACGCTTCCGCTCAGGCGGTTGTCAAACACTGCGAAGTCAACACCGATATTGGTTGTGCGGCTCTGCTCCCACTTCAGGTTCGGGTTTGCCGGACTTTCAATCTCTCCGTAGGGCAGGTTTGTGTATATGTTAAGGCCGGTTGAGGTGGCCGTCATGTAGCTTGTGGCACCCTGATAGATGTTACCCGTAACACCATAGCTGGCACGCAGCTTCAGGAAGTTAATATATTTAATGTCTTTGATGAACTGTTCGTTGTGCATGTTCCAGTTAGCACCGACTGACCAAAGCGGCTTGCCACGGAACTTGGAGTTAAGGCCGTAAACGTCGGCGTAGTCCTTTCTGTAAGACGCAAACACGTTGTATTTGTCGTCATAAGTATAGGTAAAGTTGAAGTAACCTGAGGCATAGCGGTGGTGCTCCTCAACAATGGGACCCATGCCGTCCTTAAAATATGGTTCAAAAACAAACTGATAAGCAGGAAAACCGCCTGCCGACTGCATGTAATAAGAACTGTTCTTCATCTGCGAGAGCGCTCCGAAGTCAACAGTATGAGTGACGCTGTTCTGCAGCTGGTCGTCATATCCGAGCATAAGAGCCTTTGATCCGCTGTACTTTGTGTCGCGGAACTCAAGTCCGGCAAGTGCAGTTATGGCATGTTTACCAAAGGTCTTTGAGTAGTTGGCCTGCGCACGTGCCGTCCAATACTCGCCGTCCGTGTTCGTCGCACGCATTATTCCACCGCTCTCAGGAGTAAGATATGTAACCTTGCCGTCAGCACCCAGCGTTGCGTAAGCGTTCTTTATAGTGCGTGCGGCATGGCTTGCGGAATTGGCATACCAGTTCGACGTGGTGTGGTCGTTCTCATAAATGAATTGCGTGTTAAGCGTGAATCCGTCGAAAATCTTGAACAACAGATCACCATGATAGCGCATGTGCTGGTTCTTTGTGTTCTCAGTGTTGTTGTAGAACTCGTCAACCAGATTCACGCCGAGGTCTGAAATGCCGGCCGGACTGGCACCGTCCCAGTACTCGTTGCCGCTGTACCAATAGTACTGCAGGCGTGCGCTGCCGTCTTCATTATAAAGACTCTCATAGGCAGGCATGCGCCACGGCGAGGTGAAACTTGCGTTATAGTCAGTTCCGGGATTGCGGCTCTTGTTGTAAACTCCGTTCACGCTGAACGTGGCGGTAAGCCATTTTGCAACATTGTAAGAGCCTTTGTAGTTAATGTTGAACTGGTTGTCAAAGGTGTTTATCTGTCCGCTGTTGTCATGGCGGTAGTTAATGGTGAGGTTGCTCTGGAATTTGTCGCTACGGCTCCTAAGTGAAAGGTTGTACTGCTGCATTACCTGCTGGCGGTAAACCGCGTCAGCATACTCCTTGGCGTAGTTGTTCTTGCTCAGCCGGGCAAGGGTCTGGTTGAGCTGATCCTGGGTTATGTTGCCCTGTGCAAGCTGGTAATAAGCATACATAATGGGCGAAATGTAGCTATTTCCGTTGCTTATGGCCGACGCTATTAACGAAATTGGGTCTGCCACCTCGCCGTCGTTGTTGAAGAAATAATAGTCGTAATAGTCTGACTCCGTCTTTACCTGCTGTGCGGCATTCATGTAGAAGTTGTCAGAATAGTCCATGTTGCGCTTCTCCTTGACGGTAAGGTTGGTTGAGAAATCAATCTCAAGCTTGCCGTTCTTCTTTGCGCTCTTGGTCGTTATGACGATGATTCCGTTTGAGGCGCGTGCTCCGTAGATTGCGCTTGCGGCAGCGTCTTTAAGCACGTTGATGCTTTCAATGTTGTAGGGGTTGAGGTCCTCAATCCGGCCTTCAATGGGCAGACCGTCAACAACGAGCAGCGGCGTTGTGGCAGCATAAAGGGAACTGGTGCCGCGGATGCTCATCTTGCCGCCGTAGGTGCTTAGTCCTGCCACACGGCCCTCAAGGTTGTCCATGATGTTGGGAGTGTAACGCTCGTCCAGCTTGTCGGCCCTGATGGTTGCAACCGAACCTGTCATCTTCTCCTTCTTTATGTCCTGATAACCCGTAACCACGACTCCATTGAGCATGTTGTCAGAAGATTCGCTCAGCTCTACGTCGAAAGTAGAGCCTGCGCGGTAAGTAATCTGCCGAGTGTTCATGCCGATATAGCTGAACACAAGCTCGTCGCCGGGCTTCACATTGATGGTGTAGCGGCCGTCGACATCGGTTATCGCGCCGCGCTTTGCGTTCTTTATCCACACGCTTGCCCCAACAAGCGGGTCGCCGTTGTGGTCAGACACGATGCCGGAGATCCACTTGGCCGTGCCCCTGTCCTTGGTCACCACGATGAAGCGTCCGTTGGTACGGCTGTTAAGGGGCAGTCCGCTGAGCAGTCGTTTCACGGCCTCGGGTGCGGTCTGGTTCTTTATGTCCGCACTGACGGAGTAAGCGTTGACATCAGAGTAGCTGAACTGGATTTTGTAATAGCCTGAGAGTCTTTCAACAGCTTTCAGGGCTACTGCCAGCTTCTTGTCCTTGCACTGGTAGCTGATGTGCTTGTCGGCCGTCTGCGCAAATGCACTTTGCGACACCGGAAGCAGACACAGGACAGCAAGCAGAAGCAAGAATGTCATGTTTCTTTTTGTTAGTTTTTCTCTCATACTCATGTTATTATGGTTAAAATTTATATAGTTTCGCTTCAATAGGAAAAGCTTTTACTACTATTATTAACAATTGTCTTTGCGTATCGGTTACCCCTGTTTTGAAAAAACTTAAAATTATTTTTCAGATTGTGCCCTTTGGTTAAAAAAAACAACCAGCCGTGATGACCTGTGGGCACGCTCATGGCTGGTTGTATATGTGTTTTCTGAAGTTTGCTCTCAGGCTTTATCTCACAACGATGTCCGTGCCCTCAACCGTGATGTGGGCTTTCAGCATGTTGTTGAGTATTGAAAGTGACTCTTTTATTCCGTCCTCACGCGACGCGGAGAAGTGCAGACGCTGGTTTGCCGCCGCCGGATTGTGGAATACCACTCCAAGGTTGTACCAGCGGCCAAGCTCACGGAGAATGTTCACGAGCGGAACATTGTCGAAATAGAAGAACCCGTCCACCCACTGCGTGTCGGCATAAGTATCAACCTGACCGACATGGAACGTGCCCTCGCTGTCGCGCCATGCGCCTTGACCGGGTTGCAGGCGGCACTCCTCGGTGTTGCTCTCAGGGTCAAGCACTGCCACTGAGCCTTTTATGAGCGACACGCGCGGCGCTTCCTGACTGTAATTGCGCAGGTTGAACTCCGTGCCGAGCACACGTATGTTCATCCTCTCGGTGCTGACAATGAACGGCCGCTGCGCGTTGTGGGCCACCTTGAAGTAGGCCTCGCCCTGTAGCTCAACGCGCCTTTCGCCACCGGTGAATGCCGCAGGAAACTTGATTTTGCTCTCGGCGTTGAGCCAAACCTCCGTGCCGTCAGAAAGAATAACCTTGAAGTCCATGCCCCTCGGTGTTGAAAGATCCTGCTGTCTGCCGTCGGAAACGGGGCGTGAGCCTTTCTTCGGAACGAATGAGACCGAGTCGCGGCCTGACAGGTTGAGCGAGTTGTCATCATCGTCGGTCAGTGTTATCTGCGGAGTGTTGTCGTCAAAGTCAAGTGCCACAAGCCCATCAGCAGCACTGCGGCTGAAGAAGTGGTTGTAGCAGAGCACGGCAACGAGCATTGCCGCCGCACCCATTGCCGCCGCGGCAACCAGGCGCAGCCTGCGCATGACGGCGGTGTGTGTGCTCTGAGGAACTGTTTCAGATGATTCAGATACGCTTTCGTCGAGTCTGCCCTCTATGCGCTGCCACTCTTTTTCAGCGTCAGGACAGGGCACGGTGTGCCGCCGCCGGGCCATGCGGACCAGCTCTATAATCTCCTTTTCCTTGCTGCCGGGTTGCGGCTCGAGCGGAGTTGCGGACATATCATCGTATCTTTCTTCCATCTTTATTATTGATTATACGGTCTTACGGTTTTTCAGATTGTAAAGTAAGCTGCAAATCAGGAACATTGAAACCGTAGAATCTTAAAACCTCATGACCTTTTATACTGTTAACAACGTGAGGAGCAGAATGGTTACCTCTTTTGCTGATATTTTTACACCGAACTCTTTCCTGAACGCTGCAAAGGCTTTGCTCACATGTTTGTGAACCGCACTTGTGCTTATGCCTAACAGTTCGGCAGTTTCCTTATATGACTTGTTTTCAAACCAGCACTGCTCAAACACGGCACGGGTCTGCAGTGTGAGGTTCTCCATGACCTGCCACACCAGCCGCAGCCGCTCCTCGTGCACGTCTGACGGCTCTTCAGCAATCTGTTCGCGCAGCTTCAGAGCGTCGTTGATGTAGCTGTTCTCCACGGCACGGTGCTTCAGCTGGTTAAGCGCACGGTTGCGCACGGCGTTAATCATGTAGGCGGCAAGGTTTACGTCGGGGTCGGCGGCTTTAAGTGCGGCCATGCGCCGCCACGTCTCACAGGCCACGTCACCGACAATGTCGCGCGCAGTTTCGGCATCCTCAACCAAGTCGAGGGCGCAATAGAACATCCGGGCATAGTTCTTCTTGAACAATGCCTCATAGTCTTTTTCCAATTGCAAACTCTCTCTCTCAGTCATGCCTGAAACCTTATTTAAGTTTCGCAAACGAAAGTAGTTAAGGAGTTGTCGCGCCCTACGGTTGTTAAGGAGTTGAGCCATTAGTTTTTTTTGCCTGATATAGCATTATAAGCATTTGGCTTAACTTCTTAACTCCTTTAACTACTGAATTCTCTGAACTTGCGAAAGTTCAGTCAGCTTATTTCTCTTTCTTTGGTTGCAGCAGTTTTTGATACTCGGTGGGGTTGCCGAGCAGGCGTGCAGCCTCGGCAAACTGCTTGTCGTTGCGCAGCGAGTTTTCGAGCGAACCCTTCTCGAAGTAGTAGGCAGCCATGAGGTCGGCGGCAATGAGTTCCTTTATCTTCTGCTTGTTGTACGGATAGTCGAGGTCCTTGGCGATGTTGTGCTTCAGCTTCTGTCGCAGCGCCTCAAACTCGGGTTTGGCGTCGTCGTAGTATCCCTCGAAGCGTGCCAGGCTCTCCAGTTCCTTGAGTATCTTCTCGCTCACCTGGTCGTATGTGAATCCGCTCTTTATCACGCGCTGCTTGAATTGCTCGTAGTCGGCATCCGAGAGTTCGAAGTCCTTGGGGCTTGCCACGGTGGGGTGGGCTGCTATGTAGTCAATCTCGTAGTTGAGCATGATGTCGGTTGTGTCCACGCGCGAGAGATAGAAGGCGATGTTGGGCAGCGAGTCGGGCTTCACCTCGATGTCGGGCTTGATGCCACCGCCGTCGCGTACGATGCGTCCGGCTGCTGTACGGAACTCGTGAGTGAGCGAGTCGGGCACGTTCTCGGCTACATATCCGTTGTCGGTGTGCTTGTAGCGCAGGGCCTGGATGCATCGTCCCGAGGGTATGTAGTATTTGGCTGTGGTGAGTTTCAGCTTGCCGTTGTATGGCAGCGATACGTTTGGTATCTGCACCAGACCCTTGCCGTAGGTGCGTGTGCCCATGATTACGGCACGGTCGTAGTCCTGCAGCGTTCCGCTCGTTATCTCGCTGGCGCTGGCTGTAGCCTCGTTGACGAGCACCACGATAGGCATCACGGTGTCAAGAGGCTCTACCGTAGTGTTGTAGCTGCTGTTGGCATTCTTCACCTTGCCCTTCATCGAGAGCAGGTGGCGGCCCTTGGGTATGAACATGTTGAGTATCTGCAGTGCTTCCTGCACCGAGCCGCCGCCGTTGTTGCGCAGGTCGAGCACCAGTCCCTTCATGCCTTGCTTCTTCAGGTCGATAAAGGCTCGGCGCACGTCTTTGGCGCTGTTCTCCAGATACTGGTTGTAGTTGATGTATCCGATACCGTCCTTCTGCATGCCGTAGTAGGGCAGGTAGGGCATCTGAATGGCTTTGCGCTGCACCTTGACGGTCATCTTCTTGCCCGTCGATGGGCGCTGAATCTTCAGCACCATCGTTGTGCCAGGCTCGCCACGCAGGTGGTCGCTGACGTATGCAGTGGTCTTTCCAACCATCGATTCGCCGTCGATGCTCAGTATCATGTCGCCCTTCTTCAGTCCGGCTTCGGCAGCCGGCATTCCCTCGTAAGGCTCGTTGATGATGACGTGCTTGCGTGTGAAGCTATAGCTTATTATCGAGCCGATGCCCGCATATTTGCCCGTCATCATCTGCTTGTACTCAGCCGCCTTGTCCTCGGGGAAGTAGTCGGTGTATGGATCGAGCGAGTGCATCATCGAGCGTATTGCCGTTCCGATGGTTTTGTCGGCATCGAGCGAGTCGACGTACATCAGGTCGAGGTTGCGGTAGATGGCATTGAAAATGTCAAGGTTCTTTGCCACGCGGAAGTTGTGGTCGCTGGTGTTTTGTGCCATGATAGGCATAGCGACAGCCATGAGTGCCATCAGCATCAGGCTGCGCATTGTTTTGGTGTATTTGCGTAGGTACATGTCTTGTTGGTATAATGTTGCTATATTAATAATATGTGTATGTCGTAGACTGATGCAAAAGTAATACATTAACCTCACAAAACACTCATTTTGTACCTTATTTTACGTATTGACAAAGAAAAATCACATAATTTGCGAAATTTTCTTGCGAAAAGTTTGGAGGAATGAAAAATAACCGCTAACTTTGCACCCGCAATCAAGAAAACAAGATTGCTCAAACATAATGCTTCAATAGCTCAGTTGGTTAGAGCACCTGACTGTTAATCAGGGGGTCGTTGGTTCAAGTCCATCTTGAAGCGCATAAGAAAAGCCTCGCAAGTCGAAAGATTTGCGAGGCTTTTCTTATGCTAGTTGAGAATTGAAAGTTTAGAGTTGAGAGTTATGATATGCTGTATCAATAACGCTTTGGGTTTAAGTTGAGAATTGAAAATTTAGAGTTGAGAGTTATGATATGCTATATCAATAACGTTTTGGGTTGTATATGATTATACCAGGTAATCATAACTCTCAACTCTCAATTTTCAACTCTCAACTTAACCAACTCTCAACTCTCAACTTTATCGTTTCTTTATCACAACTTTCTGTTCCTTTCCTTTCTTGTTTATGAACTTAATCACTGCCTTGTTGCCCGACAATGCTGTGAACGATTTGGTCGTTGCTTCGCGCATATCGAGCTTGTTGTCAAACCGATGGCCGTTCACCTCCACTATGCGGTCGCCGCTGTGTATGGGCAGACGTTTATCCCATACTATTCCGGCGCGCAACCATCCGTCGGGCGTTACGGTGAGCACAACGTCCCAGTCGGGCTGGTAGAGATTGGGCGTGGAGTCGGTGTGGGGGCTGAATGCGAAGGTGTTGTGCCGGTAGTCAATCGATATGTCGCCATAGGCAAGCAGTCCGGTGCCGATGCGCGATGTGGGATTGTCGGTGGCTATGCAGCAAACGTTGGCAAGCTTGTAGCCTGCCAGGGCGAGAGTGTCTGTGCATACGCGTACCTTGCGTGTTGCGGCTTCGACGCCTCCTACGCCCATCGACGAGAATCCCATGCCTTCGCCAAGTGTGCGTATGCCTTGTGTGTGCTGTGCAGCGAGTGCGTCGTGCTTATGGCGCGACATTACGTAGACGCGATCCTCGCCGCTGTCGAACATGACGGTGTCTGTAGCATTGCCTATCTGCAGCGGAACAAGGGCAAGCATGGGGTGGGGCGGCATTGCCACATAGCGTGTCCCGCTGTCGGCATCGGCAGGCGCAGCCGATGCAAATACAGCCTTGTGCTCGCGTCCGTATATGCTCAGTGTGCCCATTTTCAGCAGCGTGTAGCCTATGAGTCCGTCGATATGGAACAGGCTGAACACGGGATTGTCCTTCATGTCAAGCTCCAGTGCCTGCACCTTCTGGAAGTTTGTGCTGCCCAGCTTGAGCGATCCGAGCATCAGCACGCGCGTCTTTACGGGGTTGCCATTGGAGTCGCTTGCCGTAATTTCTTGTCCCGAACTGATGCCGGCCTTGCGGGCGAAGTCGGACGAGAGGGCGCATGGCGCACCCGTATCGAGTACGAAGCGGCCCTTCACGCCGTTCACCTCGGCGCTGACTATCATCTTGCCACGCTCCATAGCGTAGGGTATGGTCACGGCAAATTGTGCGTGTGCCGCCATACAAAAGACGCTTGCCATGAGGGCAAGCGTCATTATCTTTAAGTATCTCATGATTGTAGTCTTCATTTCAGTACCTTTGCCAATGTCTTGTCGAGCGAATCGGCAGACAGATTGGTTGCCATGACTGTGCCGTCGGGCGATAGCAGCATGGTGTAAGGTATGGCGTTGACGTGATATATGGCTGAGGCTACGCTGTCGGGACCTCCCTTGAGGTCGGACATGTGGTGCCATGGCAGCTCAAGGTCCTTTGCTGCCTTCTGCCAAGCTTCACGGCTGGTGTCGAGCGATATTCCTACTACGTCAAAGCCGCGGTCCTTATACTTGTCGTAAACGTTCTTCAGAGCCGGCATCGACTTACGGCAGGGGGCGCACCACGATGCCCAGAAGTCTACAAGTACATACTTGCCCTTGCCGGCGAAGTCGCTCAGCGATACCGACTTGCCTTCGAGGTTCTGCGCACGGAAGTCGACAAACTTCTTGCCAACCCACTCGTTCTTCTTCTTGTCTGCCACTTTGCGGCGGCTCATCACCTTCACAAATTCGGCATTAGCCTTGAGTTCGGGGCTTGCCTTGGCTTCAATCTCGTCGAGTTCGGCTGCCGAGAGATTGCGCCAGAACGACGGCAGCTCTATGGCAGGAAGCACATTGTCGAGGTTGGAGAATATGAATTCGCGCTCCATGGTGTACATCTCTGTCGAATACTTGTTGTATTCAGCCTCCAGCTGCTTCATCTTAGCCGAGTCGGCAGGCATGTTCAGTTTCGAAGCTTCGCCCATAACGCGATACATCTCAAGGTTGCACGGACGCTTGCGGGCGTTGAATGCAGCCAGTCGGGCATTGAGTGGAGCGCCGCCAGTAGTGGCATCGGCAAGCGAAGCCTCTACAGTTCCGTTCTCGATTATCACCTTCAGCGCTGCGCCCGCTGCTGTTATGTATGCCACTTTGCGCATGTCGGTCTCGCCCTTAAAGTTGAACTTGCCGTTCTTTACGACTGTGCTGTCTACGGGAATCGAACCCTGGTCGAGGAAGGTAAGGTAAACCTTGGCTCCCTCAATCTGATTGCGTGTGTCGCCATTGATGTTGTACTTCACCTGAGCGGAAGCCGCAAGCGACAGCATTGCTGCCGCAAGCGAAATGAATATTCTTCTCATTTTGATTTCTATCAGTATTGTTCTTTAGTTGTAACTAATTGCTGTCTGAATGTTATTGGGCATCCTTAACGCATCTTACGCTGAACGCTACGCTGCGATAACCGTTATCGATGCGTGTGTCGCCACGCCATATCTTTGGCGAGAACAGTGTGAGGATGCGATACTTTGCTACCTTTGCGATGCTCGACTTGTCGTCGTCACCGTTGGGATCGTCGTCATCTGCACGTGTGGTGCTGCTTTCCGTTGAACCCGATACGTCCACTTCGCGAATGTCACTTGTCCAGAAGTAGGCACCTTCCTGCTTCTTTATGTAGTTCATACCGTTGGTCTTGGGTACGTAAGCGTTGCATCCGGCAAACAGAGCGTTGAATCCTGAGGCTCCACCCTGCTTCAGATAGTCGCCTGCATTGATTCCGCGCCATGAGTTGTCGAGGTCGATCTGCGACTGCTCCATGCCCAATGCAGCCTCCAGTTTCTTCCAGTCTTCGTCGCTTGGAAGTCGCCAACCTTCGGGTACGGCAGCCAGAGCGGCATCGTAAGTGTACAGATAGCCGTACTCCGACGAGTAGTTGCCGTTCTCCTTATCGGTCTTCTCCGACTGTTCCTTGGCAAGTTTCTTGCCCTCACGCTCACCCTTTTCCTTCTCAGCAACGGCTATTTGTTTAGTCAGTTCTTCCTTGAAGTTAGGAGCGAAGCAGTCTTTTATCATCTCTTCCGCAGCATTATACTCTTCCCAACTGCGTATAGGATCACCCATCGCACCAGATAAAATATATACGCCAAACGAGTATGTAGGGTTGTTGCCAGCTGTCTCTGTAGCCACTTGACAAGCCAATGCGTTCCATTCTTCGGGCGAAAGAGGTATTGCTCCAGCCTTAAATGTTTCCTCATTGTACACGTAGCAGCCTACCGATGAGCCTCCCTCCATATAGTAGTCGAGGTTTTCAGCCATCCAAATCTGGTTGCCTATCTTTATACACTTGTAAGTATGTCCGTCGCGTTGGTCGACAAAGTCCTCTGTCTGTGACACTACGTTCGGGTTGAAGTTGTCGGCTGTGGCATCATCATCGCTGCATGCACTGAGCATACCGACACTTAGCACCGTTGCCAACATATATAAATATTTCTTCATAACGTGTCTGTTTTAATTTGTGAGTTTGACGTTCTACAGTTCCACCTGCAAAGTCTCGGTTATGTACTTTGCCAGAATGTCGTACTTCTTCATTACGAGTGTGCTCTTGCCGTAGCGCTCCTTAAACTTGGCAGCACCCAGGTCGAGCATCTTTGTGACGAAGAATTGGATGTCGTCGTCCTTCGATGGTGTGTTGAGGTGACCCATTGCGCCGTCAAGATAGCAGTCGCCGCAGATGAAACCGTACTTTCCTGCCTCGGCTGTAATCTCTGTACGTGCGGTATTGAAAGCTTCTTCATTCCATCCGCGGTTGGGACTGAACACGCTGAAAGGATTCTTGGCGCATGATGCCTCGTATGCTCCTTCGTCCCAAATCACGTTGGGCGCGAGCTTAGCATTCCACCATTGAGGTTCGGCAAAGTACTTGAGTGTAGAGCCGACGTCCTTCCATGTCTTTCCATAATAGCCACCCTTGTCGCTGACAGCGTAAAAACGTGCGGTGAGCGACGAGTTGAGTTTCACCTTGTCTACCACCGTTTTGCTTATGATGGCAAGGCTCAATGAGTCGAGCTGACGGTCGGTCATGTCGCGCAGTTTTGCCAAAGCCAGCACGCGGAAGTTGCTTACGTACTGATAGTCGGTGGTCTCTGTGCCCTTGATGCGGTGTATGCTGTCGGTGAGCAGAATGGTGAACGGGCGCATCGACTTGCTTACTTTGCGCAGATGAATGTCAACAAATCGCAGGGCGTTGGTCTGCTGTTCGGCATCCTTCAGATAGTCGAACACATACTTGCTGCCCTTTGATGAGTTGCTGGTGAAGTCCCAGTTGAGATCGAGCGTTTCGCTCTTGTAGAGCGGTTTGCCAAAGTGGTCCTCGCCGACATACTCCTTGGTGATGGTGTCGGTGAAGAAAACCGACACTCCATACTGCTTGTACACCTCATAGCAGCGGTGCTGTATGGGGTCGGAAGGGTTGTCCTGCATGACGTAAGGCGACGAGAAATCGATCTCGGGCTTTAGTGCATCCTCGCCACACGAGAACAGAATGGTGGCTACGGCACACATTATTATATATGATAGTCTTCTCATATTGTAGTTCTTTTAAGCGTTATTCATCCTCCGTCTTGATGAGCACACCCTTGAGTACGGGTTCGCGCTTCTGACGTGGGTTCTTCTCTAATTTGTCAAACTCTTGTATGTCGCTCGGAATGGCGAATACGTATGCAGGGTCGTCGGGTTCGAGATTGTATACGTACGAGTAGCGATAGGTTCCCTTGTTGCTGTCGGGCACGTTCAGAACGTGTGTTATGGTGCGCTTGTAGGGATGTGCTTCGCATACGGCATAGCGACGAAGGTCGAACCAGCGCTGTCCTTCGAAGCACAGTTCCTTGCGTCGTTCCAGTCGAACCTGGTCGATCAGCTCTGTACCGGTGTACTGCTGGTCGGCATAATCGGCAATGCGGTTGCGGCGCAACTCGTTGAGAGCGGCGCAGGCATCGGCTTCCTTGCCGTTTTGCATGGCACATGCTTCAGCCTTATTGAGCCATGCTTCGGCTGCACGCAGAGTGTATATGGAGCCAACACGTGAACGGTAGTCCTGTTCGCGATGATACTTGTGTGCCAAAGCCAATGAGTCTACAGGCGTGTTGTCCATCTGTGTCTGATACTCGAAGAATGTTGTCTTGCGCAAATCGTTGTCGTCGTACAGGTCGTACAGCTCCTTGGCAACGCAGTAGTTGCCCGTACGGCCGTCAAACACGGCTCCCGACACGAAGTTAGAACCCTGCGAGAAGATTATTTCGGGGTTCTGCTCGGTCAGAAAGTCGGCACCTTCGTAGTCTTCCGAGTCCGGTTTGGAGTTGAGTAGGTCGATAGTTGCCAGCTCAACCTTTTCGCTGTGCATCACAGCATCAGCCTTTTTCTCGGCTTCTTCCCAATTCTGCATGTACAGATATACTCGGCTCAGGAGCAGGTCGGCGGCTTCTGCCGATGCACGGTAGAGTCGGTGGTCGTCAATCTGTGGACTCTTGGTGAGGAAATCCTCAGCCTTCAGCAGGTCGTCTACTATCTGACTGTACACTTCCTTCATCGTTGCGCGATGGAACTGTTCGGTCTCTACGTACGGGGTGAGCTTCAGCGGCACGCAAGGATCGCTCTCGCATGTGGCTGGATTGTATGCCTTGCCATAGAGATTGGCGAGCATCAGATAGTACTGTGCACGTTCGAAGTGAGCCTCGCCTTGCACTCTGTAGTATGCGGCGAGCTTCTCGTCGGTGTTGTGCGGCATGTCTACGATTTCGTCGAGAATGACGTTGACGTTGTTGATGCGCTTGTACAGGTCTTCCCATGTACGCTTGTCGCTCGCTACCGAGCCCGATTCGTAGTTCTTGCCCACCTCCAGCTGCCATGCAAAGTAGCCGAACATGCCGCTGAGGTATGTGCTCCATGTGTTCCAGATGTTGCCCGATGCCATAGAGCTGTAGCCCGTGTTGACGTCGTCGTCGATGATGTTGAGGAATCCGGCGTATGCCGATGACGGTCCGTTATAGTCGGCTATGCTGGGCATATAGACGCTGCCGAGCAGAGCCTCGTCGAGGTGTGACACCTCAGTGGCTGTTATCTTGTCCTGCGAATACTCGTCGAGAAAGTCGCCACAAGATGTTGTGGTGAGTGTAGCGGCGAGCGCTAATGCCATATATATATTCTTTTTCATTGTATCTGCCTCCTTGTTTTTTAGAATGATACGTCAAGACCGAACGTGTACGACGGGCGCAATGACATACCAACACCGGTAGAGCTGGCCTGTGTCGGGTCCTGACCGCGCAGCTTAGACGATGCTATGGTGAATACGTTGGTCATGTTGAAGTTGAGCGTGAGGGTCTTCACGAACGAGCCCTTGAGTATGCTCGACGGGAAGTTGTAGCGCAGCGTGAGGTTGCTGAGCTTCATGTAGTCGCCCGAAACGACGCGCAGGTCGGAGTAGTCGTACATATCCCATACGCTCTCGGCGAATGTCACGATCTTGCCCGTAACGCTTCCGGTCTTCGACCAGTGCGACTGGTAGTTGTAGTAGTCGTCGCTCGATGGGCTGAGCAGAGTAGGAATGTTGGTGTACTTCTCGTCGCCCGGACGCTGCCAGCGGTTGAGGAACTCCTCGCGTACGTTCTTCTCTGCCGACACACCTGAGTTGATGGGCGCGAAGAGCTTGAACAGACGCACCTTCGAACCTACACGGTAGTTGAAGAATGCGCTTAATGAGAGGTTCTTCCATGTGAGCATTGTCGAGAACGAACCGGTCATCTTCGGGCTGCGGTTGCCCGAAACTGTCATGACCATAGGCACTACTTCTGCCAGGGTCTTGCCCTCGATCATATACTGGCGGTCCTCATAGTCGTCGAACATAGGCACGCCGTTGACAGGCGAAACGCCGAGGAACTTGTACGAATAGAATGTGCCTACTGACTGGCCGTTGACCAGTGCCGTACCGTTGAGGTAGTCGCTGAGTGCGTATTCGGCTGTTGTGGCGCTCTTGATGTTGTTGCTTGTCCATGAGGCGATAACGCTGAGGTAGAGTCGCCAGTCGCGTGTCTGCAGCGGAGTGCCGCTGATGCTGAACGAACCGCCGTGGTTGTCGAGTGCGCCGCGGTTCATCAGATAGCTCGTTACACCGTTGACGGTAGACACCTTGGTGTCGATGATGGCGTCGCTGGTGTGCTTCCACCAGATGTCGGCACCTATAGAGAGGCGTCCGTTGAACATGATGATGTCGGTACCGAGGTTGGTTGTGCCGGTCTGTTCCCAACGGAGGTTGGGGTTGGGCAGTCCTGATATGGTCGACACGTATTCGCCGTAGAACGAGTCCATTGTGCCTTGTGCAAGCTGTAGGTTGGGCGATGAGTTGGGGATGTTGCCCGTCTTGCCGTACGAAGCCTTGATGTTCCACTGGTTGATGAGCTGCGACTTCTCGCCGAAGAATGTCTTCATCACATTCCATCGGCCCGAAACCGACCATACGGGCAGGAACTTCTCGTTGCTGCGCGAGCCGAACTGGTTGCTGGCATCGAAACGTGCGCTGGCTCCGAGAGTGAAGTATGAGTCGTAGTCGTAGCGCATATCGGCATAACCACTCAGCGAGTTCGACTTGCCGTTGCCTATCGACATCTTGTTGGAAGCAAGCCATTTCTTGTAGTAGGGATACAGGTCGAGGTCGTCGCCGGTCATTGTTGCGTACTTCATACCGCGGTCTTTGTAGAATCCGCGTGTGTTCTGGGCGTTCGACTTGGTGCGTGATGTGTTCACCTCATAGCCCAATGTCACCTGCAGGTTGTGCTTGCGCTCGCTGTCGAGATACTGGTTGTAGTTGGCCTGGAAACGTGATGTGAAGCTCTCGCCGTATGTGTTGCTTGTGTTGTACACGCCACCGTAGGGCAGTTCGCAGTAGCCCGACTCGCCCGAGATAGGCTTGTCGCCAGCCTCGCCGTTCTTCAGGATAGCCACGTAGTTGGTGTTCTCGCCATACCATGTAGCCTGGAGTGTAGAGCTGCGCTGATAAGAAGCCGATGCCGAGAGGGTGAGAATGTCCTTCAATCGCCACGTCAAGTCGCCCATTGCCATAATGGTGTTGCCGTTGTACTCGCTCGACGAGTTCTCCATCTCGTTCAGAATGTTATAGTTGTACAGATTGTTCACCTTCTGTCCGTTGCCCACGCTGTAGCCGTGGTTCTTGTAGTAGTAGAGCGAACCGTCGGAGTTGTATGCCGGCAGGGCACGTGTTGTCTCGTAGGCGTATGTCAGCGGGTCGACATTGCTGGGCAGGTGGTTCTTCTTCTGTATGTTGCCGTTGAGGGCGATGCGTGCCTTGAGGTTCTTGGTCAGGTCGGACGTGATGTTCATGTTGGCTGTGTAGCGGTCGACATACTGTGTCTTCACCGTACCGTTCTCGCGTGTGTAGCCTACAGAGGCATAGTAGCGGGTGTTCTCCGAACCTCCCGATACGTTCACGGTGTGCGACATTGTCACGGCGTCGCGTGTCAGCAGCTTGAACCAGTCGGTGTTCATCGTCTCGTATCCCTGCACCTCGTCGAGGAATTCGTCGTACGAGGTCTGTGCCGTCTGATAGCGGTAGAAGGCTCCCTCGTATCCTACGAGCGGCATGCTTTCAGAGAATTTGTAGTGCATATCGCACAGATCCTTGCCGAACTGCACACGCTGCTGCGAGTTCATGAGTCGGATGTTGCTGTCGGTATAGCGCGGACGGCGTGTCAGTTTTGTCTGGTTGGAGTAGCGTATGGTAGGCGGACCGGCCTTACCGCGTTTTGTAGTTACTACGATAACGCCGTTAGATGCGCGTGTACCATAGAGTGCTGTGGCGGCAGCATCCTTCAGAACGTCGATACGCTCGATGTCCTGCGGGTTGATGCCCTGGATGGCATTGCCTATATAATTAATGTAGTCGGGGTCGTTGAGCTGGTCGGCTGACACGTCGACAGGGTCGCTCAGTACGAATCCGTCGAGCACCCACAGCGGCTCGCGGTTGCCCACAAGCGTAGAAGTACCGCGCACACGCAGACGTGCTGTGGCACCTACTTGGCCCGAGTTGAGGTTGAATTCAAGGTCAGGGATACGTCCTTCGAGAGCCTGGTCTACGGTTGTCATGCCCGGCATGAGTACATCTTCCATCTTGACGGTAGTGGCAGCTACGGTACTCTTGCGCTTGTCGATGTTGCCGTAGCCGGTAATGATGACGTCGTTGATGCTGTTGGCATCGTCTTCGAGCACGATGCTGAGGCGTTTGGTGCCCACTTTGCGACGCACGGTCTTCTTTCCTATATACGAAATGTCCAGTTGGTCGCCGGGATGGCATCCCACGAAGGTGAAGTTGCCGTTGACATCTGTCAGCACAGTACGTTTTGTACCTACCAGTTTTACGGTTACGCCAATGAGAGGCTCGCCGTCGGTGTCAGCGACGTGGCCGCTAATACTGTGATTTTGTCTCTGTTGTTCTGTCTGTTGTCGGTTTCCGCCAGCCTTACCGGCGGCTTGTGCCTTTGCCGGAGTGGCATGCTGGAAGGCGAGTAGGCAGCACATCAGCGACACGCTCAGTAACTCTTTTTTCATACGCCTTAATGTTTATGGTTTTATGTATAGATTGTTTGTCTCTCTAAATGTTTGTACTTTAATGATAAACGATGGTTTATTGTCGGGGCGCAACAATGTGTGTTTCATGCGATTGTTATCGGTCGCAAAAATATAAAAATAATTTCAAAAAGAAACATTTTGTTACCTTTTTTTCTTTTGTTTTGCCTCGGTTTTTCAAAAGGACCCCTTTTGCATTCCAAAAGGACTCGTTTTGCATCCCAAAAGGACTCCTTTTGCTGGGTAAAAGGACTCGTTTTGGAGTGTAAAAGGACTCCTTTTGAAAATCCGATGGATTTCAAGTGAAAAGTGAAAAGAGAAAAGTGAAAAATCCGTTGGATTAATCTGTCGTATCACTTCATTCTGTCGTATGCCCCAAAAATCTACGCCAAATTCTATTTATTATAGAAAAATGAAAAAAAACAGCCGAAAATCTTTCGTGTTTGCAAAAAACTTCTTACCTTTGCATCCGCAATCAAGCAGACAAGATTGCTCAAACATAATGCTTCAATAGCTCAGTTGGTTAGAGCACCTGACTGTTAATCAGGGGGTCGTT
>ERZ1032078.153-NODE-153-length-25293-cov-7.883984_pt1 | contig 25293 bp, 19 predicted proteins | sample MGYA00517101_ERZ1032078 | MGnify/ENA primary metagenome ERZ1032078 (study PRJEB33719, sample SAMN04261301) | wastewater metagenome | biome: rural village; feature: human; material: feces | host: Homo sapiens | place: El Salvador | collected 2013-01-14 ... | reverse complement strand
AGCAACAGACTCATAATCTGGAGGTCCTAGGTTCAAGCCCTAGCTGGTCCACATAAATGACGAAGCAGTTACGTATATCGTAACTGCTTTTTTCGTTTTATCAACGTAAACAATGCGTAAACAAACTATTTGAGTTAGGTGTGTTTACGCAATGATGCTCTGTGATATTCAGCAACCATATAATCAAAACAACAAGTCCCATCGACATATAGTATATATGCGGATGGGACTTTAATCGTTAAAGGTCAAATTCAAAAGTCTTGTTTGGCGCAAATAAAACTAAGCCTTCATAAGATGGATGTGCGGTGTCGTATTTGCCATAATAATCCGACTCATAAATTTTCATGCAGTATTTGCCTGATACCACATTGCTGAGTTTGAAACTTACATCGTATCTGCAATAACAATCGACTTCCATTGTCGGGTCTGGAGTATACGGTATCAACACTATGGCGATTTCTCCGTCATTAGCTTTTACAGATGGACGGAATTCGTTCACAATGCAATTAGCTTCAAGGTCTGTGAACTTGAAGGTCGCCACCCCATTCTTATCAACGGAAATAGACACTTGGGGCTTCTTTTCCATTTCACTTCTGTAATACTCAGGTCGACTCTCTTTTGCAGAGAAAGACCTTGTACACCCAGTATTAACGATGTCGCTCAGTCTCACTGGCTCTGTTACATTTTGTTCTGACGAGCAAGAGGCCAACATGAGTGCTGATAAGACACATCCGAATAATGTTGTTTTCATAAATCTTCCATTTTATATTAATGTTCGTATATTCTCTATCAAAGAGTAGGTGTGAGTTAGGTGTTCCAATGAAGATTGCACTCGCATATTCTTCCCCTCAACGGCATCAACAAAACCCTTTATCGAATCGTAATAGCCTTGGGACACAATTTGGTTATTCTCCTGCAAAGGTACAAAGTTATTTCTTTTAAGCAGACTGACGGTAGTCTTTCCGCACGGAAACACTTTTTCCATTGGGATGCCCATTATGATTTGGGGCTTGGGCTGAAAGGTCAAACTGTCGAATTGGTCTATCTCGTAGATGCCTCTAACTGCGTTGATCGTCCAATGTTCTTTTGCGTCATTCCAAGAATAGCCAGTTGACAGTTCCAGCATGCCTGTGGCACAACGATGTTCAAGAATGAGCATCAAGGTATGGCATCCCACGCTTTCCGCATATTTCACTTGAGCTTCGCCAAACAGATAGGTCATGCAATCTAATGGGTGGATAAAGAGATTGAGTAAGGCGTCGCCTTCTGGATAGGCACCTGTAAGATATTTAAGGTTATAGCATGCAGAGGCTTTGCTCTTTTTCAACTCCTTTTTCAAGACACGCATGATAGGCGAGTTCCGCTTCTGTAAGCCCACCTCCACAATAGCGTCATGCGCCTTTTGTAAATCCAACAGTTGCGCCAACTCCTCCAAACTTTGGCATGGAGGCTTTTCTATAAACAGTGCCTTGCCGCTCTTCAGCACTTCTGTGGCTATTGCAAAATGCGCTTGTGGAGCTGTTGAGACAAAAACGCCTTTCACTTCTTCGTCTGCCAGTATTTCCTGCAAGGAAGTAGTAGCATGCACACCAGCATAAGCTCGCTCGATTAAAGGCAGTTTGTCAGCAGACTTACAGCAAACATACTTCAAGGGCACATGCAGGAAGGCAAGCACTGGATAAAGATTGTTCATGCTATGATTGCCTATACCTACGAAAGCATACTTACCATGATAGTCGTGTCTTAAAAGACTTGTATTTCGGAAACGCTTGTAGCGGTCGATTAATTGCTTTGTGTATCTCATCTTCTGATAATCCGTTTCATGTATTGTTTGTAGGTGTCATTCTCATTGCTTGTCCATTGATATTTGCCGTAGAACCATTCTATCATCTTCTTGGGGACGACTTTCTCGAAGTTGCGCAACAAGATGATTTCATACTTACGATGGAAGTTAATCCAGCAGGCGTTGCAGTTTTTGGAATATTGGCATTGCACATGCGCTGTTTGGCGAGAATTGAATATCTCATCCAAAGAGTGCTTGTGTATGTTGCCGAGTTTCACACCCAAGTTTTGGCACAACGGCACATCCCCATTAGAATGAATAACCAGTTCGCTGAATATGCTTTGACACCGCAGTTTCAGATTGCCGTTTCTCCACTCCTCATACAATGCGACAAAATCAAAATTTTCTTCCGTCTCATGAATATTGTCTGGAATACTCTGCAAGTAGTTTGTCTTATCTGTGCGAAGCAAATCGGCCGTGGTGTTGAAGAAGTCCATCGTGCCATAAATTCCGATGCGTACATCTACCTTATATTTCCTCGCCACACCAATCACATAGTCCATATCCTTGAAGGTGTTCCATGGAGAGAGGCAGAACATCAAAGAAATGGGAACCTCATCTTTCAAGGCCTCAACCACCTCTATCACCTTGTCATGGCCATTGCATCCTCTCATTACCTTGTATGTATCTCTGTCGCCATCCAACGACACATACAAATGCCGGGGACGGTATCTACGCACAGCGTCAATGACCTTTTGTGGATTGAGGCAATTAGATAACAGGGTGTAATTGGGGTGGTGGCGCATGAACCACTCCATGATAGCTGTGGATTCAGGATGAAGAATAAACTCTCCACCTTCCAAGCCCACAACCGTATTTTTGGTTATACAGCGGCTTGCCATAATCTTCTGAATGTCACGCAACGACAAATGTTCTTCTGGCTTTTGCCAAATAGAGCAATGCTTGCAGCGCGATTGGCATTTTGTCGTGGAATAAATCATCAACGTGCTCAGTTTCTTATGTTGAGGACGAAGGAGATTGTTGAGGTATAGCACCCCATTGCGCAGGTAATCTGTTGTCTTGTACATTTCGTTTTCAGAAGCTTTTGTGCTTCTATCAATAAGAGGCGACAAAAGTTCAAAAGACTGCATGACGAGAGCATTACCATGTAAACCTAACGCCAAAAGGTATTGTGAAAGAGAACGGATGCTCAGTCCAAATTGTATGGATAGAGCTGCCGTTTGGCACATACCAGTTGAATGAAGGTTCAATATAGACACCCCACTTAGGAGCGAACTTATATTGCACTCCAATGCTTGTGCCAATGCTCCATTGCAGTGAAGGTGTGAAATGCCAATTATTCATATATGGCGTAGTATTTCCAATAATATACCTTTCGCTGGTTTTACCGTATATAGGTATATGCAAAGCACCGCCAAGCGAAGAATAAACTGACCAGTTCTTGACATCAAGCCATTTATACGACACTTGCAAAGGTATTCCCAAATAATGCACCTTTTGGTTTCGATTGATGTAATATGCTCCTTCGCCTAACGTGAAGTCGGACTTTAACAGAGAATACTGCAAGCCTGTTTCCAAGTTCCAATTATTCCCCAATGATTTTGTTACCGCGAGACCAAAGGTAACTGGCTTGTCGTGGTGTTCATGTTCCTCGATTTTCCCCTTATTATTTTGGGCAATATCCATCAGAGCTTTATCTTTCTTCGACATATCATCATGCGCATTCTGTTGCAGATAATGATAATAACCCTCCCAAGTTGAGAATGTTCCAGGGCCTGAAGGTTGAGGTCCTTCAGAATCACTACTAGCATTACCCACAAACAGCTTGTAAGCATTCTGAGCCAAAGCTGAGCCAAGAGAACCCGCTGCAAGCAACTGCCATTGATGCTTTTTGCTCGTTTGCTCATTGTCTGCAAGGTAATGCTCTGTCTCTATGTAAGGTTGTTTGCATGTATCTGGCAGAATGCTATCATTATTTTCTACAGCCACCAACTTATGTTGTATGGAATCCTTTGGAGTATATATGCTATCATTTGATGGAATTTCCTCAGGAATAATGGATGATACACCGTATTGATTACAGCGTATTTCTGCAACTGAATTTGCAGAAGCCACATTCGCTGCATTATTAGGGGTTTTGTTTTCTACTTGCCTAATTATATTTTTCTTTTCACTGGCTATATTGATTTTTTGTATTTTCTCCTTACCTCTGTCTTTGAGCAAATATATGCCAAGAGGAGTGCATACCAATACAAATATAACAAGCCCCATCCCCCTTCTGTTAATCATCTTACGCAACAAAGCCTTTGCCCTTGACAATTGAGAAGAAGAACTATGCGGCTCAATGCCCAATTTTTCGGCTATTTCTTGATGCGAATAACCTTCTATAACAGACATTCTAAACACTCGCCCATATCCTTTAGGCAATTGGTCTATCAACTCATGTATTTCCTTTTCTGCCAATAGCGAATCGGAGGATAAGATACAACCTATCTCCAATTCTTCTTCCATCGTACTTGAAAAGGGAACAAATGGCATCTTTCGTTTCTGTGCCAGATGTTTCAAAGCAACATTCTTAGTAATTGTAGCCACCCATTCTCCAAACTTTGAAGTATCACGGAGTTGGAAGATAGAATAATAAGCACGAATAAACGCCATTTGGACGAGGTCATTCACTATATCCTCGTCCTCATTGGTTATGTTGACACATACATTTCTCATCATCGGAGCGTATGTTTCATATAATGTTTCCAGAGCTACATTGTCTCCTTCTTTTATTCGTTCTATCAGTTCTTCTATATCCATGTTTAGTACAAATGAATTTGCGCTTTCTATATTAAGATAATCCATTACGGAAAATGACTGCATGAACAATAGTTAATAAGATATAAATTATAAGCTAATTTATTGTAGCTTAAGATGGAAATAAGATAAACGACAGACGCTATAGTATAAATAATAGATGGAATAAATATCCAAAGCAAAGTCTTTACCCAACCATTCGACAACCACACACCTTCATTCCTTGACATCATATTAGACATGTCATAGAAATGGCGAGTGAGGATTTCCTTATTCGCCTTTCGGTGGTCTTCAAGAAGTTTGGACTCATCGCCAATGAGTTTCTTTCTGTTATCTGTCAGTTTCTCAATGTCGGCATTCAAGGCTATATTCTTGTTGATGACATCCAGACAATTCTGAGGAATCTCTTGCGCAAACTTAGAAAGGAAGGAAAGATTAGCAACACTACTATAGCTGGCAATAAATCAACTTGGGCGCTTGTAAATGGCTAAAATTTACAAGCGCTTACAAGGTTTTACACGCGGTTTTTACTTGCATGTGATAAAAGTGGTAGACAACAAACTTGCCAATGAATTATTAGAAGTTCTGCTCACTTCCTAATTTCTGTGTAAACAATGCGTAAACAAACTGTTTGAGTTAGGGGATGTTTACGCTGTGACATTCTCTGAACTCCCCATCATTCCATAAGATGTTATATCGTGTCTTGTTGTAATGTGCGATTGAAGTATTATGCAAACATACAATTAAGCAGTAAAGTATTGAGAGTGTCAGCCGTGTTGAAATCGTAGTTCTTACCCGTATCTGATGTGTATGAGATGTTTTCTTGCGTCAGCTCCTTTATCGCTCTAAGGATAGTGTCAGAGCTACAAGTGCGAAGTGTCGGATGAAGCGAGAGATGGTTCATCAAATGAGTAGTGACATCCTCAATACATGAGCCACCACAGAAGTAGATACTCATGAGAGAACGGATGATTTCGCTGTACTGATAACCGAACAATCTACATCTTAGACCGAGGGTCGAGTCGATTACAGATGACAATGTGGAGTCAAATTGCTCCATGACCCGAAAATATTCCCCCAAAAGGAGTGAGTTTCACAGATTTAATTCGTATTTTTGCCATGTCTACCGTCGGATTCTCTTGTTTATATTTGCAACACTAAGATAAGTGAAATCTTCGATATGACAAAATCCCGGGCAACTTTTTGTTGCTCAGGAACTTAAAAAGTTTAATTTATAATAGTGTTGCGGAATTAAGGTTTATAAGGAAAAAGTGGGATAAAAATTAAGCAGGCATAAAAAAATTACGCATTTTTTTAATGACAACAAATCAAATCGGCAACATAAATATTGGGACAAATAGTTTGCTCTATCGTTGATTACTCGTAACTTTGCGCATAGGATAAGACTAAATATAAAAGAAAGCATACCTATGGCAGAACTTCCAGCCCTTGTAAAAGACTTGGCATTGATACTCATCGTCGCAAGCATGGTGACCCTCATCTTCAAGCGCCTCAAACAACCCTTAGTGCTTGGATATATCGTAGCCGGCTTCATAGTGTCTCCACACTTGCCACTTACCATGTCGGTTGTTGACAAGGCCGACATACAAACGTGGGCCGACATCGGCGTGATGTTCCTGCTTTTCTCGCTCGGTCTTGACTTTTCATTCAAAAAGATCCTGAAAATGGGCTTGGCTCCCGTCATAGCGGCCGTGTGCACGGTGTTTTTCATGTCCATGACCGGCATGAGCGTGGGACACCTCTTTGGTTGGAGCCAGATGGACTGCGTTTTCCTTGGTGGCATGCTCGCCATGTCGTCCACCACCATCATCTACAAGGCATACGACGACATGGGGCTTTCCCAACAATCGTTCGCCAAGCTCGTCATGAGCGTCTTGATTCTTGAAGACATCCTCGCCATTGTGATGATGGTCATGCTGTCGGCAATAGCCTCTGGCAGCGACCCTGACGGGGCGCAAATGATAGGTTCGTTGTTGAAAATAGGCTTTTTCCTCATACTCTGGTTTCTCGTTGGCCTTTATGTCATCCCCACGCTTCTTCGCGTCACCCGCAAGCTGATGACCGACGAGACCCTTGTCATCGTGGCCCTTGGCCTTTGTTGCGCCATGGCATGGATAAGCACGGCCGTAGGTTTCTCCTCTGCCTTTGGCGCGTTTGTCATGGGCAGCATACTTGCCGAGACGATAGAGGTGGAGCGTATCGAAAGGGTCGTAGCTCCCGTGAAAAACCTCTTTGGCGCGATTTTCTTCGTATCGGTGGGCATGCTCGTTGACCCTCATGTCCTTGTAGCATACGCGTTGCCAATCATCGTTCTCGTGGTTGCCATCATGGTTGGCCAAGGCGTATTGGGAACATTCAGCTACATGTTGTCTGGTCAACCATTGAAAACGGCCATGCGTTGCGGTTTTTCCATGGCGCAGGTTGGCGAGTTTGCCTTCATCATCGCCTCTCTCGGACTGTCGCTTAAAGTCATCAGCGATTTCATCTATCCAGTAATCGTGGCCGTGAGCGTTGTCACAACGTTCATCACTCCCTACATGATACGTGCTGCCGTACCAGCCTATAATGGCATCACGAAGATATTGCCACGCAGATGGACCCGACGGCTCAACCACTTGGGCACCGCCCACCAGACCACAACCAAGGAACAGTCGGTCTGGCGTCGCCTGTTGCGCAAGATGGCCATAAACACGCTCATCTACACCGTGTTGTGCATAGCCGTGACCGCGGTAATGCTGACTTTCGCGCTGCAATTCTTCCGCCACATCCTGCCCCATTGGTGGGCGAATGGAGTCACAGGACTCTTGACGTTCGTCTGCATATCGCCTTTCATGCGAGCCTTGGTCATGAAAAACAACCACAGCGAGGAATTCAAGGAGCTGTGGACCGAAAGCCGCCTCAACCGTCTTCCACTTATCTTCACCGTACTGTTCAGGATAACCATTGCGGCTGCCATACTGTTCTATGTCTGCAACTACCTCGCTCGTTTCGCAAACGCCATAGTGATAACCCTTGCCGTGACGCTCATATTCATCATGGCTTTATCGCGTAGGCTCAAGAAAAGTTCGATAAGCATGGAACGGCGTTTCATAGCCAACCTTCGTTCTCGCGAAATCAAGGCACAGGTAGAAGGCAAAAGCAAGCCACAATTTGAAAAGAACCTCGTTGAACGCGACATACACATTTCAGATATCGACGTGCCCATGAACTCGTCTTGGGCAGGCAAGACCCTTGGCGAGCTAAAGCTCAGTTCGCGGTTCGGGGTGTATGTGAGCAGCATTCTCCGTGGCCACAAACGCATAAACATCCCAGGTGGCAATACCATTGTCTTTCCCAACGACCGCCTACAAGCTATTGGCAACGATGAGCAACTACAAGTCTTCGCGCAAGCGATAAAGACTAACCTTGAGGACGAAGACACACAGATTGAACATAGGGAGATGAAATTGCAAAAGGTCAAACTTGGCAAGAACAGTCCTTTCATTGGCCGTACTCTCAAAGAGAGCGGCATACGAGAGCAATACAATTGCATGGTGGTTGGCGTTGAGGAAGGTCAAGACAGTCTTACCTGCATGAATCCCAATCGCGAGTTTGCCGCTGGCGACATAATATGGGTAGTGGGCGAAAAAGAATCCATCAAGAGCCTACCCGACACTTGATGGATAAAAACAAGAAGTTGGTTTACACTCACTCATGCGTGGCAAAGCGTTCCTCTGCCAACTCCGCATACTTCGTGCCTGGGCGGCCATAGTTGGCATAAGGATATATGCTTATGCCGCCACGTGGGGTAAACAGTCCTGTCACTTCTATGTATTTCGGATCCATCAGCTTTATCAAGTCCTTCATGATGATGTTCACGCAATCCTCATGAAAGTCGCCGTGATTGCGAAAGGAGAACAGATAGAGCTTCAAGCTCTTGCTCTCCACCATCCTCACGTCTGGAATGTAACTAATGCGAATCTCCGCGAAATCGGGCTGGCCCGTGATAGGGCACAGCGACGTGAATTCAGGGCAGTTGAACCTCACCCAATAGTCGTTGCCTTGATGCTTGTTCACGAAAGTCTCAAGCACTTCGGGAGCGTAATCCATCCTGTATTGAGTTTTCTTGCCAAGGGCCTTGAGCCCCTCCTCGTTTCTTTCTGTCATTGTATGTGTTAAATATTGAATATCTTAAGTATGTTGTAGTCAACGCCATTGTCATAGACATCCTCACTCTCGTGCTCTTTCAATAGTTTCACCACGCGTATGGTGAGCGGCAAGGCTATTACCTCGTAAAAGGTCTTCAGGAACACTTGCCACAACATGAGGCTTGGTATTTCAGCCCATGGCACCACTCCACCAAGGGCAAGCGGAAAGAATATCACGGAGTCGCAACTCTCTCCAGCCACGGTGCTCAATATCGCGCGGGCGGAGAAATGGCGTCCCTGGTCATGAATCTTCATCCGGCTCATTACAAAGGCGTTCATGAAACTGCCAACGAGAAACGCCACGAACGAGGCGGCGGCAATACGAGGCGCGAGCCCGAAGATGGCATGGAAACCGTCATTGTTGTTCCAATATGGCGCGCCGGGAATCCAATCGCACAATGCGCCCATTGCCACGAAAAAGAAATTCATGGCAAAGCCCATCCATATAAGCAATCGGGCCTTGCGATAGCCCCATACCTCACAAACGCAATCGTTGATGATGTAAGAAACCGGAAAAACTATCAAGCCCCCCGTCAAGTTTACCGGGCCGATGGCTATCTGCTTGGTTTCAAGAATGTTTGCCAATATGAGGCAAACACAAAAAAATACACTGAAGAGCATGAACATCACACTCACTTCAGCACGTGGTTGTCTTGTCATTTCTTGTTTTGTTAAAGGGGGTTTAGCAAGTACCCCTGTCATAAAATCATGTTATCGACTGCAAAGTTAATAATAATTTCTGAATATCCGCCTATCCACGAGCGTATTAGACAGATTTTTAATCTGCAGTCAATCCTTATTATCCCAAATACTGTTTCAGGATCTTTGCCGCAGGCGAGTGCCTTATTTTCCTTATTGCCTTTTCCTTCACCTGCCTTATGCGCTCCCTTGTCATGCCCATGTCGCCGGCAAGTTCCTCAAGGCTTTTCTCAGGACTCCCTATGCCAAACGACGCCTTCACGATGACTTGCTCGCGATCGGTAAGCACCTCTTTGAGCAAATCCTCAATAAACTTGTTTAGCGACGCGTTGTCTACCGACTTGTCTGAAATGAAGGTATTGTCGTCCGACGTTAGCATTTCGCCAATCGTGTTGTCACTGGTATCGTCACCCAATGGGGCGTCAATGCTTGTCGGCCTATTGTTTGCGTCTTTTGCTGACTCTATCACGTCTTCATCAAGTCCTGTCTCCACCGAAATCTCATGAACGGAAGGCATCCTCCCGGTTTTCTGAAGGAAAGCCTCCGTGGCCCTGTTCACCTTCAGGGCCACGCCCATCTGGTTCATTGGCACGTGTATGATGCGACTTTTCACGGCAAGGGCTTCCATGATGTTTTGCCGAATCCACCAAACAGCATAGCTGATGAACTTGAATCCGCGGGTCTCGTCAAACTTCTCGGCGGCTTTCACCAAGCCTATGTTTCCCTCGTTGATAAGGTCCACAAGCGAGATGCCTTGATGCTGATATTGCTTTGCCACGGAAACCACGAAACGCAAGTTGGAATTGACAAGCCGGTCTCTCGCCTTCAAGCCCTCCTTTCCTCCAAGATGAATTTTCTGGGCAAGAGAAGCTTCCTCTTCTGGTGTGAGCATTGGCTCACGGGCTATCTCAGCGAGATAGCGATCCAAAGATTCGCTGTTACGAGCAGTAATAGCTTTAGTGATTTTTATTTGTCTCATTTCAGGCTTACGTTATTGTCCGGTTATATATCTCTCGCAAAGATACTGCCTTTTATAGACAAAACAAAGGGAAAAGAAGATAATTTATCGTTTTTCTTCATAATAATGCGCAAAATTGAAGAAAGGCTCACTTATCACATCGTCAGTCGACGACGTGTACGTGTTGCCATAAGCGTCTTTCACCTTCACCATTATGCGGCTCTCGGCTGAACGAGGCACATAATAATATAGATGGTTCATTATGAGATAGCCATTCTTCTTGCTCACGAACTGGTAGCTCACCGACTTTGAGTAACGGTGATGATAGCCAGTGGCGAAAGCGTCTTGCCCCTGATGATTGACGCGTCGCATCTCACGCTCAACGCCGTTTTCCACGGCATAGACTCGCCACCGCGAGTCGGCATTGAACACGTTGGCTATAATCGCCCCACTGTCTTCTGGCAACTGCCAATCGGCTGCATACGACTCGCCATTGAAATCGGTCGAGGCCCTGAACAATGTCATCTGCCGTGACCGTGGCCAGAACGTGCCCTTATAGTAGCAGTCCGTGATGTTCGTCCCATTCAAGGAATAGACATAATATCCATTTGGCGTGCCGCAGATGTTTATGTTAGACTGCCAAATGTTGCCACAAGCGGCGGCATGGCAATGCTCTATTATGTGCCCGCCATTGAAATCAATCTCGTGGTTGATGGCAAAATGGGTATGGCCGCAAAACAGTTCGTAGCCTCCTCTGAAAACTTTCAGTTCATTGAGCACACGCTTAAAGACCGACGATGTGTAATGGCCTGGCTCTGAATCAAGGTTTAGCGGTGACGCTCCCCTGCGTGGGCGATTGCCCATGGTGAGAGGAATGTGGTAACACAACACGACCTTCTTGTCGCGACTGACGAAAGATAGGTCTTCGTGAAGCCAACGCAGTTGTGATGCCGTCAATTCACCTGGTTGCCAATAAAGCATGCCACGATAGAAATGCACGTCGTTGAGACAGACATAATGCACGTCACCACGGTCAAAGCTGAAGTCGGTCGGGCCAAAGCTCTGTTCCCACTTTTTGACATACAGGCTCTTGCCGTCTTGATCATGGTTGCCTATCACTGAGAACACCGTGGCTCTCGACGAGCCCAACGCCTCACGTATCTGTCGTTCCAAACTGGCATTGTAGCCGCCATAATATTGCACGTCGTCACCCATGGATATGGCATACACGGGCATGGAGGCAGGCAACGAGGCAATGGTTTGCCTCACGTCGGTCATGGTCTCATCGGTGAAACGGGCAAGGTCGCTTTTCTGTATCGGGTTGTCGTTAGGCCCCGTGTAATAAGGACTGAAGGCATTTGTTATCTGTGGGTCCCCGAAAACTATCAGCTTATAGTCGTGCTCCGGGCCACCTGGCAAGCGTTTAAGGGTGAAGTTATACTCATTTCGTTTTTTCAACAATGGCTTATAGAAGAATGCCGTTCGGTCGGTTGCCGAATGTGTGGGTATCTCGCAATCGGCAGGAACCGAATACCACACGAATCGCGCGTTCTTGTCGCGCATGAAGATATACATGCCCTTGTCGTTGGTTACGGTACACGAATATCCATCGCTCACCACTACTCCTGTCATTGGGTTGCCCAAGCTGTCGGTCAGCGTTCCCCTGACGGTTGGGTCATAATCGGGTATAGAGCCCATCACCTTGGCCTTGCGCAAAGTGTCGGCCTTGGCACTCTGCGGTTTTTGTTTCTTCACCTGGGGCTTGGCCACGCTGTCTTGTGGCGTGGTGTCCTCACCCCTGAAGGTCGCCAAGCTGATTATCGCGAAACTGCCAAGAATCACCAAGGCAACGAGAGCCATGATATAGATATGTGTACGCTTTCCTTTCATAATCGTTGCAAAGTTACACAAAATAGATTAAATGGCAACGACATCCTTGCCAGTTTCAAGAAATACTGACTATACAATGTCATAGTCGTACCAGTCGAGGCCGTGCGTGCGGTCAAGCTCCTTGCCGTTGTACTTGTAACGCTGCGAAGACGAGGGCGACAAGGCTGCAACCTTGGCATCGTATGACACGTACCCGCCATCGAAGAGCGACATCCGCAGAGTGTCGTTCTCATACACCTTGTTGGCGCAGTAGTCGGTCCAAGTATGCACGAGGGCATCCTCGCCGGCAGTGCCCGTGCCTTCCGCTAATTGCGGCACTGACGAGGTTAATGGGTTCATGTAGTAGTCCGTCCTCAACTTCCGTCCTCCTCCGTCATAAGTACATGTTATGTGCCCCCGTCAGTGAAATCGACTCTCATCGGCAAATTTAGGCAATTATACTCAATTCCGCAAATATAATACCGACATTAATGCCACTTCCTATAGTTATAAACATCAATGCTTTTGATATTATTTAGCTTGTTTCTAAATAATATTTTTTTCATTACGATAATGTCAGCATTATAATATAGATTAATGTCAATTATTGTGACTATTCCTTCTAATCTTATTTTTTTAATTAGGTCATTATCGACCATGATATTAAAACTTCTCAAATTCTCATTTTCGAAAGAACTCAACAAAGATTTTGAATGGAAACGTGAATTAATGGACGAGTATTTTATATAAGTTTTTGTACCATCACTCATGATTTTACGTTTTTCGCACCCAAATTTGCCATCTGAGAACAGAGTTGAATCCATATCCTCTACCAAGCCTATAATATCCTCAAGCAACAAACTTGATTTTATTATCTTACTAAGGTAACCATTCCAAGACCTGTTATAATAAAAATACTCCCAATATAATGATGGCAAAATTGAATTAGAATCCAGTTGATAACCAGGAGAAACATAATGGTAGCTAACGAGTTCTTTGTCTTTTAACGTCAAAGAATCCTTAGTATCACTCGCATTAAACAGAATGACACTGGTCAACGAATCATTATTGTATGTCCTTTCTTCTATTTTTTCTTCATTGAAGTAAACATCATATTTAATAACATTTTGAGAGTAGACCTTGATTGATGCCAAACACACAACCAATATAATTAGTTGAAATCTGTTCATACTTAATTTGTTTTCCAAAAAATCGTAAGTCCATACTGGGCCGTTGAGTGAAGTCGAATTTTGTTTTTATTAAACATTCCTTTATAATTGCTTGTCGCCCTTTTGTTTCTTGGGACTGTAAATTTATTCACACCAAATTTTCGTTCAATGGCTGATTTCCAAGAATTATAATGATTTATATTCATCGACCATCCCATCGTGTTCATTTTGTACATTATTCGTCCATCAGAAGGTTTATCCTGATACTCTTTTTTCACCATCGCTTGTTCCGCGCCATCCCATTGATCAGCTCCATTGCTATAATCATGTCCACCTTGAAGCGCATTAATCACAGCAGCATTCGCCATTTCCATTGTCTCAGTCAGATTAGCCAAGTCCGTGTTTCGCATTTTTTTTGCTTGGGGGGTATTGGCACCATAAGCTTTACTATTTCTCAAATGTACACTTGCTATCGCAAACATTTCTTCTCTATTTGTTATACCATAAACAACAGAACTTTCAGCATAGACTGTACTTGACAATTTTATAAACTGATCATAAGTTACAGCTCTGTTTTTATACATTAATTTCTTATCATCAACATATATAAAATTCGTCGTTTTTTTATCTTGAAACAAGAAATGTCCATTTTTTGAATAATAAAAATCCTGCCCGTCTGGATCTATGGCGTTTATTGGATTATCTCCGCAATACGCGTACGGACTGACGCCATAGTGTTTCTCAGCCAACGGGTCTGGAACCATCCAGCGCGCCAACGCCGGGTCATACATTCGAGCTCCATAGTCGTACCAGTCGAGGCCGTGCGTACGGTCAAGCTCCTTGCCATTGTACTTGTAACGCTGCGAGGACGCGAGGCTTTTGCTCTCGCCCATCAAGCCGCCAAAGGGATAGTAATGATTCACCTGCTCTATCGCCCCGTTCTCGCCCAGCACGACGCGGTTGTCGCCAAGGTGATCCTTTATGTAATAGTGGTAGGATGGCGAGGGTGACGATGCATCCGCCTTGGCATCGTATGACACGTAGCCGCCATCGAAGAGCGACATCCTCAGGGTGTCGTTCTCATACACCTTGTTGGCGCAGTAGTCAGTCCAAGTATGCACGAGGGCATCCTCACCGGCAGTGCCCGTGCCTTCCGCTAATTGCGGCACCGATGCTGTCAATGGGTTTATGTAGTAGTCTGTCCTCAATTTCCGTCCACCTCCGTCATAGGCATAGGTTATCCGGCTCCCGTCGGTGAAGTCGACCTCCGAGGGCAAATTCAGGCAATTATATTCAATCCCGCAAATACCACGGTTCAAATCTTTCGTCTGGTTGCCGTTTTCCATGAGTTTATTCATTAGTATATTTAACTAATGTTACAGGGGAGCCATTTGTCCATTTTAGAACCAATTTGTGATCATTGACTTCCAATATGTCAAATGTATCCACTGGAATTTTGTAACCATGAACTTTCCAATATGTCGTTACACGGTTGCCTGAAATTTTGAAATGTCTCCCTTTTGACATTAGCTCTAAAGGCCCCAAATAGTATACTTTAAGATTCGCGCCATTTCTAAATATTCTATGTGTTCGTTTGTCGAAAGACATATAGCTGTCTTTATACTCAATATATTGCCAATATCTTATACTACCCCCTGTCAGCAAATCAAGGTATGAGTTGGATTTGCAAGACACAAAGAAAAGTAGCAAGATTAAGACGGCAAAAGCCGCATGAAAGCTACTGCTTCGCTTATTTTCTACGTTTTCCATTTACAACTACCTCATTAAGGGTGTTATCGACTTTTATCATGTTGTTCTCTATTGAGAAAGTGCAAATACCCACAAAAGCTTCATTCAATTTATTTACATATTCATACATAATTCTATTATTCGTTTTGTCTTTAAAAGTTTCATTCAACCATGTAGCCGCATAGCTTGCTTGAGAGTGTGCGAAAGACATCGTAACCTTGTTCCAAGAAGGGTGTTGGGTCTGAAGCAGTACAATTTTGGCTTCTCTTATAGCTTTATCCCTTGTGCTATTATCGTATCTATGCCTTGTCTCATGATACAATGAGTTTGTGAAGTTGCTTGCAACGCCATACTCAGGGTTCACCTTACCGCCTTGGTCGATAAGGATGAAGTATTTGCCCGTACCCTCTATATTTGCCACCCCTGCTTCTAATGGATTGTCGCCGCCCGTACTCTCAACGTTCAGGCTGAAGTCATGATCTACTTGCGATAGGTAATAACTGCCGATGCCAATAAGCGCGTCGTGCCTTTTGCCGAAGTCAACGCTCGCGAAATTGACATATTTGTCGTCGCCAGACCTTACCATGATGTTGTCGCCGGTTTTCGTCTTTTTGATGAACTTGCCGTTCTCATCGAAAAAGTCGTCCCTGCCGTCCGGGTCAATGGCGTTTATCGGGTTGTCGTGGCAATACGCGTACGGACTGACGCCATAGTATTTCTCCGCCAATGGGTCTGGTGCCATCCAGCGCGCCAACGCGGGGTCGTACATTCGCGCGCCATAATCGTACCAGTCGAGTCCGTGCGTGCGGTCAAGCTCCTTGCCGTTGTACTTGTAGCGCTGCGAGGACACGAGGTTCTCGCTCTCGCCCATCATGCCGCCAAAGGGATAGTAATGGTTCACCTGCTCTATCGCCCCGTTCTCGCCCAGCACGACACGGTTGTCGCCAAGGTGATCCTTTATGTAATAGTGGTAGGATGGCGAGGGTGACGATGCATCCGCCTTGGCATCGTATGACACGTAGCCGCCATCGAAGAGCGACATCCTCAGGGTGTCGTTCTCATACACCTTGTTGGCGCAGTAGTCAGTCCAAGTATGCACGAGGGCATCCTCACCGGCAGTGCCCGTGCCTTCCGCTAATTGCGGCACCGATGCTGTCAATGGGTTTATGTAGTAGTCTGTCCTCAATTTCCGTCCACCTCCGTCATAGGCATAGGTTATCCGGCTCCCGTCGGTGAAGTCGACCTCCGAGGGCAAATTCAGGCAATTATATTCAATCCCGCAAATACCACGGTTCAAGTCTTTAGTCAGGTTGCCGTTTTCGTCGTATTCGTATTCCGTCTCGTCCTCAGAGCCGTCAACGAACGTGAGGCAGTCCTTGTACACGGGGTCAATGGCGGAGTCGTCAACCCTTACGACTTGGTTGCCACTATAAGTGTACCGCAGGTCGTCAATCACGTCATAAGCACCCTCATCGTGAAGTCCTTGCCTGCGGAGCGACAAGACGTTGCCCATTTGGTCATACGAGTATCGCGTGTCATAGTTCCCGCCGCCATTGCCCAGCTTCTTGCCGGAAGCGTCACTCTCGCCGTATGTCGCCGCCGTCAGTCTGCCAAGCCCGTCATAGGAGAAACCATATCGTCTTGACCTGCCGTTAAGGCCGGCCTTCCATTCCATTGACGAGACGTTGCCGCCGTAAAGGGGCTTGGCCGTACCGTCGCCTTCATTGTAACGCAACACCTCCTCAAACGCGGGATTCGTCACCCTCGTCACCCATGAGCGCAGGTTGTAGTCATAGGCCGTCACGAGGGCTTCGCTGCCGTTTGCCTTGTTGACCTTCAGCCTGCCAAGCTCGTCATATTGGTTGTCAGCCAGGACGCGCGCTTCGCCGCCGTTCACGGTGTGCCCGACCGTCAACAGTCTTCCTGCATGGTCATAGGCATAGGAGTATTCCTCCTCAAGGTCATTAGTCAAAAGCGAGGCATGGTGCAGGACGTGCCTCTTGGTCACCCTCCCCAAGAAGTCATGCTCCGTGTCCTCCACATCATAACCTCCCATGAGGTTCTCCGTCTCCATCCTCGCCGGCCTCGCACGATGGTCGTACTTGATTACGGAGAACAGCTTGCGCGGCGTTACGCTATCCTCCGCCTCCAGAACGGTGCTCACGCGACCTGTCACCAGGCCTGTGGCACATTCGGCCTGTTGCCCATACCTCAAGTTGCCATTGGGCAGCTTGGAGTCACGACACATGTCATCAAGGAAGTCGTAGTTGTCGTAATATGTCGCGGTGGCCACCCTGGCATCCGTCAAGGTGATGCCAGAGGGCGCGTATCCAACCAGTCCTTCTTCCCTGCCCGTATAGTGGCAGTACACCTCGCCTTGCACGTTGTGCCCCTGTGGGAACGTGAAGGAGCACGTGCCCGTCACGCATTGGCGACCAAGGGAGTCGCAAAGGACAAACGTGGACCTGCCTTGCTTTCGCTGAACAGGGTCTTGGATGAAGACCATCCTGTCGTTGCCGTCATAGGCGTAATGGATCCATCCGCAACCCGGGAGCTTCTTGGCAGTCATCCTGTCGTAATCGTCATATCGGTATTGATAGGCGTATGCGTCCATCAGTTCCTTGTCCACGTTGCCGGTTCCAATCCCATCGGAGGCGGCAGGAGGGAGCACCGCGAGCAAGTTGCCGAAAGGGGCGTATACGTAATAGGTGTCAAGTGGTTTCCGCGTCCCGTCCTCATTCAACATCCGCCTGTCCAAGACAGTCCGCCCGTCACGGTCCTTGAAGGTGAGGCTGACGTTCCCGTCCTCGTCTTCCGTCCTTGTCACCGCCAATGTCCCGGAGGCGTATTCACCGTCAGGACGTACGATGACGTTATCGCCACCGTTTACGGCTTTGAGCATAGCGCATCCCAAGGTGTCGTTCCCGTTGACGTTGGCAAGGCTTGACGTGACGGTGCCACGGCCCTTGGAGTGCCAGTCCTCGCCGGGGCCGTATGTCACTGTCAGCCTCGACAGCGGCGAGTCCTCGTATACGGAGAATGAGTAAGGTTCCCTGTCCGAGTAGCTACCCACATGGTCAAGGGGGTTGGCATCGCCGAGAAGCTTGTCAAGCGGGGTGTCAGATGATGATGTCACCGGCAGCCAAGTCCTGCGCTTGCGCCCGAAGCCGTCATAGTCTTGAACCTCAACGATGTCGTTTCCAGTGGGGCTCATGCCGCGGGCTATGCTTTTCGCAAGGCGTCCGAAATCGTCATACTGCGTCATGACGCTTTCGCCGTTATACAATGACCCGTCGCGGCTGGTGAACGCCGTTATGGTGTTCCAGCCTGTCACCTCACCTTTCCCGGGGGAAGGCAGGAGCGGGAGGCTCTCCATGACGACGGTGATGGCGGACTGCTCATCCTGTATGACAGTGGCCGTCAGGTCAAGGGGATACCTCATCGCGTCCTCCAAGTATCCTCCGTATACCAGGAAATACGTCCCGGGGCTTAGGACGATCCCGCTTGTGTCCAAGGCTGTGGTGTCCGCGCAAACGTTCTCCTTGCCCTCGACATACCATCGGAATGAGGCCTTGAGGGAATCGGGGCTTAACGTGTCGTCATACAGTCGGATGTCAAGCGGCAGCTTGCCGTCGGGCATGCCCGTGCCAAGCCCTCGCGTATATTGGAAGCCGAGGCACCTGAAGCGTATGGTCTGAGCGTCGGTCAAGGTCAGCCTGTACCCTTTAAGGCTGTCCGGAGTGGTACCGTTGTTCCAGTGACGCATAGTGAGCGTGTCCGCGTAACCCTTTGCAGGGAACACTCCCTTGTAGAGGTCGGCAAACGACATTTTCGCTTGTTCGTCGGACTTGCCCTGCGACATCGCGGAGACGGCCATGAAGGTCAATGCTACGGCTAACAATACTCGTAGGGCTATGTTTTTGCTTTTCATGACATCTTGTTTAAGCGGTTTATGGCATGGAGTCGCCTTCAAGGTTGGAGTCGGGTCTTAAGATTTATTTTGCGGCATCGTCATTGTAGTAATCATACACGTAACGTTTAAGCGTGGCTTTACGGCTGTCTCCATCGCGTTTCTCATTGAAGTAGACATTTTGAAGCCTCCCTAAGGCGTCATGGGCGTAACGCTCAGCCTGAAGGGAAGGGTCTGTATAGGATTCAAGCCTGAGGCATCCGTCATAACTGTACAGGTGTATTAGTGAGCCTGGGTATTGTTTATAGCCAAAGTCATATGATTCATCAAAATCCGGGAAAATTGGCCCTTCTATTACCATGGAGTCGATGCTGGCGTAAAGTCTCTCTTTTATTGGGATTGCAGGGCGGCCACGCGCGGCGAGGGAATAGTTCTCCAACCTCGCCCCAAGCCTTTGGCCTTGGTAAATCCAGACAAGTGTAGAACGCTTGCCGTTCTCAATTATCTCCGTCGGATTGCCGTACTCGTCGGCGGACAACGCCTGGTACTCGACCTTGCCCACGCCGTTCCTTATCCTGGTCAAGCGACTCACGTAAGGCATTGACCGCGAGTGGCCGTTGGCGTCATAATCCATGACCGTCACACGCTCCTCGCCAAGTCTGCTTTCCTTTTTCCTTACAACGTAGTTCATGAAATGCCGTCCTGACATCCATGAAAGTTTTTCCTCGTCGTAGGGATAAGAATACTCCACACTCGCCCAGCTGCCGTCACTCAAGAGCTTCTGCTCTTTTCTCACCATCCGCGAGGAATCGTAGTCGACTTGCCTTTCAGACGTTACGAACGTGTCGCTGTCCATTGACCTCACGGATTCTCTTATGGACACGGGAAGGTAGCTGAACGTGTAAGCCCGTGTGACGCATCCGGCTTGGGCAGAGAGGAAATGATACGGGTCCATGCAGAAAAAGACGGTCTGGCAATAAGGTATGAGGATTGAGCCGTCACGAACTCGCTTGTAAGTGTATTCCTCTTTTTTCACCAGTTTGTTTCCGCTGTCATAATATTCCCTTTTCAACAGCTTGCCTATTTCGGGGGATACGCTCGTGTATGGCGTTACGCTGGCGGAGTAGTCCATGTTGTAACAATACTCAGCGCGGGTGTTCATCCTCCCTGGTCCGTAATTGGAAAACGTCGAGCGGACATAGCCCAAGGTATTCCCATGGCCGTCGAGGGTCTCCTCCATGACGGAGGAATATCCAACTGTTGGGGAGACTTGCCCTGTCACGCATGGGAAGAACCCACCGGCTGACGTTATATCAAGGCGGACAGTGCCCTTGCCTTGCACCGGCGCGGAATACCTAACACCGTAGACAGGTATCTCCCTTCTTATACCGCTGCTGTTCTTTGAGCCATACGCGTCCGTATAGCGATACCTTTTCACGGAGGTGACGGTGTCATGCCTGTCACGGTTCCTGATCTCGGCTATGCGGAGTCCGCCGCAAAAGCCAGTGGCGTCGATGACGGACGCGTGGTCTTCCGCCAATGCCTTGGAGTAGTCGTTGAGCTCATACTTGAAATCAGTATAACCGCCCGTCGGCCATTGGATGGTCTTCAAGGTCATGGCCAAGGCGGCTTTCAAGACCGGTTCCGTGTTCAATGATGCCTTCACGCTTTCTGTAAGCTTGTGCGTGCCGCCGGAATAATATCCCTCGCTGTCCGTCCTTCCCATTACGTAGCTGACGGGCATTGGAGTATCGTCGTAAGCGAAACGCCAGACTGGCATGTCTTGGAAAGACTTGTTGGGTGGTGTTTCCTTCACGGTATACACCACCCCGCCGCCAATCACCTTGCGGATAATAAGTTCCGGGGTTCCCTCGCGGCATGAGATTGAGGCAAGGAGCCTTCTGCTGCGTGTCTGGTAATCGAAGAAGAAGCTGCGGCCCTTGCCGCCGTACCTTTCTGATACCGCCATGCGGCAGAGGTACTTGCTCGACAACGCTTTCATGATGCTTTTCGCGTTTTCCTCCCCTTTGGCGTTTATCAGCATGAAGAACTGTGCCTGGGGATTCGTCATGTTTATGTAAGGGTCGTGCCTGCCGATGTTCTTCTTCCAGTAAAGTGGGACTCCCTTGTCAAAATGATCAGCGTAGCCATAGTCGTGCTGATAGTCAAAGTCCACGGTCTCGTTCGGGGTGGTGATGCTCTTTATGTTTGCCGGGTAGACCATGAAGCCGGTGAATCCGTTCAAGCCCGTGTTGTCGCTCATGAGATACTCTTTGTCCGCCTCCCAGTTGGTGAGTTGGCTTGACATTGGAACGTAGCGTATGTCGCAAGTCACGCTTGAGGTGTCATAAGCGAAGTCTATATGGTGGCCTTGTGGGGTGACAATCCTGGAAAGGCGCCAGGTCGTGGGTATGAGGTCACTGTGGTTTCTCGAATAATATGGTATGCTGTATTCAGTGGCGTTGACACCACCGAACTCGTAGCGGCATCCGTCTGGTGTTATCAAGGTGAACTTGTTGAAATACCGTCGGTTCTCCGCCTTGTATAGCCATCCTCGGAATTCGGGTATGCGACCATCCAAGGCCTCACAGCCAACGAAACCGTCGCCATCGGCGTTGAACTCGAGCTTGATGTCCTTGTCGGACACGACCGTCCACCCTCCGTCCTCGTTGAGGTAAAACCTGCCCCTATATCCGCAAAAGTCAAAGGAGAACTCATCGGGCGCCAGCTCGTACCAGGCGTGTGATAACCCATCGGTCCTCGTGCTGTCCCTTATAATCTGCTTGAAGCGTTCATGGGTCATGCCTTTCATCTCCTTGGCGTGACCGTAATAGCCATGTATGTATTTGCCGCACTGCTTCTCGTCGTATACGCCATGCACCGTCCGGCTTATGTAGCCGTCGGTGCGCAGGCTCCAGCCCAAGCCGATTATCCCTGGCTGGGAGTGCGGCTTTACTGTCGCGGCGTGGTAAGTGGCCGTTATGGGGAACGTGTAGTTGCCAACGCTGAGGTCGAAAAGGGGGATGGATATGTCTGGCGTGCCTGTGAACAGGCTGACAGGAACGGTGCCATAAGTGCCAAGCGATGCGATGTTCGGGCTGGGGACATTGTATGTCGGCTTTTCCTGGGCTTCGCACATAAGGCGGAAAAGGCAAAGCGCCATTGCCGCCGCAGTCTTGAGGGTGTTCAGGGTTATCATGGGGGTGACAGGTTTTCACTTATGGTTGAATTTCTCGGTATAAGTCTTCTCTCCAGCCTTGACGTGGACTATGTATTGTCCATGCGGAAGGTCGCCGTAGCCGAGGGTCATGTTGCCGGAGACGCCCTTCGCGCTTGTCTCCGTCCTGTACACTATACCCATGGAGTTTGACAGGATAGCCTTTACGCTGACCGGCGAGTCAGACGTATAGCTTATGCTGACAAGCTTGCCGCTGCGGTCTTGAGTGAAACCGTACCTGAAACCGTTAGCGTTAGTGTCATTGACGCTGCCGTGTTTCCCGTTTCCTCCATCTCCGTTTTTCCTATCGCTTTCCCGTATCCTGGCATTCTCTTCGTCAAGCGGGAGTTTTCCCTGATTCTCCGGTGGACAGTAATACGCAACGCTCGTCTTTTCCCCTGGTCTTGACTCCATGTGGGCTGACCTGTATTCAAGGATGGGATAGCGGTAACCTTTGGCGTACCACCTGTATTCGTCCGAGACGACGACTGCCGTGTCCGTCTTCTGACAATGAAGGATGCTGTCAACATTGAAGGCGGCAAGCGTTGAACGCACGCTGTCCAAGGGATAATACCGGTTTGAAATTTGCTTTCGGAGATGGACGCGTACGGCACGCAACGTGTCTCCGGACGGCAGGATGACGCGGCCTTTCGCGTCAGCCTGCAACTTCCAAGAGCCAAAGCTGCGCGTCAGCCAGCGGTCACAATAGGTGCCCGTGCCATGAAAGTAACCGCCAAGGGAGTCACCGTATTCCGTCGGGAAGCGGAGGGCCTTGACGGGGAGGTCAAACGTGACGCGAAGATTCCGGTTCTCACAGCTTACTAAAAGAATACCGTCATTTCCAAGTTTCAAGCCATACTTTGATCCCGCGTCAAAAACACACAAGGCGTCACCGTTTACCTCTTGTCCGCCATGGCGGACAACGTGTTTCCTCGTGCCGACATCCTTGTCTCTAAGGTCCCAGACGGCAAGGGCTGAGCATTGGCCGGGGGAGGCCAATGAGATGAGGCGCCTTTCCACGTTGTCACCGCCGCGGGGAGCGTTTGCCTGGAATGACAGTTGGGCCGCGGCGGAAACACAGCATATTGAAACCGACACTATGGACAGGGATCTTTTCATAAGCGGATAATTGGGGTTGGTATTGATGAATTTGCCCGACTAGGCAATCTTACGCCGTAAATTTACTGATAATTTCCCATATCTCCAAATTTATTCAAGGAAAATATAAGCAATTAGCACAAAAAACAGAGTTTACGTGTCTATCATTTCATGTTCATTGCAAAACAACACAAAATAGCTTAAACAGCAACGCTTTCCTTGCCAGATTAAATAGTTATTGCTACCTTTGTACAGTACTATAAAGAATATTTTTTTACACTAAACTTTATAAAAGCCAAAACATGAAAAAAAACATCATTTTGCTTGCCTTTCTCTCGCTGCCTTTGATTGGCATTAACGCCCAACGCTCGAGACAGGAAATCAAGGAGAACCCAAACCTCGCCGCCAACAACTATCGCGACTATCCCGTGCCAACCAAGAAGCTCACGCCTTCGCCAAGTGGTTACGAGCCTTTCTATATCAGCCACTACGGTCGTCATGGCTCTCGCTGGCTTATCGGCAAAAACGCGTTCAACAAGCCTTACTACACTCTTGCCCATGCCGACTCTCTCGGCAAGCTCACCCCACGAGGCAAGGAGGTGTTTGCCTTGGTGAAGGAGATGCGCGCTCAGGGCATGAGCCGCGAAGGAGAACTGACGCAGCTGGGCGCCGAGCAACACCGTGGCATTGCCAAGCGCATGTTCGAGCGTTTCCCGCAGGTGTTCGCCGGTGTCACCAACGTTGACGCACGCTCCACGGTGGTCATTCGCTGCATACTGTCGATGGAGAACGAGCTGCTGCAACTTGCCGCGCTCAACCCGAAAATAAAGTTCAAGAGCGACGCTTCCTACCACGACATGTACTACATGAACGATGACGCCACGAGCCCTTACGCGTCGCTCACCCGCACCAAGGCAGCCGTGGACAGCCTGAACGCGTTTAATAAGCGCCACAACAAGGCACCACACATGATGAAGACCATCTTCAATGACCCCGACTACGCTAAGCACGTGAACGAGAGCGCGCTTGCCAAGCAACTGTTCGACACGACCATAGCCTTGCAAAGCACGGAGCTGCGCCATCAGTTCAAGCCCATGTGGGACATCTTCTCCGAGGAGGAGCTCTACAACCAATGGCTCATGACAACGGCTTTCTGGTATTCGTACGCTGGACCTAACAAGCTCAACGACGGAGCCGGAATGTACACTCAGCTCAATCTCGTGAAGAACATCATGGAGACTGCCGACACATGCGTCACCTTGCCTCATCCGGGCGCCACCATGCGCTTTGCCCACGAGAGCGACGTGCTGCCGCTTGTCTGCCTGCTCAACATCAACGGCTACGGCAACCCACGCTCTTCGCTCGACAAGATCGACGCTGAGGATTGGGACGTGTACAACGTGTTCCCGATGGCGTGCAACGTCCAGTTCGTGTTCTATAAGGATGCAAAGCACCCAAAGAAAGACGTGCTGGTGAAGGTGCTGCTCAACGAGAACGAGGCCACGCTGCCCATAAAGGCATTCAAGGGGCCTTACTACCGCTGGACAGACGTCAGGGCCTACATGAACAATATCTTAGGCAAGATAATAAAGAAATAAGCATACGTAACGCATCGTATGGATGTTTTCATTTCACGCGATGCGTTATTGAGACTTTCTCTTACGCAGCAGAGGCCGGCATAAAACCGGCCTCTGCAATATGATAATAATAATTTACAAATGGTCGTCTGAGAATCGATTTTTTTCAACCAAGCCGCCGCTTCGCTCGAAATGAGGCGATTATGGGCTATTTTGATAAACATCTGACTATC
>ERZ1032078.149-NODE-149-length-25726-cov-12.543220_pt1 | contig 25726 bp, 20 predicted proteins | sample MGYA00517101_ERZ1032078 | MGnify/ENA primary metagenome ERZ1032078 (study PRJEB33719, sample SAMN04261301) | wastewater metagenome | biome: rural village; feature: human; material: feces | host: Homo sapiens | place: El Salvador | collected 2013-01-14 ... | reverse complement strand
GCATTGGCATGGGTAAACATCTGGATGCGCTTGTACTGTCGCAGGTCGAGGGTGGCAAATGGGCTTCCGAAACACAACGCAGACCCTACGCTATCCGTTGGCTTGGCGCTGGCCTCTGATCTTGGCCTGCCACTCCTGACGGCGCTTTTCTTGTTGCTTTTTCCGATTGCGAATATCGTTGATGCACTTTGCGCCAAACCAAACGATGATGACGGTGAGTAGCACGAAGACGGCAATCAACACATAGAGTTCATTCTTTCCCATATCTGTTTGTTCGTTTTTTATTTGCAAATGTACGGAATTATCGTCGACTAACAAAGTTATGGACACTAAAAAATAACGGTTTGATAGTTGAACGGCCTTGGGGATGGATGGTATGTGAAAAGAAATAATGAAAAATTTCCCTGTTCCACACTTTTTTGTTAACTTTGCGCCAAATTATTTATTAAGGTAAAGTTAGAAAAGATTATGGCTAAGAAATTTGCCGAACATAGTGGATTGGATTTGACCAAGACGAACCAAGAGGTCTTGGCGCAGTGGGAGAAAAACGATATCTTCCACAAAAGTATTGATGAACGTGAGGGATGCCCCAAGTTCATATTCTTCGAGGGTCCCCCCTCTGCCAATGGCCACCCAGGTATTCACCATGTTCTCGCACGCTCCATCAAGGACGCTTTCAACCGCTATAAGACCATGCAAGGCTTCCAAGTGAAGCGTAAGGCTGGTTGGGATACTCACGGACTGCCCGTGGAAATCAATGTGGAGAAAGAACTGCATATCACCAAGAAGGATATTGGCGAGAAGATTTCCGTGGAAGAGTACAACCACCGTTGCCACCAAGACGTGATGAAGTTCACGAAGGAGTGGGACGAACTGACCCAACGCATGGGTTATTTCGTCGACCTCGAGAACCCCTATATTACATACGACACCAAGTATATAGAGACCCTGTGGTGGTTGCTCAAGCAGCTCTACAACAAGGGCCTGCTCTACAAGGGTTACACCATTCAGCCCTATTCGCCCTCTGACGGTACGGGACTTAGCTCACACGAGCTCAATCAGCCGGGTTGCTACCAGGATGTGAAGGACACTACCGTTACGGCTCAGTTCCTCATCACCGAGCCGAAGGCCGAGTGGACCAAGTGGGGTAAGCCTTATTTCCTGGCTTGGACCACCACGCCTTGGACCTTGCCTTCTAACGTGGCACTGTGCGTAGGGCCGAAGATCGACTATGTGGCAGTGCAGACTTACAATCCCTATACGGGTGAGCCGATCACAGCCGTGATGGCCGAGAGCCTGCTGGGCGCTTACCTCGACGCCGACCATGAGGTGAAGGAGGGCGAGCTGCCTGCATACGACAAGGAAGCTAAGCATTGTCCTTGGAAGATCGTCGACCGCATGAAGGGTGCCGATCTGGTGGGTATCCACTACAAGCAGCTCATGCCTTGGGTGAAGCCTTGCGAGAAGGTGAGCCAGTATAGTCATGCTTTCGTCAACGAATACGCTGCCGCCCATCCTGAGAAGGTGTTCCAGGGTGCCGATGGTCGCGACCAATTTGTGGAGATGTCTGATGCAGCATTCCGCGTCATCCCTGGCGATTACGTCACCACTGAGGATGGTACGGGTATTGTGCACACGGCTTCTACATTCGGTGCCGACGACGCCAAGGTGTGTAACGACGCTGGTATTCCCGCACTATACCTCATCTCGAAGAAGGGCGAGACACGTCCTATGGTCGACCTGCAGGGTAAGTATTATCTGATCGAAGACCTCGACGCCAATTTCGTGGAGCGTTGTGTCGACGTGGAGGCTTACGGCCACCATGCTGGCGACTATGTGAAGAACGCCTACGATCCTAAGTTCAACCCTGAGGGCGTATGGGACAAGAAGGCCTCGGCCAAGGCCGAAGACCTCAACATTATCATCTCAATGGAGATGAAGCAAGAGGGTTCTGCTTTCAAGATCCAGAAGATGGTGCACAACTATCCTCATAGCTGGCGCACCGATAAGCCCATCCTTTACTATCCGCTCGACTCGTGGTTTATCCGCGACACGGCGAAGAAGCAGGAGATGGTGGCTTACAATAAGACCATCCGTTGGCAGCCGGAGAGTACTGGAACAGGTCGTTTCGGCAACTGGTTGGAGAACCTTAACGACTGGAACCTGTCGCGCTCACGTTTCTGGGGAACTCCGTTGCCTATCTGGCGCGACGAGGATCGCAATGAGAAGTGCATCGGCTCAATCGAGGAACTCTATGCGGAGATCGAGAAGTCGGTCGAGGCGGGCTTCATGAAGAGCAACCCGCTGAAGGACCTCGGCTTCGTGGTCAACGATTTCTCACAGGCCAACTATGATAAGGTGGACCTCCACCGCCCCTATATCGACCGTATCGTTTTGGTAAGTGATAGCGGTAAGCCCATGCACCGCGAGAGCGATTTGATTGACGTGTGGTTCGATTCGGGCTCAATGCCTTATGCGCAGCTTCACTATCCGTTTGAGGGTGAGATCAACGCTGAGGGCTTGAAGGCCACTGGCTTGAGTGAGGACGAATATCGCAACCAATTGGTACATAGCACTTACGAGGGCACAGCTGTGGCTCCTGCCTTCTTCCCCGCTGACTTCATCAATGAGGGTGTTGACCAGACGCGAGGATGGTTCTTCACGCTTCATGCCATCGCTACCATGGTCTTCGACTCTGTGGCCTTTAAGAATGTCATTAGTTCGGGCCTGGTGCTCGACGCCAAGGGCAATAAGATGAGTAAGCACGTGGGCAACGTGACCAATCCATTCGAGATGCTCGACAAGTACGGTGCCGACCCCGTACGTTTCTATATGCTCACCAACTCAGAGCCCTGGGACAACCTGAAGTTCGACCCGAATGGCGTTGATGAGTGCCGTCGTAAGTTCTTTGGCACCTTATATAATACGTATAGCTTCTTTGCGCTCTATGCCAACGTCGACGGTTTCAACCCCGCAGAGGGCTCATTGGACGATAGCAAGGAGGCGTTGACGGAGGTGGATAGCTGGATTCTTTCTTGCCTCAACACGCTTGTCAAGGGTGTAACAAAGGAACTTGAGAACTTCGATCCTACACGTGCCGGCCGTCTGATCGACGCTTTCGTCAACGACGACTTGAGCAACTGGTATGTTCGCCTCAACCGTAAGCGTTTCTGGGGTAAGGAGATGAGCGCCGACAAGCTTGCCGCTTATCGTGTGCTTTATACCTGCTTGATGACAGTTTCCAAGTTGTTGGCACCTTTTGCACCGTTCTTCGCTGACCAGCTCTATAAGGATTTGAAGGGCGAACTGGAGTCGGTACACTTGGATCGCTTCCCGCAGGTCGATGAGGCTTGGGTCAATAAGGACCTTGAGGCCCGCATGGCCATGGCTCAGAAGATTACCTCAATGGTTCTCGCCCTGCGCCGTAAGGTGAGCATCAAGGTGCGTCAGCCGTTGGCTCAGATCATGATTCCTGTGATCGATGAGGCTCAGAAGAACCATATCGAGGCTGTTAAGGATCTGATTATCAATGAGGTTAACGTTAAAGCCTTGACCTATGCTGAGGGTCAGAATATCCTTGTGAAGAAGGTGAAGTGCAACTTCCGCGTTATGGGTAAGAAGTTTGGTAAGCTCATGAAGGGCGTTGCCGCTACAATGAGTGGCCTCTCTCAAGAGGAGATTGCTAAGTTTGAGCGCGACGGTCAGTACAGCTTTGAGGTTGAGGGACAGCCCGTTACCGTCGAGGTGGCCGATGTGGAGATTATCTCTGAGGACATGCCCGGATGGTTGGTGTCTAACGAGGGCAACTTGACTGTGGCCCTGGAGGTGGAGCTGACCCCTGAGTTGAAGAACGAGGGTATGGCTCGCGAACTCATCAACCGCATTCAGAATATGCGTAAGGAGGGTGGACTCGAGATTACCGACCGCGTGAAGGTCACCGTGGAGTCGAACGAAGAGACCGACGCCGCCATCGCTTCCTTCGGCGACTATATCAAGAGTCAGGTGTTGGCTGATGCCATCACGGTGGCTCCCAATGATGGTGTGGAGACCGACTTCGACACATTCAAGATCAATATTAAGGTGGAGAAGGCCTAAGACGCCGCTCCCGACAATCATACCTTAGTGCCATCCAGTGGAAAAAGCAACCAAGGTTGTCTTTTTCGCTGGATGAGCCGATAAGGTTCTTCTATCATCCATCGAAGGTTTCTCTGCCTTTCATCAAGGTGGAGAATCGTAGATGCCTAATCTTTAATCAATCATTATGGAAACAAAAACACGCTATTCTGATGAGGAACTTCAGGAGTTCCGCCAGATCATTAATGAGAAATTGGAGGTAGCCCGAAAGAGTTACAACGAGATGATGCGGCAATTGATGAACGCCGATAGCAATTCGGATAGTGACACTGCACCCACTTACAAGATCTTGGAAGAAGGTACAGATGCCATGGAGAAAGAACAACTCATCTCGATGGCTCAGCGTCAACAGAAGTTCATACAGGGTTTGGAGGCGGCACTTGTCCGCATCGAGAACAAGACGTATGGCATCGACCGACTGACGGGAGAGTTGATTCCCAAGGAGCGCTTGCGCGTTGTGCCGCACGCTACGCTGAGCGTTGCTTCCAAAAATTCAAGAAATCACTAAATGGCCAAAGTAAAGAAACACGAATGGATGACCGATGGCAGAATGGCGTGGATTATCATCCTGGCCATTCTGATCATCGATCAGGTCATTAAGATCGAGGTAAAGACATCCATGACATTGGGTGAGTCGATTCGCATTACCGATTGGTTCTACATCACATTTGTGGAGAACAACGGAATGGCTTGGGGTATGACGTTTATCAACAAGCTTTTTCTGAGTTTGCTCCGCATTGTTGCTGTGTCTGCCATAGGTTGGTTTATTTGTCAAACCGTCAAACAGAAGGGGCGTACGCGCTACGTCGTTTTTCTTTCGATGGTTTTGGCTGGAGCGGCTGGTAACATCTTCGATTCCATATTTTATGGCCTTGTTTTCAGTGCCTCGTCGCCTTTTTATGTGGCTTATTGGGTGCCGTTCGGTACTGGATATGCCGATGTTTTGATGGGCAAAGTGGTCGACATGTTCTACTTCCCCTTGTTCCACGGCACTTGGCCTACATGGATGCCTATGTGGGGTGGTGATGAATTCATCTTTTTCTCGCCCGTTTTCAACTTTGCAGACTCCTGCATTACGGTGGGAGTAATTAGCCTTCTTTTGTTCTGTAGAAAAGATTTGGAGCAAATGGAGACAACGTTCCGTGTGGCCTTCCACAAGGATAATAAACAAGAAATTGATCCTAAGGCATGAGAAATCATACACATCGTACACTTGGATTTTGGTTGGTCGTAATGGCTTTCGTCATGGCTGTTAGTTCGTGCAAGCCCTCGGCTCCATCGGGTATCATACAACCCGATGTGATGGAGGATTTGCTTTACGATTATCATTTGGCTGATGCCATGGCCTATTCGGCTGAAGGCGACTGCAACCAGAACCTCATCGCCTATCACACGGCGGTGTTCAAGAAGTATGATGTGACCAGCGCTGAGTTTGATTCGTCGATGGTTTATTACATGCGCCATACGTCGCAACTCCATGATATGTATGAAAAGATCGCTCAGCGAATGGAAGACGACGCGCAGGCCATGGGTTCATCGGTGAGCCTCAACACAGACAACGATGCCTTTAACACGGCTTCTGGCGACACTATTGATATTTGGAAGGGTGCCCAGTCGGTTGTCTTGATTCCCAATGAGCCCTATAACGTTGTGTCGTTCCATTATAGTCCTGACGCGAAAGCGCAGAAGGGCGATGATTATGTGTTGACGACCCATAGTAATTTCATCTTCCAAGACGGCATGCGCGATGCCATCATTTGCATGGCCTTGACGTTTACCAACGACAGTGTGGTTTCAAGAACGATGCATGTTTCATCGTCGTCCGAACAGCAAGTGGTGCTGACCGATGGCGATAGCCTTGGCGTTAAGGAGATCAGAGGCTATTTCCTGCTCAATAAGAACAATCAGGCGAACAGTTCATCCACCACCTTGCGACTGGTGAGCTTCGACCGAATCCACCTTCTGAGATGCCATCGTACGACTGAAGGAAACAAGTCGCAGGCTAATACTGCACCGTCGTCGTTAGAGAAGACGGCGGAACCAGCTCCCGCCGTCAACAAGTCATCCGAACAGATTTCTGCGGTTCCAGCCAATAAGCAGACGGTTGTGCCCATGGATAAGGATGCTACACCTCCAGCCAATAATGGCGCTACGCCACCAACTAAAAATGGCGCAGTGCCTCCTTCGAACAGGAGTGCTTTGGTGCCCGCTAATAATGGTGCCCGTCCCCAACGACAACTGGCTTCACGAAAGAACCTGAAAATAGTGAAGGAGGTTATCAAACCGATGAAGTAACCACCGCTATCAAGGTGTTATTTTCAGAGGAATGATAAGATAAATGATCTCGACTGAAGATGTGACACAGACTCAGAAGTCGAGCGGAAGTTCCCTAAAAGAGACGTTGGCACTCCTTCCAAGGGGCGTTTGCTCTCTTCTAATCTAATGGGGCGCTGACAATATGAAAAACATCCCCGGTAGGCCGTAAAACCTGTTGTGGAACAACACAGAGGAGCCGTCAGAACCAACCCTGTAGGGCGCTGAACCCTGTCTAATCAAGAATAATCAAACATTAAAACCGAATAATATGCTATCAGTAAACGAACTTGAAGATGCTCTTATCGACCTCGCATTCGCTGAGGATATAGGAGATGGAGATCACACAACCTTGTGCTGCATTCCTGAAGATGCCATGGGAAAAAGTCACCTGCTCATTAAGGAGGATGGAATCCTGGCGGGTGTTGACGTTGCCCGCGAGGTGTTTCACCGCTTTGATCCCACCATGCAGATGGAGGTCTTCATGGAGGATGGTGCGCAAGTGAAGAAGGGCGACATTGCATTTGTGGTGTCGGGTAAGGTTCGCTCGTTGCTTCAGACAGAGCGTTTGATGCTCAACATCATGCAGCGCATGAGCGGCATTGCCACCATGACAAACAAGTATGTGAAACTGATTGAGGGCACAGGAGCTCATGTTCTCGACACACGTAAGACCACTCCGGGCATGCGTATGTTGGAGAAGCAGGCCGTTAAGATCGGTGGTGGTGTGAACCATCGCATCGGTTTGTTCGACATGATCCTGCTCAAGGACAACCATGTCGACTTTGCCGGTGGCATTGAGAATGCCATTGACCGTTGCCATCACTACCTTAACGAGAAGGGACTGGATCTTAAGATTGAAATTGAGGTTCGCAATTTCGATGAGCTTCAGCAGGTTCTCGACAAGGGCGGTGTAAACCGTATCATGCTCGACAACTTCACTGTGGCCGACACAAAGAAGGCTGTCGACATTATCAATCATCGTTTTGAGGTGGAGTCGTCGGGTGGAATCACCTTCGACACCATTCGTAGTTATGCTGAGCAGGGCGTTGATTTCATCAGCGTTGGTGCGCTTACGCACAGCGTCAAGGGTCTTGACATGAGTTTTAAAGCTTGTTAATATCTAATTTATGAAAAAGTTTTTTATTCTTTCAGCCCTGGTCCTGGCCGCAAGTTACGCTTCGGCCTGCACCAACTTCATTGTTGGTAAGGACGCTTCGGTCGATGGCTCGGTGATCTGTACGTACACCGCCGACGACTATGGTATGTTCATCGGGCTGCAGCATTTCCCCGCTGGCACACACAAGAAGGGCGAGATGCGTGATGTGGTTGACTGGGACACCCACGTCTACCACGGCCCGTGCCGATACTATGTTTGGTGTTACCTTCATGGTTCTGGCTCCAGAGAGCGAGTATGTTCAGCAAGTAACTACTGCCGAGCAGAAGGAAGAGGTAGAGAAGTATCTGGACTACGTGAAGAAGCGCACCGAGTTGGATCGTATGGCTAACCACAGCGTAACCGGTGTATTCTCAGGAAGCTACGCCATCAATCCATTCACCGGCGAGGCAATCCCAGTATGGATTTCAGAATATGTATTGGCTGGATATGGTACAGGTGCCATCATGGCTGTGCCAGCTCACGATAGCCGTGACTACGCCTTTGCCAAGCACTTCAACCTGCCTATCATTCCTCTTATCGAGGGTGCTGATGTTTCAGAGGAGAGCTTCGATGCCAAGGAAGGTATCGTAACCAACTCACCTGTAGCAGGCAAGAGCAGCATGGATGGCTTCTCTCTGAACGGACTCACCGTGAAGGAGGCTATCGCAGCTACCAAGAAGTTTGTTACCGAGAAGGGCATCGGCCGAGTAAAGGTAAACTATCGTCTTCGCGACGCTATCTTCTCTCGTCAGCGTTACTGGGGCGAGCCATTCCCTGTATATTACAAGGACGGAATGCCACAGATGGTTCCAGAGGAGTGCCTGCCACTCGAATTGCCTGAGATTGAGACCTATAAGCCAACAGAAACTGGCGAGCCACCATTGGGCAGAGCCAAGAAGTGGGCTTGGGATACTGAGAAGAAAGAGGTGGTTGACAAGAGTCTCGTAGATAACAAGACTGTATTCCCACTGGAGCTCAACACCATGCCAGGTTTCGCAGGTTCTTCTGCTTACTATCTGCGCTACATGGATCCTCACAACGATGAGGCACTCGTAAGCAAGGAGGCTGATGAGTACTGGCAGAACGTGGACCTCTACGTAGGTGGTTGCGAGCATGCTACCGGTCACTTGATTTACTCCCGTTTCTGGAACAAGTTCCTCTTCGACCTCGGCGTAAGCTGCAAGGAAGAGCCATTCCAGAAGTTGGTGAACCAGGGTATGATTCAGGGTCGCTCCAACTTCGTATATCGCATCAACAGCGATGATCACGATAAGGCTCCTGTCTTCGTAAGCTACGGCTTGAAGAAGGATTACGACGTAACTCCTATCCATGTGGATGTAAACATCGTAAGCAACGACCAGCTTGACATCGAGGCATTCAAGGCTTGGCGCCCTGAGTATCAGAACGCTGATTTCATCTTGGAGGATGGCAAGTACATCTGCGGATGGGCTATTGAGAAGATGTCTAAGAGTATGTTCAACGTGGTGAACCCAGATATGATTGTCGAGAAGTATGGTGCTGATACCTTGCGTCTCTACGAGATGTTCTTGGGTCCTGTGGAGGCAAGCAAGCCTTGGGATACCAACGGTATCGACGGTTGCCACCGTTTCTTGAAGAAGTTCTGGAGCTTGTTCTGGGACAACCGCACTGACAACTACCTCGTCGACGACGCCGAGCCATCACAAGACAGCCTGAAGAGCGTGCACAAGCTCATCAAGAAGGTGACGCAAGACATCGAAGCTTTCTCATACAACACGTCTATCTCGGCATTCATGATTTGCGTCAACGAGCTTGGACAACAGAAATGCCACAACAGCAAGCTTCTGTCCGACGTGGTGGTGCTCATCGCACCTTTCGCCCCGCATATCGCCGAAGAGCTTTGGCATCAACTCGGCAATACCACGACCGTGTGCGACGCCAAGTGGCCTGAGTGGGACGAGAAGTATCTCGTGGAGAACGAGATACAGATGACCGTCAGCTTCAACGGCAAGGCCCGTTTCCAAAAGACTTTCGCGGCAGATGCCGACAAGGACACCATCGAGAAAGAGACACTCACCGATGACAGGTGCGCCAAATACACCGACGGCAAGAAGATTGTCAAGGTCATCGTGGTGCCAAAGAGAATAATAAACATCGTGGTGAAGTAAAGATTTACTGGCGACGATGGGCTGAATTGTTTAATAGATTAATCATTAAGCAAAATGACAATAAACCAACGTGTAATATTCAACGAGACAAAAGACTATGCGGGCATAACCTTTGGCGTATGCCTCTATGCCTTCGCCTTCACCCTTTTTCTACTTCCATATGAGATAGTGACAGGAGGGGTGACCGGTCTATCGGCTGTCATCTATTACGCCACTGGTTTCCCCATCCAAGACACGTATCTCCTCATCAATATAGCATTGCTGGTGGTGGGCCTTAAAGTGTTGGGAGTGAAGTTCCTCATGAAGACCATCTACGCCATAGCGGTGCTGTATTTCATGCTGTGGTTCGCCCAATGGCTTATGCCCACTGATGCCAATGGGCACTATATCAAGATATTAGGAGAGAGCCAAGACTTCATGTCGCTGCTCATAGGCTGTATGCTGACAGGCTCGGCGCTTGCCATCGTCTTCCTGAGCGACGGCTCTACGGGCGGTACCGACATCATAGCGGCATCCATAAACAAGCACTACAACTTCTCGCTTGGACAAGTGTTGCTTGCCATCGACTTGTGCATCATAGGAAGTTGCATGTTCTTCCCGCAGTTTGGCGACACCATAAGCAGGGTCCACAAGGTGATGTTCGGCCTGTGCACGATGGTCGTGGAAAACTTCATGCTCGACCACGTGATGAACGTGCGCCGCGAGTCGGTGCAATTCATGATCTTCTCAAAGAAGAGCCAGGAAATAGCCGATGCCATAGGCACACAACTCGATCGCGGTGTTACCATCCTCGACGGACATGGCTGGTACACGGGTCAGGAAATGAAGGTGCTTTGCATACTCGCGCGCAAACGTGAGAGCACGCCAATATTCCGCCTCATAAAGATGATTGACCCCAACGCCTTCGTGTCGCAAAGCTCGGTAATAGGTGTATACGGTGAAGGATTCGACCACGTGAAGGTGAAAGTGCCAAGGAATAAACAAGGTAAAACAAACGAAAGGATAATAAATGAAAATAGTATTCGCGACCAACAACCCGCACAAGCTCCAGGAGATACGGGAAATTCTCGGTCCAACATTTGAGATTGTCTCACTTGCCGACATAGGGTGCCATGAGGACATTCCTGAGACTGGCAACTCTCTGGAGGCCAACGCGCACCAAAAGGCCGAATATATATTCGACAAGTATCACATAGACTGTTTCGCCGACGACACGGGGCTTGAGGTTGACGCTCTCGACGGTGAGCCAGGGGTTCACTCGGCACGCTACGCCGAAGGCACCGACCACGACAGCGAGGCCAACATGCGGAAGTTGCTCGGCAAGCTCGGTGACAACGCAAACCGCAAGGCTCGGTTCCGCACCATCATCTCGCTCATACAGATGGAAGGCGGCAATCCAGTGTGCTCACGCGAATATCGATTCGAGGGCACCGTGGAAGGCCGAATAGCCCACGAGAAGCATGGCAACGAGGGCTTCGGCTACGACCCTATCTTTATCCCCGATGGCTACGACAAGAGCTTCGCCGAACTCGGAGAAGAGGTGAAAAACAAGATAAGCCACAGGGCCAAGGCAGTGAAGAAGCTCGCCGAATGGCTCTTGAGCGAGTAGACACAGGCTGTCTTGTAAACATGGAAGAAACAAGACTATAATAAAAACAAGGAGCCCAATGAAAATCACCCATTGGGCTCCTGTCTGAAAGAAAGCGAAACTGTGTTGACAGCAATTATCTTAAATACAATCCCTTTGCCTTAAATAGCTGTCGCTTTAGAGAATATTAATGTGCTACTGATGGGGTTGACGTTGTGGTGTCAGCAGGAGTCTCAACTGGTGTCTGCTTCTCCACTGTGGTGTCGGCAGGCTGTGTGGGTGCCACGGTGTCAATGGGTGCCACGGTTGACAGACTTGACTGATTGTTGTCATTTGCGAAGACGTTGCTCACTGAGACCATTACCAATGCTGCGATAGCCGCGAAAACTAACTTTTTCATAATCGTTGAATTTTAATTTGTTTGTATTATCTTTTTTATCTGAACCGCCTTACCTTGCATTTAGCTTGTCAGCGTGTTCACTATCTAATATCACAATCAGCGTGCCAAAAATAGATATTTTTATATAAGTAGTTGATAATCAATCATCACGGCGTGCCATGCCAAAAAACAAGCATTGTGGAAAGTGTGGAATCAGTGTGGAATATTTCCCCAAAAGGGTGTGGAATCACAATGTGTCAATGTGTGGAACAAGGGAAATGTTTTTGCGAAATTTATTGTTTTACGTAAAACCATTGCAATAAAAGACTTATAAAAGCAGTTATCAAATAAAAAAGACATCTATGATAACAAGAAAAATACTCCTGTGCATGATAGCTCTTATGGCATTTGCCATGGAAACGCATGCGCAGTGGAAAGCATACCTTAGCTACTATGAACCCAAGGAGATAGAGCAAGCCAATGACGGCATAATCTATGTTCTCGCCTCTGGCGGACTGTTCAGCTACTCCACGCAAGACCAGGAGGTGAGAATATACGACAAGACCACACTGCTCTCCGACTGCCAAATATCACATATAGCATGGTGCAAATCAGCCAAAAAGCTCGTCATCGCGTATGACGACTACAACATCGACTTGCTTTCGCAAAATGACGACGTGGTGAACATGCCAGCATACATGAACACGTCGATGACCGCGGATAAAACCATCAACAGTGTGGATATCCATGGAAACGACGCTTATATCTCAACCAATTTCGGGATAGTGAGGCTCAACGTGGCCAACGCGTCGTTTACAGACACTTATCAACTCGGCTTCCGCGTAGACTATAGTTATATTGAAAACAACTACATATACGCGGCAAGTTCGTCAAAGGGCTTATACCGCGCCGAAATTACCTCCAACTTGCTCAATCCAGGCCAATGGACGCACATAGGCAACTTCACGGCACGACCCAAGACAATGAACACCGACTTGCTCGCCACCGTGAACAAGGTTAAACCCGACGGACCCAAATACAACCACTTCGGGTTCTTGAAAATGCACAATGGGATACTCTATACTTGCGGAGGAGGATATAATGTAATCAGTGATTTAAACTATCCTGGCTGCATTCAATTATTAAACAATGGGAAATGGAGTATCTATCAAGATAATATAGAAAACAAGACCGGTATCCCATATAAAAATGTAGGTTGCCTTGAAATTGATCCAAAAGACGATGGACACGTCTTCGCGGGAGCTATAAACGGATTGTATGAATTCAACAATGGACTTTTCACCAATCACTATACATACGACAATAGCCCTCTCGCGCCAACTTTCAGCAACAATAAAAACTATGTCTTCATCAACGGACTTAAATACGATGAAAATGGTGACCTGTGGATATTCAATTCCATGAATAATGAACAAAACATATTAAAATATTCATCGGAAAAGAAATGGCAATCGTTATATCAAAAAGACCTCAAGGGCCTTGCGATGCTTAGCACTCCAACTATCGACAGTCGTGGCTTGATGTGGTTTGTCAATGAAAACTGGCAAAAACCTTCATTCTATGCCTATCAAAAAGACAACAACACACTTACCTGCTTTGTAGCGCCTTTCATCAATCAAGATGGCACGCAAATAGATGACATCTTCTACATTTATTGCATTGTTGAGGATAAAAACCATAACATGTGGATAGGCACTGACCAAGGGCCATTCATGCTTACCACTGACCAGATGGACGCGTCTTTACCTGTCTATACACAAGTCAAAGTGCCACGCAATGATGGCACAAACTATGCCGACTATCTATTGTCAGGAGTCTGCATTAGCTGCATGTATGTTGACAACAATAATCGTAAGTGGTTTGGCACCACAGCCAACGGCCTTTATGTTATCGACTCGGACAACATAACTACATTGGCGCATTTCACCAAAGACAACAGCAAGCTGCTCTCTGACAACATTTCGTCTCTTGCATTTAATGAGTCCACTGGAGAAATGTACATAGGCACGGATAGAGGATTATGCTCTTACACCAGCCACTTTGCTGACAACAGCGAAGGCATGACCAAGGAAAACGTATGGGCTTACCCCAATCCGGTGCGCCCTGGATATACCGGACCAATAACTATTACAGGGATTAAGAATGGCGCCACCGTGAAAATAGTGACAAGCAGCGGCTCATTGGTAAATGAAGGCTCCGCTGAGAACGGACAATACAAATGGTACGGCTTGGACCGTAACGGACAACGTGTGGCAAGCGGTGTATATATGGTTGAAATAGCAACAAGTGAAGGTGACAAGGGAATGGTATGCAAAATAGCAATCGTAAATTAATAGCACCGATTATTTTTTATTTGACAATAAACCTGCTGTTTATTGTCAAATACTCCGCAAGGATAAGTTGCAAACTATCTATCATTGCGGCAGTTACTTACACAGTATCTATTTTTATATCGTTTTTTATATTAAGACACGTCAATATCAAGAAAAAGTCAACATTACTTGTCTTAATATTATCTTATGCCATGTTGCTGGCCATTGGCCAATCGCTAATAGATCCATACCAGTTGAAAGTGGATCGCTGGTCAGCCATTCATAATTTCATCTACAATCTTTTTCATGGCATCTATCCATATTCCGCGCAAACCCATTTAGGTGGATATGGTTCACCATTCCCTGCATGGCAATTTTTCCATATACCATTTTATCTATTGGGAAACGTCGGACTTTCATTCTTCTTTTCATTAGGCATGTTCTTCATGTCCATTTGGAAGAGTTTTACCTCAAAGCAATTGTCTTGTATCTTCGTCTTGATGTTGCTTTCTCCAGCCATAATGTACGAGTGCTTGGTAAGAAGTGACTTGATAACCAATTTTATTATAGTGGCAAGTACGATAAATTATCTATGCCTGAATAATATTGACGTAAGGAAACATTGGAAAAAGACAGCTTTTATCGTTGGCATTTTCCTAAGCACTCGTTTAGCGACCGCCATTCCATTTTTTATCTATCTTTTCCCATATTACCGCAATTTCAGCAGAAGGCAGCAAATAATGTTTCCCATTTACATTATATGCACATTCATGATAACCTTCGTTCCATTCATGTTTTGGAATGGGGAAATGCTTTTTTTCTTCCAATACAATCCATTCATCTTACAGACAAGGCAAGGCAGCATGACAATTGTCCTACTGCTTATACCAATCATTACTTATTTAGCCTTGTCTTGGAAAAATGATTTTAGGCAACTGATGTTTCATATATCACTGGCGATGATTGTTCTCGTCGTAGTCACATTCACATATAACATGTACACGACAAATACATGGTGTGAGCTATTCCAATCTCGCTATGATATAACTTATTTAGACATGTCGTTGTCATTTTTGCTAACTTGGTTATCCACCTACAGCTTGCCTTGCTCACCCAAATAGCTGTCCTTGAACCCCAAGAAATAAAGTATGCCGTCTATTCCCATCGTGTTGATGCTCTGCTTGGCGTTTGCCACCACGCGAGGCTTGGCATGGAAGGCTATGCCCAGTCCGGCCTCCCCAATCATCGGCAGGTCGTTGGCGCCATCACCCACGGCTATGGTCTGGGCAAGGTTCACCCTTTCCACCTGCGCTATGAGCTTCAGAAGCTCCGCCTTGCGTTGCCCGTCCACTATATCGCCGACATAGCGGCCCGTCAACTTGCCGTCGTCGCCAATCTCCAACTCGTTGGCGTAAACGTAGTCGATGCCGTATTTCTTCCGCAAGTATTCACCGAAATAGGTGAATCCTCCGCTCAGGATGGCAATCTTGTATCCGCAAGTCTTCAGCACGCTCATCAGCCTGTCTGTGCCTTCCGTGATGGGCATGTTTTCGGCTATGTCTTTCATCACGCTCGCGTCGAGACCCTTCAACAGCGCCACGCGCTCCTTGAAGCTCTCCTTGAAGTCTATCTCCCCATGCATGGCGCGCGCCGTTATCTCACTCACCTTGTCGCCGACCCCGGCGCGCTTTGCCAGTTCATCTATGCACTCGGTCTGTATGAGCGTGGAATCCATGTCGAAACAAATCAGTCTCCTCATCCTGCGATACATGTCGTCATGCTGGAACGAGAAGTCCACGGCCATCTCCTGCGACATGTTCATCAGCTCCTTCTGCATGGCCGCCGTGTCGGCCGGATTGCCTCGCAGCGAGAACTCTATGCATGCCCTCACGTTACGCTCCGGATGCTTGATGCTCATCCTGCCAGTGAGACGCAATATGGAGTCGATGTTCAAGCCTTGCTCGGCTATTATCTTCGTGGTGGCCTCTATCTGGCGCGCCGAGAGCGAACGGCCTATAAGGGTGAGTATGTAGCGGTTCTTGCCCTGATGGTTCACCCAGCTCTCATACTCATCGTCGCTGATGGGGGAGAAATCTATGTTCACGCCCAGCTCCGTGGCCTTGAACAGCAATTCCTTCATCACTTGCCACGAGTGCATGCCGTCGAGACGCATGAGAATGCCGAGCGACAAGGTGGAATGGATGTCCGCCTGGCCAATGTCGAGCACTTGTGCGCCATATTTAGCCAAGATGGCCATGACAGACGCCGTGAGACCGGGCCTGTCCTGACCTGTTATGCTTATTAATATCTGTTCTTCCTTTTCTGCTGTTTTGTCCATTTGCTGAATATTGTTACCGTGGCAATATGCTTGTTATTTGCAAAGTTAGTTATTTTTGGCGGAAACGTTCATGTTTCCTTACCCACATTTCAAATGTGTAATCTACATGAATGTGGAAAACAAGCTATCTCTTCATGTAATATCTTGAAAGACAGCACACTCTGAAGACATTATACAGAAAGAGACTGGGATTGTCGCCCATAAGCCTGCGCCTTACCGCAACATTTGTCAACCGAGTTATCCACACTGTTATCCACAATAGATGATGGCGTCGCAGGCGGTCCACAAGGTGGAGTAGGGCGGAATAGCCTTCCAGCTCTTTCCTGTAAGCGTAGAGCGTGCGCATGGCCTCTTCGGTCTTTTCCAGGAAACGCGCGTTGCTCTCGAACCTCACGAACAACAATGGGTTGTCGATGTGCAAGACGCTTACGTTGTTGTCGGCCAAGCCTTTGCCGAAGAGCGTGTCCTCATAGCCGTAGGTCTTTATCTCCTCACGGAAAGGGTTGTCTGTCACCACATGCCTTTCAGCCATGAAGTTGCCTGAATGGAAATTCGCGTATGGTCGCTCATTGCTCTTGCTGACAGAATAGCCTCGCTCCGCCTTCATCTCGTTTCTGCACCTCAGGCTCGACAAGTCGACACTGCCTTTCGCCACCTTCAAGCTGCCTACCACGACATCGGCCAGGCCCATGTTCCTGGCGTAAGCGTCGATAAAGCCCTCAGATGGCATCATTCCTGCGTCTATATATAATAATGTGTCGAACCGTGCCTCACGCGCGAGAAAGTTTCTTATGGCCGCCCTGCCGACGTTCTCGCGCCGCTTGACAAGCCTGCAACCGCCAATCGAGCTTATCTCGTCGTTCAAGGCATCGTAAGGCGAGGGTGAGCCGTCGTCCGCCACCACTATTTCCCATTGCGTCTCCAAGCCCTGGCATTGGCGCCGCAATGCCAAAGCCTGTGCCACGCATGAGTCTTTGTATACGGGTATAAGAATAGACAGTCCTTGCATGGATGCAAAGTTAACCATTTTCCACAACCTTATTATTATTATCTATTCTATTTTAAAATTTAAAAGAAAAATAATAGTATGATGATAGCCTGTTGATATGTTGATACTTTATTGCCGGAATATTTGCGTCTTAAATTATTAACCGTGTAGCAATGATTATCTACATGCGTGTGTAATATGAAAAGTCTTGCTGATAGGCCATTACGTTGTTTTCCACAAAATGGTGGAAATGTTGATAAGTATAAGTTGAATAACTTTTGCTTGTGATAAACTGTTGAAAATGCCTTGAAAAGGTTTTTACAACCATGTTGATATCCCCACGGATTGGGCTTAAACAATAAGGCTGTGGAAATCGCAATCGTTTTCCACAGCCTTATCCACAGTGTTATCCACTGTTTTTATTTCATAAGTTGTTCTCTATTTTCTGTATTATGTCGGATGGCTCTATTTGTCTTAGGCAGGCGTAATCTCCCCTTTGGCATGGCTTGTTGCCGAAGATGGAGCATGGCCGGCAAGGCAGGGTCACCTGCACGGCGTTTTCCTCTTTTTGGTTCCATCCCATGAATCCGGCGTAGGGATGCGTGGCTCCCCACACGCTCACCACCGTGGTGCCTACAAGCGAGGCAAGGTGCATGTTGGCCGAGTCCATGCTCACCATCACGTCGAGGTTGCTCATGAGTATGAGTTCCTCGCGCAGGCCGTGTAGCAGTCCTGGCACCACCGTGCAGCATTTATGCCTTTCCGCCACGCCTTTCAACAGTTCGGCCTCGCGGCTTCCGCCACCGAAGAGGAAGAAGCGTGCCGAGGGATGCCTGTCGACGATGCCGTCGACTACCATCTCCATTTTGTCGAGAGGGTAAGCCTTGCCCTCATGTGCCGCGAAAGGCGCTATGCCTATCCATTGCTGGAAGTCTTTTTTCTCGCCTATCTCCGCGGGCAGCAATCTCAACGGGCCCTTGGAAGTGAATACCGACTTGAAGTCGATGCTCTTTATTGGATAGCCCAACCTGGCGAACACGTCTTTATAGTTGTCGAACGCCGTCGGTATGGGCTCCATCACCTTGTCTTTCACGGCGGTGAGCTGTTTCCTCAGGTCGCGGTGCTTGTCGAGATGCGCCACGTTGTTTTGGCTGAGGTTGAATCTCATCCTCAAGTAGCTAGACCTCAACACGTTGTGCAAGTCGGCTATCGCCGTGAATTGCTTTGCCACCAATCTCCTGTAAAGTGAGTTCAGCCCTTTTATGCCCTTGTATTCCTCTTTTATGTCGGCCTCCATGAAGCTGACATTAGGCGCGAGGTCCTCGAACAGAGGTCTGGCGAAGGGTTGCGAGAGCATTGTTATCCGCAGGTTGGGATATTCCTTGGCGAGGGCATACACCACGGGCACCGTCATGGCCACGTCGCCCATGGCGGAGAAGCGCATTATGAGTATATGGTCGGTCTTCACTTCTTTTGGTAGAGTATGGGATTGGTGCTCGGGTCGTTGTACATCTTCATTTGCCTATACACCTTCATGTATTTCTTTCCCTCCTTGATGTCGTCGAGCAACTGGTCGATGGCGAGCGACAGGTCTTTCTGCTGCTCCAACAGCACGTTGAGCTTTCCGTTGCACAGCTCACGATGCTGCTGAGTGGCGTCCTGGCGATTGGCCTGCTCCCTCATGTGGTAAATCTTCAGCGCGAGTATGGACAGCCTGTCCACAGCCCAGGCGGGGCTTTCGGTGTTCAGGCGCGCATCTGGCCTTGGCGTGACGTCGGAGAAATGCTGCCTGAACCATGAGTCGATTTGCTCCACGAGGTCAGTGCGATCCTGGTTGGAGCGGTCTATGCGGTGCTTGAGCTGCATGCCCTCTTGCGGGTCGATGTGCGGGTCACGGATGATGTCCTCCATATGCCATTGCACGCTATCAATCCAACATTTCAGGTACAGGCGGTTCTCTATCGTGTCGTGCCCGTAAGGGTTGCTGATAGGGGTGTCAATGTCGTTTTTCACGTGGTAATCCTCAATGGCTTTATTGAAGATTTCGTTACATTTCTGGGTAAATGACATACTTGAATTAATTGTCTTTGGATTTCTGCAAAATTAATAACTTATTTCGAACTATACAACCTTTTCACAGATTAAATTAGTGGGCCAATGATGATATATATCAATCGAAAAGGCAACATAAATGCACAATATGCTATCTATTGTGCATCATTACTTCATTTTTTCAACGTTTTATTTGCGTAATTGCCAAAAAGTTAGTTACTTTGCAAAAGTTTTTGAGAAAAAATGTTTTGAATTTTCATTTATTAATTAATAAAATAAAAAGACTACAATTATGTCAGAAATTGAATCAAAGGTTAAGGCAATCATCGTAGATAAGCTTGGTGTTGACGAGGCAGACGTTAAGCCTGAGGCAAGTTTCACCAACGATCTTGGCGCAGACTCTCTCGACACTGTCGAGCTCATCATGGAGTTTGAGAAGGAGTTTGGCATCTCTATCCCTGACGACAAGGCTGAGACTATCCAGACTGTCCAGGATGCCATCAACTACATCAACGAGAACGCTAAATAATTAAGTTTGGCGTCATACACAGCGTTTAATGATTGCCATTAAACGCTTTTTTTGTATTAACGAAAGTTTATCAAATGGAATTGAACAGAGTAGTAGTAACAGGACTTGGCGCTCTCACTCCGCTTGGCAACAGTGTCGAGGAGACATGGAAAAACATCCTTGAAGGCAAGAGCGGCGCGGCTCCTATTACGCTTTTTGACCCTTCCAAGTTCAGAACTCAGTTCGCTTGTGAAGTCAAGGGATTTAAGGCAGCCGATTACATCGACCGCAAAGATGCCCGCAAGATGGACCGTTGCACCCAACTTGGCGTCGCGGCGGCTGTTCAGGCTGTGGCCGACTCAAAGATTGACCTGGACACAGTTGACAAGAACCGCGTTGGCGTTGTCTATGGCATTGGCATCGGCGGCATACAGACTTTCCAGGAGGAGGTGATGTACTATGGCCAGCATTTGGCTGATGGCCCTAAGTTCAGCCCGTTCTTTATCCCCAAAATGATTTCCGACATCACGGCAGGCCAGATCAGTATCCATTTCGGGTTCCATGGTCCTAACTATGTGACGACAAGCGCTTGCGCATCTTCTTCCCATGCCCTTGCCGACGCATTCAACCTGTTGCGTCTTGGAAAGGCGGATATCATCTTGGCTGGAGGCGCTGAGGCGGCTATCACGGAGTGTGGACTTGGTGGTTTCTGCTCCATGAAGGCCTTGTCAGCGCGCAACGACGATCCTGAGCACGCCAGCCGCCCATTCAGCGGCAGCCGCGACGGTTTCGTCATGGGCGAGGGCTCTGCTTGCCTCATTCTCGAGACCCTGGAGCATGCCAAAAAGCGTGGAGCGCACATCTACGCTGAGATGGCTGGCGAGGGAATGAGCGCCGACGCTTACCACATCACGGCTTCGCACCCTGAGGGACTCGGTGCTAAGCTCGTCATGCAGGAGGCTTTGAAAGACGCCGGACTGTCAACATCCGACATCGACTACATCAACGTGCACGGCACGTCGACCCACGTGGGCGACTTGTCGGAGGCAAAGGCCATCAAGGACCTCTTCGGAGACGACGCTTACAAGCTGAACATCTCTTCCACGAAGTCGATGACGGGCCACATGCTCGGTGCTGCCGGTGCAGCTGAGGCCATGTTCAGCGTGCTGAGCGTGGTCAACGACGTGGTGCCTCCTACAATCAACCATGAGGAAGGCGACGACGACCCGGAGCTCGACTATAAGCTGAACTTCACGTTCAACAAGCCACAGAAGCGCGAGGTGCGTGCCGCACTTTCCAACACGTTTGGTTTTGGCGGACACAACGCTTGTGTCATCTTCAAGAAATTTGCTGAATAACTTTTTATGTTAGTCAACATAATAGATCGCATAAAGCTCCCTTTCCGGAAGGAGAAGGAGCTTTATGCTTCGTTGTATTCAATCATAGGCGTATATCCTCACAACATTTCTTATTACAAGATAGCGCTGATGCACAAGAGCGTCAGGCATCGCAACAATAAGGGTAAGCCTGTCAACAACGAGCGACTGGAATTTCTTGGCGACGCGGTGCTCGATTGCGCCGTGGGCGACATCGTGTTCCGCCATTTCCCCGGAAAGCGTGAGGGATTCCTCACCAACACGCGCTCGAAACTCGTGCAGCGGGAAACGCTCAACAAGTTGGCAAAGGAAATGGGTATATGCAACCTCATTCTCTCCAGCAGCCGCTCCAACACCCACAACAGCTATCTCGGGGGCAACGCCTTCGAGGCTCTCGTAGGGGCGTTATACCTTGACAGGGGCTACGACGCTTGCATGACGTTCATCAAGAAGCGCATCTTGTCTAACATGATAAACATAGACAAGGTGGCTTACAAGGAGGTGAACTTCAAGTCGAAGCTCATCGAGTGGACGCAGAAAAACAAGGTGCAGCTCGACTTCAAGCTCCTGAGCAGTGGCAAAGACAATGACGGCAACCCCGTTTTCAGCTATCAGATATTGCTTGAGGGCGTTGAGGGTTGCAAGGGCGACGGCTTCTCAAAGAAGGAGAGCCAGCAAAAGGCTTCGAAAGACACCCTGGAGCGTCTGAAGCGTGAGCCACAGTTCATAGATGCCGTGTTCAAGGCAAAGAGTGAGCGCACCAAGATGGAGGAAGAACCCGTTAACCCTCTGCCGAACCTCGACTCCACGCAGGCCTTCATGGACACCACGGCCACTGAAGACGACTCCACGAAGCACGAGACGGCTTTCCGCGAGCGTGTCTATTCAGAGCGTGAGAGCGCGCTGGGAGAGGAGCGTGAGACCATTCTTTCAGAGAAGGAAGGCGAGCGCGAGGACATCATCGCCGCGGCTGAGAAAGCCGCCTTTGAGGAAATACAGGCAGACAATTGATTTTATCAGCGTCAGTACCACGGCGTGGTACTGCGAATACCAAAGCGTGGTACTGACAATACCACGGTGTGGTACTGTGAATACCACGGTGTGGTACAGACAATACCACGCCGTGGTATTTTTTTGGTATTACTAATAGGCATATTATGCTTAATTGGCCCATTGGGCATATTGGGCCCATTCTGCCCAAGGCGTAAGGCATAAAATGTCAAGCCCATATAAAAAATCAAATCCCCAGCTCTGCGCTCAGAGTTGGGGATTTGTGTTAACCTAAAAACCAATCTTAATTTATTTACCAAAAACTAACTAAGACCTAATGAAAACCTAAAAACTAACTTTAAACCTAAAAACTAAAAACCTATATGAAACAATCTACTAATCTTCAAATGTTATGCGTCTTTTCCAGGAATGACCTTCTCGCGAGGGTTGAACTCCTTGTCGGAAGTTCCTTTTTCCTTTTGACACTGCAAAGGTAGGCAGAATTACGATAGCCCCAAATTATTTTCAGCGTTTTATTCGTTTTTCTGCCTTATTTTTGATATATGTCAAAAATGTGTGTGCGCACACAAAAAGGCGACGCGTTCTTCTTAACCTCTTATAAACAGAGTGATAGATATTTTTAAGGTTGTTATGATTATAAACGAGTGTTAACTATTATGTGCTTGTGTTTACAGTATTGACTAAAGTCAAACGAAATTGGAAAAAATACATAAACTCTTTGAAAATATTTGGTGCGTATTCCTATTCTGCCTAATTTTGCAGTGTCGAACGGACAATGGCCTTCGTGAGAAGGTCATCTTATTAGATTTTATTTCATATACACAGTTTAGGTTAGTAGATTGTTTCATATAGGTTTTAAGTTTTTAGGTTTAAAAGTTAGTTTTTTAGGTTAACACAAATCCCCAACTCAGAGCGCTGAGTCGGGGATTTGCCATTTTTATGTGATATTATTTCTATGTAGTATCAAGACATGTCTTATTACTTTATCTTCTCGTACACATACACCTCGTGTATCTCTTCGGTGTAGCCCTCTTCGGTGAACGGGCCCTGGCTCATGCCGAGGATGATTTGCGTGCCACGGTTGTTGAGCACCAGGAGGTCGTCGGTCAATGGGTCGACGGTGAGGCCCTCGATCTCGCCGCAGCGGCGGAAGTCCTTCATCTCGCGGAACAATGTGAGGGGGCGTGCGAAAGCGCCGCCTGCGATGAGGCCAGTGCGCTTCACCACCTTGCCGTTCTCGTCGGTCTTCACGTTCCATGGGTCAGCCTTCACGGGCTCTGTGCCTTGCTTCAAGCCATAGTAAGGAGCGCCGGCGATGTCGGCAATGTAGAGGTTGTCGGAAATGTTGTAAGTAGACTCACCGTCGTCGGCAGAGAAGAGCATCTTGCCGTCTGCGATGTAGATGCCTTGGCACCAGTAAGGCTCAGGGCGGCACTGCATCTTGGTGTAGTATTTCTTAGTGTCGAGGCTGTAAGCGTAAACATAGCGGCTGTCCACCCAGTCTGACATCCAGATGAGTCCGCTCTCACGGTCAACGGCGAGGCCGGAGCACTCCACCTGTCCCGACTCGGGGCTCCATGGAATGTCCTCAATCCACTTCAAGGTCTTGGCGTCGTAGACGGAGATGGCGATGTTCTCGCCACGGCCGAGGTTGAAGTGCTCGTTGCCAGTGTAAATCTTGCCGTCGTACACGTCGATGTCGCCAAAGTGGTTTGCCTTCTCAGGATGCGGGAACAATGGGTCGCTCTTCGATTGCACCCTCTTCTGCACGAGGTTCCAGTTGTGGTCATACTTATACAGTCCGCGCGTGTCGGAGAGGTAGAAATAGTCCTTGTCGGCGGCGATGCCCTGACGTGCCGGAACGCGTATCACTTTCTTCAAGCGGTATTCAGTGCCCAGGTGCTGAGCGTAGACGCTTGTGCCGATGATGCTGGCGAGCAAGAGGAAAAACAGTTTTTTCATAGGTAGAAAAAATTAAAGTTAATTTATCGGTTATAGAGTATTGTTAATTGTCAAGCGTCAGAACGCGAAGCGGCCCATCAGCTGTATCTGGTTGTTGCCGTCGTATCCAATGGCGTCCTTTGCCTTCTTGTCGTAGAAGAAGTGGTGGTAGTTGAACTGTATGGTGACGTTCTTGAAAAGCTGGTAGTTCAAGCCCACGAGAATGCGGTTGTAGTTGTTTGTCGTGGTCTCGCGGCTCAGCAGCTTGTCGCCTTCATAATACTTGCTGTGGTCCTTGTACATGTCCCAGCGCACCATTGGCAACCATTTGCCGAGGTGGTAGGCCGCGAGGAAGTAAGCGCCTTGCTCGTCGACTAACTTCACGTTGTCCACCTTCGATGTCATCACGCCATACTCAGCGCGCAGGTCGATGCCGTTGGGGTCGTTGTACCATGCGCCCACCACGAAGCGGTTGAGCGGATTATACTTGCCAGAGCCCACGCCGGTGCCTCCTGCCAAGGAGTTGCTTGAGTATTTGCCATAGTTGTATGTGGCCTTCACGTTGAAGAACTTTGTGGGGCGCACCGTCACGCTGGCATACACGTCCTTTGAGCTGTTTTGGTCGTCCTTGCAAGGCAGTCCGCCATTGGTCAGCGCCAAGTCGTAGTGCAGGTAGCGGAAACCCTTGCCGCTGTCGAAGGCGTCACCAATGATCATCACGCCGAGGTCACGTCCGTAGTCCACGAAGTTGTATTCGTATGGGTTGCGGCACGCCATGCGGTAAACGATGTTGGAGAAGTCGACGGTCTCCAGGGTCTTCGGAGAGATGTCGTAGTTCTCGTAGCCTAAAGGCGTATAGAATTGTCCGGCACGGATCTTGAACTCAGGCAACAGTTTCAATGTTGCGAAAGCGTCCATCACCTGGATGTTCTTCTGTTTGTTGCCGTTGGTAGAGCCCGCGATGCCGTTGAAGGCCTCTATCTGCAGGCGGAAGTCAACCTTCTCGCCAACGTTGCCATCCATTATCAAGCGCAGACGCTTGGCCTGGAACGACGATGATGAGCGCGCGCCGTCAGCGGTGGTCTTGCTGTAGTTCCAGCCAGTCTGAAGGTAGCCGGAAAACTTGGGCATGTGGCTGAGTATGCTCTCCCATTTCGACTCTTGCTTGGCTGATTGCTGCTCATTGTCGACTGTTGAGATTTCTGTCGCGTCGTTGGATTCACTTGCAGGAGTGTTTTCCGGCGCAGCGTTTAATTGCATGGCCATTGCTGCAGACACGATGAATAGCAATTGTTTTTTCATAAATGAAAGTTTTTGGTTTAAAAATAAAAATTAGCTCTTGGAAATTCCTTTTCAAAGGAAAAACAAGTTTTATGTCGCAAAAATATGAAATATATTTGAAACATAAATAAAAAAATCGTTTTTTAACTTAAATTATTTCATTTACTTTATCTAATAA
>ERZ1032078.146-NODE-146-length-25905-cov-11.127544_pt1 | contig 25905 bp, 18 predicted proteins | sample MGYA00517101_ERZ1032078 | MGnify/ENA primary metagenome ERZ1032078 (study PRJEB33719, sample SAMN04261301) | wastewater metagenome | biome: rural village; feature: human; material: feces | host: Homo sapiens | place: El Salvador | collected 2013-01-14 ... | reverse complement strand
CCCACTGATGAAAGTCTTATAGGCAATAAGTTTGATGTTGACAATGTAGTAATGGTTCTAGATTATAGAAATTTAGAAAACATATTCCATCATTTTTATGGGGCAAATACTGACTTCAAAGGCTATGTATCGAAATTCTCTTCGCGCGGATATTTTAAGTATTCCCTCAAAGAGGTTAGAGAAGAATACATTTATGATTATTTTTCGCAAAAAACAGAATTAGATAAATCTATGGTTAAGTTTTTCATAGATTCAAAAGTATTAAGTAATTATAGATTGCGAAATATAAAAGAGGCTTGTGAAGATTTAGATAAACAAATATCTCCAGACTGTAATTATAAAGGGACAGAAATAATATGTAGCCACAAAATTCTGAAAATGATAATCATCTTGCAGCGGCTTGGATGTGACAATAGTCACCTCTTTAACAATGTCGACAATATAATGAAGAATCACAGGGAAGAATTCCTCAAATTGTTTCCTGCATATATTTTGTACAAAAAGAAAGATTTTCCATATTCATTATATTTGCCTAGAGAAAGAGCGACGGATTACTGGGAGATAGAATATAAAAAAATATTAGAAGATGGTGATGCGCAAATCGAATGCGTCCCTATTGGTGGAAAATGTTATAATGAAATGACAACCTTAAGACAAATGTTTGAAACAATGTTCAGACTCATTTCTCAATAAAAGCAGAGTTGAATATCGTATAAGTGGATGTACATATTAAGTGCATCCACTTATGGTGCTAATATGTTGAAGACAAATCAAGCAAGAAATCGTAGATGCAGATGATTTGGATTCGATCTTCGTCGCTCCATGGGTTTATATGCTAGCCAACAATAATCGACTATTTTGTAGCCCAAAGACATATTTCTTTGTTTTCTTTAGGGGAATTAACAATGATACCATTAAGGAAAGCATTTATATCTGTATAGTAGTAAACAGACGAACTATTTCTTAGCGAGACGTTTTGCTTCTTTTGCAAAGTCGTCAGAAACCGATACTGTAATATTACAACTCATCGAGCAAACTTTCTGCAGATTGAAGTTTACGCTTTCCGTCAATGGCTTCCTTTACCTCCGTCAAAGCATTTCTGAGTTCTTTCATCAAGTCGCGCGGTGCGTCAATGGCATTACTTCCGTCATCTGGGAAGATGCGGAAACAGCCAGCACGCGATTTTAGGACTACGTGCTCTCCTGCTTTTGCCAAATTCAGATACTTTGTCTGATTAGTGCGAAAGTCTCTTGTGCTAACTACAACCATAATTCAATATATTTGTTTACGATGCAAAGAAAGTGCAAACCGAGAGCAATGAAGTTCACTTAAATTGCCGAGGTGCAGCCTTTCTTCTGCAAAGAAAGTGCAAACCGAGTGCAATGAAATTCACTTCAATTGCCGAGGTGCAGCCTTTCTTCTACAAAGATACGCTTTTTTATTGAAACAACAATCGAAATGGTAGCCAATTAACATAATTTGGTAGCCAAATTACATATCATAAGGACTTGATAATTTCTACTATCGTAGATTATGTAGGTTATAATAGGGGAGGCCGGTATTTTACTTGCCAAATAGTTTGCATTATCAATGATTGTTCGTATCTTTGCATCGTCAGTCCTCGCCAAGCCTCTTAACAATGCTCAAATGTGCGAGGCGTTTTTGTTTTTATGGGTATATGGCAACAAAAATTCCGTTTGTAAAAACATATTAAAACCGCGGAGGTCGATGGCAAGTGGGCAACGCTTAAGAAAGGGAATATGGTTGTTGACATTTCCGTGGATGGCAATGCCTATTGTTTCACCTTTTACATCAAATAGACGTTGGTTAAAAGTTGGCGTGAACTGAGCTGGGACTGAGTTTGGACTAAGCTTACGCTGGTAGATACCACTCTGCACCTGTAAGATAGGCTGGCAGATATCGCTTTCGGGAAGCGTATCTGCCAGCCTTTATTGTACTTATACTGTGCAGGTTACGGCGATGCTGGGAGATATGGGGGATTTTTTCGCTAACAAAAAGTTCGGAGAGATTAGTTTATGATTCGAATTTTTTCTATCTTTGAAGTTAAGTAATTAGGGTATAGTATTATTCTGCAGAATGATATTTCGCCTTACGGTGGGCATTATATCACTTCGTCCAAGACCTGATGCAGATTGCCGATCAGGTAGAAAGGCAGGTTTATCAGACGGAACTCCTTGCCTTTAGGCGTCTTTACAACATTCACAGAGTATGGGTTCGACCAAACGCGGATGGCTATGTCTATATCCGAATTGTCCATGAAAACCTGGAGCGAACGCAGATGGGCATTGGTGCCGCTCTTTACTTCTATGGGGTAGAGTTTGGAGTTGTGAACGAACAGGAAATCTACCTCGGCACCATTGTTGGGCTTTGCCCAGAACGAACGATGCTGACCCACTCGGTCTTCCATTGACAGGAGCTCTTGAGCCGTGATTTGCTCGGCAATATGACCTCTCCAGCTGTCAACCATCTCCGTAGAACCGATGATTTCCTTTCTGATGCCTGCCTGATAGTTGACCAAGCCGGTATCAAACCAGATGAGTTTTGGCATTCGTTTGGTTTCGGGGATGATAGGCATCTGTGTGGAAGATACAGGATAAACCAATTCCAGAATCATGGCTTTCTCCAAGAGGCGGAATGCTTCGCCTACCTCTCGTGATTTATAGCCAGAGTTGGCGAAGTTGCCCAAGGTGATAGTCTCACCCGAGAACGCCCAGCCATACGATAATATGAAGCGCACTACATCTGTCAGCTTATTGCTTCTGGCATATTTCTCCGAATCGTCCTTGTAAGCTTGTACCAAAGTCTCGTACACATCTTCTATGGCTATGATGTCTTGTGTCTCTGCGTAATGCTGCACAGCTTCGGGCATTCCGCCGATAATGGTGTACTGATTGAACTGGTGCATGAGCTGTTCGTGAAAAGCAATGGAATATTCAGCTTTCTGTGAGAGAATGGTAAGAAGATTGTTTTTGCCTATGGCACCTAAAAACTCATAGAAAGAGCAAGGACGCAATGCCAAATACATAACTCTTCCTACCGGGAAACTGACATTGACGTCTACAAGGTTCTCCAACAAACTGCCTGCGGCTATGACATATAGGTCGGGCCTCTGCTCGTAGAAGTATCTGAGCAGAGCGATTGTCTTGGGAGAGTTCTGTATCTCGTCAATAAAGATAAGCGTACTGCCTTTTTTTTGCGACTTCCCTAAACTGGCAAACAGCATATTGACCAGATCGTTTAATGGAATGTCCATCTCGAACAATCTGACGCTCTCGCTCATTTCAAGGTTGAAGTATAGGTAGTTGTCGAACTGGGAGCCAAATTCGTTGACAACAGTTGTCTTACCTACTTGTCTGGCTCCTCTCAAGATGAGTGGCTTATGCCTTTCGTCTTGCTTCCATGCTTCTAATTTGCTTAATATCTTGCGTTTGAACATAGCGTTTGTTTTAATTCATGGGCAAAGATACAACTTTTTTGTCTCAAATCAGTGGCAAAAACTATAAATTTTTGTTGCAAATCATGGGCAACATGGCTTCAGTTTTGTTGTAAATCAGTGGCAAGCGAGGCTTTTTTGTTATGTTTTTATAGCGGATGTGTTTATGGAAATCACATTTATTTGCACGAGTATTTGATTTAAACTTACATTTATTTGCACGAGTATTTGATGTAAACTTACATTTATTTGCACGAGTATCTGTGATAAAGATACTAAAAGATGTAGTTGTGCCACAAAAAAACTGTATATTTGTATTTCGTTACTAACGTAGAACAAATAATTGATACGACATTGCAATAATGAAAGATTTTGCAGCTATAGATTTTGAAACCGCCAACAATGAGCGTTCTTCGGTATGCTCTGTTGGCGTGGTTATTGTAAGAGGAGGTGAGGTGATGGATCGTTTCTACTCGCTCATCAAGCCGGAGCCGGAGTATTACAACTACCGGTGCAGTCAGGTGCATGGCCTTTGCGCTGCAGACACAGACGATGCGCCGGTTTTTCCCGAAGTGTGGAAGCAGATAGAGCCGAAGATAGCTGGGCTTCCGCTTGTGGCTCATAACAAGGCGTTCGACGAGAGCTGCCTGAAAGCCGTCTTCCGTGTCTATCAGATGGACTATCCCGACTACGACTTCTACTGCACCTGCATCGCCTCACGCAAGGTCTGGCCCAAAGGTCGTCATATGCTTGATGTCATAGCCGCCCGCTGCGGCTATGACTTGACACAACACCATCACGCCTTGGCAGATGCGGAGGCCTGCGCAGCTATTGCGTTGGAAATATTATAACAAGCCGAAGCTTTTACCTCTGCTGCAAAACGCAATTAGGCTGATTGATATGGTAGATTTATTGCTTGTAACTGATTCTTCTCAGCACCCACAATGCTGAGAAAAGCATTGCTATGCCTAAGATCCAGGAAATGGCAGCACTGGCTACGATGCCGAGCTGCTGTGTGAAGCCGGCTACGACAAAGGTGAGGAACGACACGGCGGCGACAGTTATGGCGTAGGGCAACTGCGACGACACGTGGTGGACGTGCTTGCACTCGGCGCCTGCCGACGCCATGATGGTGGTGTCGGAGATAGGAGATACGTGGTCGCCGCAGACTGCACCTGCCATGCACGCCGAGATGGAGATGATGCGCAGCGGTGCGGCTGCAGGGAATACGGCGATGCAGATAGGGATGAGTATGCCGAATGTTCCCCAAGAGGTGCCGGTGGCAAAGGCGAGCAACGCTGCAACGATGAATATTATTGCCGGCAGCAGCATCTGCAGACCAGAAGCCGTGCTTGCTACAACGCCCGACACGTATTCGGCAGCGCCAAGTGAGTCGGTCATGCTCTTCAGTGTCCATGCAAGGGTGAGAATCAGTATGGCAGGCACCATGGCTTCGAAGCCTTTGATAAGACAACTCATGGCATTGTCGAACTTCAGTGTGCGGCGTGCTACGAACATTACTATTGTAAGAATCAACGCTGCAAGCGAACCGATAACCAAGCCTACCGAAGCGTTGCTTGCTGCAAACGCATCTACGAAGTTGTGGTAGCAAGTGCTCGTCGCGTCGAAATATCCACCCGAGTAAATCATGCCAGCCATGCAGAACACGATGAGCATCAGGATAGGCACTACGAGGTCGGCAACCGAACCCTTTGTCGTTGCAGGCTTCTTGCTGTCTTGCTTGGCACCCACACCATGTTCTACGATTTGCAGTTTGGTGTCAATCACCTCATCCACCTGACCGCCGGTGCGCTCGTACCATTCCTGCAGACGTGCGTCGTACTTGCTCATGGCCTTGAAGTCGAAGCCCGACAACACGATCATAAATATGAAGATGATGGTGAAGAAAGCGTAGAAATTGAACGGTATAGCCTGACAGAACAACGCCAGACCATTCTCGCCGCCCGACACGAAACCCGACACGGCAGCCGCCCAGCTCGATATGGGCGATATGATGCAGACCGGAGCAGCGGTAGAGTCGATGAGATAGGCGAGCTTCTCTTTTGTAACGCCATGGCGTACGGTTATCGGACGCATCACAGAACCTACTGTGAGGCAGTTGAAGTAGTCGTCGATGAAGATGAGTAGGCCGAGAATGATTGTTGCAATCTGCGCACCTATCTTTGTCTTTATGTGTTTGGAAGCCCAGCGTCCGAAAGCAGCCGATCCGCCAGCCTTGTTCATGAGCGACACGATGGAACCCAAAACCACAAGGAACACGATGATGCCCACGTTCCATGGGTCGGACAGGCAGGAGATAAGACCGTACTGCTTGGCGTCAGCTCCCGTACCAACGGTGTCGTTGAGCAGATGAGTCAAGAAGCCTTCAAAACCTGTGCCCATCGACATGCTGTATAATATGGCGCCGAGCACAATGCCGATGAACAACGAAGAATATACCTCCTTGGTCTTCAGTGCAAGCGCAATTGCCACGACGGGAGGAAGAAGAGACCAGATAGTCCCGATGAAATTAAAATCCATAATATTATTATCCCTTAATCTTTTTCGGAGTGCAAAGGTAAGGCTTTATTTGGATTGTTGCAAAAAGTTGCAACAAAAAAACGGATGGCGAGCCGTTTGTGGCTTGCCATCCGTTTTGTCGGTTATGTTAGCGTCGCTTGTTGGCGATGCGTTGTCTTACAGTTATGACGTCGCTTTTACTTCGCGATTACCTCGAACACCTCTACGTTGCCCTCAATCTCAGCCTTCACAGCCTTCTTGTTGAGTTCTACGTTGAAGAACGAGTTGTTGATGTCGGTAGAAGCGAGGAGCTTGCCCTTCTTGTTGTACTGGTTGAACTTAACGGCGCCGTTCTGCTCTACGTTGAGGAGCATGGTGTATGCATTTGTGCCAGGAACGACAGAGAACGAAGTCTTGCCACTGTTGCGGAACGATGTTACAGGGTTCTTGTCGAAGCCGAACATGGCAGCGTCGAGATCTGCTGATTCAACCTTGAAGTTGAGGCTCTCTGGAGTTGTGGGGTTAACCATGAACTCGCGCACAGCAATCCAGCTCTTCTTCTCAGACACGGCCTTGCGGATGCGGACGTAGCGTGCCTTTACCGGCTCGCCCTTCCAATGAATGATGTAGGTCTTGAGCAACTCGCCGGTGAGCTGTGTCCACGACTTGCCGTCCTCAGAAGCCTCGAGCACTACGTTGTCGAAATAGTCGACATCGTCTACCGAGTTGCGTCCCTGGAGAATCTTCACCTCGCGAACGTCGCGAACAGTGCCAAGGTCGGCACCCACCCAGTCGCCAGTAGACTGGCTCTGACCGCAGTGGTAGTATGTAGTAGAGTCGTTGTCGAACATCAGCTTGCTCTGAGTTGTAGCGAGCGTCGGGTAAGTGCCCATGCCCTTATAGAAAGCAGGCACCTCACCAGTGAGGTTCTTGAAGAACTCCTGCGCCATGTCGTCCATAGCGTTCTCGTAGAACGGCTGCAGTTTCATTGTGCCGAGCTTGTGCTTCTCGTAAGCGGCGCGAGCCTCCTTAGTCATGCGGTTGGCCACGAAACCGTTCCAGAAGTTAGAAGCGTCGCCGCTGCGGAAAGTCTTCATCAGTTCAAGAGTGTTCTTGCCACGTGCGCCGAGCTTCTCAAACTCTACGAGCCACGGCTTAAGCTCCTTCATCAGAAGCGGGTTCTTGCAGTCGCGCTCCATGGTGCTCTTTGTCTTCTCGACGCGGTCGAACTCTGCATAGAGGTCGTTGTAAGCCTTGTCAGAGTAGTCGGCAAGACGGAAGGTGTTAGTCTCCCACGACTCGGCGCGGCGGTAGCCCGTCTCGGTGTCGCAAGAGTGGATGGCGAATGTGCGGTAAGCCTCGTGAGCCTCAGGTGTGAGGTCAACCAGACCGCGTTCCCAGTTGTCGATGGCATTGTAGTCGGCTACGTTCCAGTTGTAGTCAGCCACGCCGTAGAGCGCCAGCTTCGAAGCCTCGCCGTGCTCCATCGGGTTAGACAGTACGCCAGAAGTCATCTTGTCGGTGATGTCGGTCTCCAAGCCGTATGTCGGGCCCTGCATGATGATGTGGCGGGCATAGTCGGTAACGGGGAAGTTCCACCAGTAGTAAGCCGGACGCTTGATACGTGAGTCTACGAAGTCGAGAGTCTCCTTGGTGAGGTCAGAGCAAACCACAGCACCGGTCCAGAACACCTGCACCTCAGGGTCGAGCTCGTTGCCGTAGATAGCGAGCGGTCCGTCAGGACCCGGCTTTGCCCAAAGCTGCGAGTAGTCGGTAGGGCAGACAACGAGCGGAGCAACGTCGCCCTTCGCCTTCACGAACTCTTTTGTGAGGCGGTTTACGAGTGCCACCTGCTTCTTCGGGTTAGTACCCTCGCCGTCGATGTCGTCGAAGTGGATGGCGAATGAGCGCACACCGAGTTCGTACATGAGGTTGAACTTGTTTACGAGGTTGTTATAATCCTCCTCGTTCCACTTGATGTCCTGACCCGGGTGGATAGCCCACACGAAGTCGACGCGGTTGCGGCGGCAAGCCTCCACGAGTTCGTGGATGTTTTTAGCCTGCTCCGGCGGATAAGGCAGACGCCAGTTAGGACAGCTGTGATAAGGGTCGTCCTTCGGTCCGTACACATACTCGTTGAGTTTGTTGCGTCCGTAGTAGTCGATGAGCGAGAGGCGCACCTGGTGCGACCACGGTTCGCCGTAGAAGCCTTCTACCACGCCGCGTAGCGGCAGGTCGGGATAGTCGTTGCATGTGAGGTAAGGCACCTTGCCCTGAGCAGCCGGACTCTCCACAATCTGGCGCAGAGTCTGAAGAGCGTAGAACGCGCCACGCTCGTCGTAGCCCACGATGTTGATGCCCTTCTTGTCGACGGTGAGGAGATAGGCACCCGATACCATCTTCTTCAGACCAGCCTTCTTTGCCAGTTTCTCGCCGAAGGTGATGTTGAGCGGAGTGCCCTTAGCGTTATGCTTGAGGAAGTTGACGTCGCCAGCAAATTTGCCCGACTTGTCGATGAGCTTAACGCCAGCGCTGAGGTCGGTCCATGTCTGCATGTCGAGGTTGAAGTTGTGCGGCGTAGGGTTTACGACGATGCCGTGGTGGTCGAGCTTCTTGCCCGGCACCATGTTCACATCCTGCTTTTCACCACGCTGCGAGTTGAGGTCGAATGTCTCGGTCTGCGCAAACGCGCTGGCACAAGCAGCTGTGAAGAGAGCTGTGAGAAGGAGGTTGTTTTTAATCATTGTTATGTTTGTTTTAGTAAAAGTCGTTAGGTCGGTGTATGCAGTGGTGCATACACACAAGTACAAAGTTAGTTATTTTGTGTTGATTGGTAAAATAGGCAGGTCTCTTTTAATTAATTTTAGTACGTGCGGAGCTAAAACGTGCGTGACGGAGAGGGCAGAATGGAAAAAAATGTGTAACTTCGCAGTTGATGATAGACCATGCAACGATAGAAAGGATAAAAGACGCTGCCAACATTGTGGAGGTAGTGTCCGAGTTTGTGACGCTTCGCAAGAGCGGCAGCAACTATAAGGGCCTATGCCCGTTTCACGACGAGAAGACCCCGTCGTTCTATGTGTCGCCGGCACGTGGCACCTGCCATTGTTTCGGATGCGGCAAGGGCGGCAACCCCGTTGGCTTCATTATGGAGCATGAGCAGATGACCTATCCCGAGGCGTTGCGATGGCTCGCACGCAAGTATCACATCGAGATAAAGGAGCGCGAACTCTCCGACGACGAGAAGCGCGAGCAGAGCGAGCGTGAGAGTATGTTCATCGTGAATGAGTGGGCTGCCTCTTATTTTCAGCACCTCATGCACGACACCGCCGACGGCGTTGCCATCGGCATGCAGTATTTCCGCAGCCGTGGATTTCGCGACGACATCGTGAGCAAGTTCCAGTTGGGCTTCGACAGCACCGACCGCCGTGCTTTGGCGCAGGAAGCGCTGCGCAAGGGCTATAAGGAAGACTTTCTGCTGAAGACCGGCATCTGCTACAAGAACGACCGTGGCGAACTAATCGACCGCTATGCCGGACGCGTTATCTTCCCGTGGATAGGCATCAGCGGAAAGGTGGTGGGCTTCGGCGGACGACTGCTCGACTCGCGCACAAAGGGCGTGAACCAGAAGTACGTCAACTCGCCAGATTCGGAGATTTACCACAAGGACCGCGAGCTGTATGGCATCTATCAGGCTAAGAAGGCGATAGCCAAGGAAGACCGTGTGTACATGGTGGAGGGCTACACCGACGTCATCTCCATGCATCAGTGCGGCATAGAGAACGTAGTGGCTAACTCGGGTACGGCGCTTTCGGTGCATCAGATACACATACTGCACCGCTTCACATCGAACATTACTTTGCTTTACGACGGCGACGCGGCAGGCATACACGCTGCGCTGCGCGGTACCGACATGCTGCTTTCTGAAGGCATGAATCTCAAGGTGTTGCTGCTGCCCGACGGCGACGACCCCGACTCGTTTGCTCGCAAGCACTCGGCTGAGGACTTCCGCAAGTATATCGAGGAGCATCAGACCGACTTCATCGAGTTCAAGACCGACCTGCTGCTGCGCAACGAACGCGACCCGCTGAAGCGTTCGGATGCAATCAACTCCGTGGTGCGCAGCATATCGTTCGTGACGAACCCGATTCTGCGCGACACATATCTGCACGACTGCTCGGTGCGTATGGGCATCAACGAGGCTACGCTCATCAATACGCTCAACAACTTCATACGCAGCAACCGCGAGGAAACCGCTTCCTCATTGAATAACTCACAATCGACGCAGACGGCAACTCAAAATTCAAAACTCAAAATTCAAAACTCTCCTTCCCCGCTGCAGCAGGCGTCGAAGGTGGAGCAGATGCTTGTGGAGCTGGTTGTGCGCAACGGCGATACCGTCATATATAATAATGTAGAGACGGAGGACGGCACAACGGTTAACCTGAATGTGGCGCAATACATAGCGTACAACCTCGGCGTGGACGGACTGAAGTTTGCCAATCCGCTCAACTCGCGCATCCTTGACGAGGCTGTGAACCACGCCGGCGACGAGAATTTCTGTGCCGAGCAGTTCTTTCTTCACCATTCGGACATCGAGATATCGCGCATTGCCACCGACCTTTGCATGGACAAGTATCAGTTGCTCGACGAGCAGAAGGCGGCACGTGCCGACGAGGAAAAGAACGCCGACGAGCTGCGCGCTGAGGAGGAGAACCGCATAGAGGCTCTGCGCCAGCAGACCGAACACCTGCTCAACGACTTCCGCATGGACTATCTGGAGCAGCGTCTGCGCGATCTGAAGCGCGATATATCGCTTGCGGTGAACGATCCCGAACGACTGCAGCAACTGATGGAGGAGTATAAGACGGCGCACGAACTGCGCTCGCAGCTCGCCAGGTTGTTGGGAAATAATATTATAGCATGATAGGGGGTGAAGTGGTGAGATGGTGACAATAGTCTTGCAAATCTCAACTCCTCACCATCTCACCATCTCAACATAACAACAAACGATATGTTCTACATCCATTGGGCATTCATATTAGCTTATGTCTTCATTATTGTCAGCATCATGCTGGCGGTATTGATGGACAACCGTCAGCCGGCAAAGACGATAGCCTGGGTGATGGTGCTGCTCTTTATGCCCATTGTCGGAATAATACTGTACGTTTTCTTCGGGCGAAACACCCGCAAGATGACGTTCATATCACAGCGGTCGCTCGACCAATTATCGAAGCGTTCGATGCTGGAGTTTGTGGAGCAACGCCAATTGACGTTGCCCGACGACTACCGTTCGCTCATACAACTCTTTACCAACCAGAGTCTTGCTCTTCCGTTCAAGGACAACGAGGTGGAGTTCTACACCGATGGCTACGAGTTCTTCCCCGCATTGCTGAAGTCGATAGCTTCGGCACGCAAGCATATACATCTTGAGACATACATCTTCGCCGACGACGCACTCGGACGGCTTGTTGCAGACGCACTCATCTGTAAGTCGAAAGAGGGCGTAGAGGTGCGGCTTATCTACGACGATGTGGGCTGCTGGCGGGTGCCCCGCGAGTTGTTCGAGCGTATGCGTCGTGCTGGGGTAGATGTCAATGCCTTTATGCCCGTTAAGTTTCCGGCGTTCACGAGTAAGGTGAACTACCGCAACCACCGCAAGGTGTGCGTAGTAGACGGCGTTGAGGCGTTTGTGGGCGGCATGAACATCGCCCTGCGTTATGTGAAAGGAATATACAAAGGGCGTCTGCCGTGGCGCGACACCCATCTCCGTATACGTGGTGGAGCGGTGTACGCCCTGCAGCGCACGTTCCTCGTCGACTGGTATTTCGTCGACCGCACACTCGTCACCAACTCAAAATACTATCCGCCGATGCCGTGGCGCATAGAGAACAGCTGCTTGATGCAGGTCGTGACGAGCAGCCCGATTGCCAAATGGCCGGACATCATGCAGGGATATGTGCGCATACTGCTTGAGGCGAAGAACTATGTATACATGGAGTCGCCTTACTTCCTGCCTACTGAGCAGGTGCTCTTCGCCATGCGCACGGCAGCACTTGCCGGCGTAGATGTGCGACTGATGATTCCGCGCCATAGCGACTCTCGCTTGCTTGAACTTTCGTCGATGTCGTTCGTGACGGAGGTGCTTGAGGCTGGCGTTAAGATAATGCTTTACGAGGCTGGATTCAACCACAGCAAGTTGCTTGTGGCTGACGATGCGCTTTGCACCTGCGGTTCTACGAACATCGACTTCCGTAGCTTCGAGAACAATTTCGAATCCAACGTCTTTATCTACGACCGCACAACGGCGCTGCGCATGAAGGAAATCTTTATCAGTGATGAGCAAGAATGTGTAGACTTCCTGAGCGTGTACAGCGAGCGAAAGCGCCCGTTCATGCACCGTCTGGCGGAGTCGCTTGTTAGAGTGTTCTCACCACTGTTGTAAAATATGATGTTGATGTGTTGAGATGGTGTTATGTTGACAAATGAAACATATCTCAACATAACAACACCTCACCATCTCACCACATATCCTAAATGATTTCAAAGTGTTTCAGCGCATTCGCGATGCCATCCTCGTCTACGCTGCTTGTCACATAGTCGGCGTGCGCTTTCACCTCGTCGAGCGCATTGCCCATAGCCACGCCAACGCCAGCCGCACGCAACATCGTAAGGTCGTTGCCGCCGTCGCCGAACGCCATCGTTTCGCTGATGTCGATGCCCATGTGCTCGGCAATGGCACGGATGCCGTTCGCCTTGTCGGCAGTGGCAGACGTAAGGTCGCAGAACGCAGGATACCAGCGTGCAGACGTTGTGCCTGGTATGTGGGGCAGGATAGTGCGCTCCTGGTCCTCGGTGAGGAACGGCGTAATCTGCAGTATGCCCTGCTTTATAACCTCCTCAACCGGCACGTCGAACTTGTTGTACGTCACCTTCAGCATGTCGTAGAATACATGGTTCACGCTGTCGTTGCGGTTGATAATCTGCAGATCTTTTGTGCCTACAACCACCGCCGGCACGTCGAGACGGTTGCAGAAGTCGACTATCGCCTCTGCCTCGTGAGTAGGGATGAGGTCCTGGCGTACTACCTTGTCGCCATAAACGCATTGAGCGCCAGTGGCAAGAATAAAACCGTCCATGATGTCCTCCACCTCCGTGATGTTGTTGAGCAACTGGCGTGGGCGACCCGTAGCGGTGAAGAGCTTCACGCCGCGCTTATGAGCCTCGCGAAGCGCTTCGATTGTTGACTCCGGCACCTTGTGCGTATTAAAGCTGACGAGCGTTCCGTCGACGTCGAAAAATAAAGCTTTTATCATATTTCGTTTTTTTATTCAGTAGGAGGCTATGGCATTAGCTTTCCGCTACGCGCCGCTGACTTTCAGTTCTTGCCGTAGCCATGTTGTGTGATACGGGCAGGAAAGCCCATACCTCCTAAACATTGCAAAGGTACCCAGAAAAAGCAGAAGCCGAAAATTATACTACTTGATTGATGTCAAAATCAAAAAATAATTACTACTTTTGTAATTCATTATTCACACGGAACACACATTAAACAACCATTAATCAGCAAAGGAAATGACAGAGCAGACGCAACTCGCTTGGGACATAATAGAGACAACGAACACCAACCTCTTCCTCACCGGTAAGGCTGGCACGGGAAAGACCACCTTTCTGCGTCGACTAAAGGAGGAGTCGTCGAAGCGCATCGTGGTGGTAGCGCCTACGGGCATTGCTGCCATCAACGCCGAAGGTGTGACCATCCACTCGTTCTTCCAGTTGTCGTTTGCGCCGTTCATACCCAACTATAATCTCAAGGAGCAGCAGTTCCGCTTCTCCAAACAGAAGATAAACGTCATCCGTTCTATCGACACGCTCGTCATCGACGAGATTTCTATGGTGCGTGCCGACCTTCTCGATGCCGTAGACAGCGTGCTGCGCCGTTTCCGCAAGAACAACCTTCCGTTTGGCGGCGTTCAGATGGTTATGATCGGTGACTTGGGTCAGCTTGCTCCGGTGGCTAAGGACGACGAGTGGCAGATGCTCTCGCGCTATTACGCCACGCCTTACTTCTTCTCGTCGCTCGCCCTGCAACGCACACGCTACGCCATCGTCGAACTGACGAAGGTGTATCGCCAGAGCGACAAGCGTTTCCTCGACATACTGAATAAGGTGCGCGAAAACCGTGCTGACGCTGCGGTGCTCTCTGCGCTCAACTCGCGCTATATACCCGGCTTCAAGCCGTGCAAGGATGACGGCTACATACGTCTTACGACGCACAACTGGCAGGCGCAGCGCATCAACGACCACGAGCTTGAACTGCTCCCTGGTAAGCCGTATACCTACACTGCCACCATCGAAGGCAAGTATCCAGAGATGCTATTCCCGACCGACGAGACGCTCACGCTGAAGACCGGTGCGCAGGTGATGTTCGTGAAGAACGACTCGTCTGCCGACAAGGCTTACTACAACGGCATGATCGGCACTATTGCGGCGATAGATGCCGAGGGCTTCACCGTTACGGCGAAGGACACCGGCGAAAATATACGTGTGCAGCCCGAGCAGTGGGACAACACTCGCTATGTGCTCAACGAGAAGACCAACGAGATAAGCGAGGAGGTGGAAGGAACCTTCACGCAGTTTCCCGTGAAGACGGCTTGGGCTATCACCGTTCACAAGAGTCAGGGCCTTACGTTCGACCACGCCATCATCGACGTGCAGCGCGCCTTCACCCACGGACAGACATACGTGGCGCTCTCGCGTTGCCGCACTCTGGAGGGCATGGTGCTCAGTGCACCTCTGCCGCAGTCGGCTATCATACGTGATGAGGCTGTGGACGAATACGCCACGCACGCCATTGAGCACACGCCGAGCGAGGGACAGATAGAACAGCTGCAGCGCGACTACTATCTGTCGGTGGTGAGCGAACTGTTCGACTTCCGCCCTCTGATGGATGCCTTCAACCGTGTGCTCGACTTGCTCGACGGACATTTCCGCCGTTCCTTCCCGAAGCTCATTGCCGAATACAAGGCACGCACGGGCACTATAAAAAGCGAATTGTTCGATGTAGCCGAGCGCTTCAAGTTGCAGTACAGTCAGATTGTCATCGCCTCTGCCGACTATCAGACGAATGCCCTGTTGCAGGAACGTCTGAAGAAGGGCGCCGAATACTTCGCTCGAAAGATTACCGATGTGGAGGAGCTTGTGAAGAAGACGTCGGTGAAGACCGAGAACAAGGACGTGAAGAAGCGTTACAACGATGTGTTCCCAGCGCTCAAAGAGGTGGTGATGCAGAAGCGCGCCCTCCTCAACTGCGTCAAGGCTGACGGCTTCACTCTCCATAGCTATCTGCGCCAACGTGCCCTGGTACTTGCCGGAAAAACAATATCAGAAAAATAGACAAATGGTATGGTTTTCTCTTTCTTATTTTCTTTTCTACGGGCTTTATCCGAGCCTAATTTACAAGAAAGTGGTGAAAGAAGGAAACCATACCATTCTTTTTATATCTATGAACCATTATGGACTTGTACAGTTCGTCACTTTACCCTAACTTTGCTCTTTGACAGGTAATGCTGTGCAAACGGCATTTATAGTATAACCTAAAAGACGAATTACTATGAGTAGGGTTTTTCAAGTGAAGCCTAAACGTATCAAGCGCTCCAATGGCACCGTTCTCACACCAGACATGGTTGTGACCGTTACGACTCTGCAGCACACCACCAACCCATTCTACAATGGTGCGAAGGAACTGCAAGAGACATATATGCGCATCTATGCTTTCGACTACAAGAAGGCATGCTGCAATCAGAATGACTTTGAGTTTGTGAAGTTGGACTAAATTTTTTACTATTAATACAGAATTATGGGTAAGAATCCAAACAAAAATACAGCAAAAGAGATCCTTTAAACAACAGTAAAGGTTACTACTACAGTTGTTACTATTGGTGTGTTATTCTCAAAATTATAGGTGAGAGTAAGAAGTAATTAATGTAGACATCAAATGGTTTGTCTAAGATGTAGAAAAATATGAAAGATATTTTTTATAAGGTGAGCAACTTTTTACAAAATAAGTTTTATAAGTATAATGCGAATAAGAACAAGAAGGATGGGGCAAACGTCGGTCGTTTCATCGTTAATAGTTTTTGGACAGGTGAACATCCTGTATCAAAATATTCTAAGAAGCATATTGAGCAATATTTAAAAGGGTTGGAAAATGCTTTCTGTTATTTCTTTGTTTCTAATATAAAGGTTCGTTTTTGCTTTGAACAATTATATTGGTGCTTGCTTAATAAAAAATATGAGGGAAGATGGGAAGAGCAGACTTCTTTGAAGGATGTACGAAAGGCAATATCTTTGAAATTGGAAGGACTAAAGCTTTTTACAATGGCAAGATGCTATTGGGACGATTTCTTTAGAATAGCATTAATTTGTGACGACCACAAAAAAACACTTCAAACTTTTGTTATTGACGAACTAACTAAAGTACAACCTTTTTATGATAAAAAGACCTTGCTAAAGGTTCGGGATTTTTTTGCAAATCCCATGGAATCAACATATAACGTTATAGAAAAAACGTATCTTGACGACCTGCGGTTCAAGGAACAACTTGAATATTCCATTCTTGTTGTTGGTAATATGAGTGCAGGAAAGTCTACTTTGATAAATGCTATAGCAGGTATTAAGGTGGAGAAAGTAAAGTCTACAGCATGTACGAACCAATTAAAGTACATATATAACAAACCGTATGAAGGTGGGATCACTATTACTGACGGGTTTAGCTATGGTTGGACTGATCAGCTTGATGATTCAGTTATGGAAGCCAAGCACGTTGCATTGCATTTAAAAGCTGGTAAGAGAAATAGAAGATGTATATTTATAGATACTCCAGGTATAAACTATGCCAATGAGAATTCTCACAAAGAAATATCAGTTAATGCCTTGAATGCTAAAAAATACGATACCATATTGTATGTTATGAATGCGTTATACTTTGAGAGTGATGATGAAAAAACTCTGCTAAGTATGATTTCGACGATAAAAGGCAAGAGGATTGTCATTGCATTAAATCAATTAGATCAGTTGAATATGGATGACGATTCTATAGAACAGGTCTTTGATGATGTGAAGAAATACGTTCAAAGCATGTTAAAAGACTGCGCTATTTCCGTCGTGCCAATATCTGCAAAAGCTGCATATTTGGCTAATACGCCTCAAGAGCGATTGAGTAAGCAAGAACGTTTCACGAAGGAACAATATTTGAAAATGTTCGGTTCGACGTTTTATGACTTAGGTTTTTATGGAACAGGCACAAGGTCGAAAAGCAATGACCTCAGTGCTCTTTCTGGCTTGACAAATTTATTGAACAAAATAGAGATATGAAACAAATAAAAATAACTTATAATCCATACTTGATTAAGACCAGTGTCTTGATTGATGGAAAAGTCCCAAAGCCGAATAGCAGGCTGAACTTTGGAAAGATTCGCTTGCAGGAGTGGGCGAATAATATTGCTAAGATATTGGTTGAAGAGAGCCGTGACAGAAATTTTATAATTGAGTTCATCGGCTTAGAAACTGATTTCGAGGATTTGCGGGCTGCTATTTCTGAGGCAAAAGATGTCTCAGCATCGTTCATTTTCAAGAAAAAGCCTTCTGTAGAAGAGGTCGAGCATGAGGTGAACCGAATCTTTATTGATATACAGAATGGTCCTATCGAAAAGTTGCGTGACCATTCTATTGTTGAGGCGTTCAAGAAATCAAAGAACCAATTGTTTGAGGTGAATGTCGTAGCGACCATGAGCTCAGGAAAATCGACATTGATAAATGCGCTCATTGATAAAAAACTGATGCCTGTTGCGAATATGGCAACAACGGCAACAATCGTTCGTATAATAGACACCGAGCAAGATAATTTTTCTGCTAAAGCATATGATAAAAATGGAAAAGTTATCAGAGAGGATTCTAACATCATATACAAAACAATGAAAGAATGGAATTCGGATGAATCTATTTCTTCGATAGATATATATGGTAGAATTCCTTGCGTGAAGAGCGCAGGTATGAAACTCGTGCTTGTGGATACTCCGGGACCTAACAACTCGCGTGACCCTCATCATCAGCAAATGACATACAGAATGCTGGAGAACTCGGACAAGTCGTTGGTTCTCTTTGTGATGAATGGAACACAGCTTAATGTGAACGATGAGAAGAACTTCATGGATTATGTTTGTGATTGTATGGCTAAAGGTGGCAAGCAATCTCGCGAACGCTACATCTTTGCGATAAATAAAATGGACAGCTTTAATCCTGAAGACGAATCTCCTGAAGATGCGCTCAAGCAGGCAAAGAATGTGCTGGAGGACAACAGAATATTATATCCAAACATATTCCCAGTCTCGGCACAGGCCGCATTGGAAGCAAGAACACAACCTTTGATTCATAACGTAAAGGATTCGTACGCTAATGTCTTGAGAAACTTCAAAGAGTTTGCGTTTGATGACTATTACGAGTACAACCATTTGCCGATATCAGTCCAAAAAAGAATGGAATCTTTATTGTTCGATGCCGACGAGGATATGAACATAGAGATTCATAGTGGCATTGTGTCAATTGAGCAGGCTATTAGTCTGTACGTGAACAAGTATGCGAGAACCCAAAAAGTGAGAGATTTGGTTGACACTTTCAATAATCGACTCAACGAACTTAAAGCCATTGCGTCTTTGAAAGCTGATATTCGCGATAATGTGAAGAAAAAGGAAGAGCAGGACAAGGCGATAAAGGTTATTCAAGATAAGATTGAGTCTGGCAGGTCAGCCAAAACTTTGTCGAAGCTTATAGAGAAGAAGGAACTTGCAAAGAATGTGACTACGGACATTAATGATTTTGTCGATGCTACTACGAATAAAATTAACAGCATTATTTTCCGTTACAGTCACTCCACGAAGGTGCGAAAGTCTGATGCGATAAGACAAGTAGCCGAGGTGGAAAGAGAGAGTCAGTCTATACTCAACCAATTGGATTCACGTACAAATGCTATTCTTGAAAGAGGCTATAGAGATCTCTACGAGGACATTATAGCACAATATGTAAGTTACATAAAGGATCTTGGTCTGGTTGTGACTGACTCTAAACTGACGCTTAAACCTTTGGATTTTGTTGCAGAAGACATTGCTGATGTGGACAAATTGCTCCGAAGACAAACACAAACGGTGGATGAAGGCAAAAATGTGACCCGTACAAAGCGTGTTTCATATAATGAGAAAAAAACTAATTGGTTCTGGGAACCTTGGAATTGGGGTACAGATAGATATGAGACTAAGTGGTATGATAAGAAGGTCACTGAGTGGGAGGCGAATTATGTAGAGTATGTTAATATGAGTAATGTTGTCTGCGACTATTTTGAGCCGATACAGGACCAATTGGAAGAAGCCAGAATTGCTGCAGAAAAACATGCTAAAAAAGAAAGTGTGCGAATAAAAGAACAACTGAAAGACTTTCTGGTAAAGATAGACCAAAATCTGCAAAGCAAACTGAATGAGCTAAAGCAGAGTACGGAGACTTCTCTGCAGACAAAGGCGGAGATCGCAAAGCAAGAGAGCGACCTCGAATGGATGAAGGGAATAATAGAAAGAGTAAACGGATTGATAAACTTCTAAATCAAGAAAACAATGAAACAGAAATTTATAGAATCAGTAAAGAGTGGTGATGTAAGAAAAGTACGCTTGTCACTTTCAAACGAGTTGCTTTTGGATCCACGAGGCAAGGCCTTCGCAGAGATGTTGAATTATGCGAAGGCTAACTTGAGCAATCTGTTTGAGGAGAATCGAGAGGCGAGGTATGAGGTTTTGCCTAAAGAGCAATGGGACGAGAATTTCCTGTTCACTGTGAAGAGTGACTTGGATTCCAACTTCTCTGTGGAAAAGCTCGCCTTTTATCAGGCCGTCATAGAAATTGTTGGAAAAGATAAGATGGCTTCTTTGGACGAGGAAGAGAAGAATGCAAAGATGCAGAAATCGAGCTCTCATCAGCCAAGGGAAAAAGCAAAACGTAGCAAAAAGACCGTTTCTATGTCTGTCGCTACTGGTGGTGCAGTTTTGACCATTGTCGGACTTTGTGTCGGTAAGACACTCTTGACTTTGGTTGGTGGCGCAGTGCTTATAGGTGGAGTATTGATTACTATTAATGATTCGAGAAAATGAGTACAATTTACGATAACATGGGCAACGATTCCGAGGATAAGTCTGCTTTGGATGAAGTTTTCGGACGTTCTGCAAATAAGTATGAGGTACCTGTGGTAACAAAAAACGCAGGTTCCGAAATGCCTGTGCAGAAGGTTATAGAAACCTCTCCCTCGGATCTGCGTGAATATCGTCAGCAGATTGACACGGCAAAAATTGCTCTCAATTTGGTAGATGATGTAGTTCTCAAAAGCTATCTGAAGCGTTTGGACAGCATGGACATTGCGTCCACGCCGGATGGGGAGGATGTTGACTTCAATATTGTTCTGTTCAAAATAAACAGAATGGTGTATGAGGAGGACGAGTTTGCAACAGAGAAGTTCATAAGCGCCATAAGTTCCATGTCGTTTGCTGATTGTTCCGTGTTCCTTGTCATCGACGGCTATCGGGACAAGACCGATTTCTATATGGGAGTGAAGAACAACGACTCTAAGCGCATGACAGCTTCCGTTGCCGATACGTTCAAGTCTTCTTTAGTGGGACAATTTCCAGGCATCGACATAGAGAATTGCTCCATTATAGAAAGTGGGAAAAACTCTTCTTTGCAGGAACAAGTGTTGAGACGAATCTCAAACGCCTCGTCATTAAGCTCGTATGTCGGAATCCCAGCCTTTAAGGATGAAAATGGCAAGTATGACAACAAAAACTATGTGCAGGGTACAGAGAAACTGGCTCAAGCGATGCAGGGTAAGCGGTATACTGCCATTATTCTTGCTTCTAATCTTACGACGGATGTTGTGACGGAGATAAGAAATGGCTATGAAACGATTTATAGTCAGTTGTCGCCAATGTCCACGCAACAGTTAGCATATTCTACCAACGAGTCTTTGGCGAATGCCATTAATAGGAGCAAGGGTGTGACACAAGGAAAGACCCAGACACAGACCATTGGTGAAAGTCATACAAACGGAACAAGCAGTTCGCACAGCAAAAGCGATAGTGAGACGAAGAAAAGCAAAACTGCAGTTGGCTGTAGTGTATTGGGAGGAGTTTTGGCTGCAGTTGGTACCGGATTGACGCTTACTGGTGCTGGAGCTGCAATCGGTATACCTCTCATGGCTGCAGGTGGTGCAATGTCTGCGGTAGGTGCTGCAGGAAAGAGCAAAACAAGTGGTACAACAGACACATACGGAACATCGCAAAGCGATACGGAGAACAGAAGCATGTCTGACGCAGAGTCGCATTCTGAGACTTTTACGGACTCGTTGGGCAAAACCGCAACTATTGGCTCGAGCAAAAACTATACGCTGACCATTCACAACAAACACATAGAGGAGTTGATGAAACGTATTGACCAGGAACTGGAAAGAATTTCTATGTCCGAAAGCACTGGTCTATGGTCCGTAGCTTCATATTTCTTCTCGTATGATAATGATTTTGCTTCAGCCGAATCTGCTGCTACGATATTCAAGTCTATTATGCAGGGCGAGGAGTCGGGAGTGGAAACTTCTGCTATAAACTCATGGATTGATAATTCCCAGAAAGTGAAAATGCTGACCAATTCTGTTTGTCACTTGACGCATCCAGTATTCACCAATAATCTGACAGTTAATGGTGAAAGTATAATGGTGGAAAATTCTTCATTGTTGAGCAGTAAGGAATTGGCTATGTTGTTGAGTCTGCCTCATAAGTCGGTACCAGGTTTTCCTGTTGTAGAGCATGTCTCTTTGGCAAAGGAAGTGATACGCAATAATGAGAGTGTGATGAAGCGCAAAGTGTCTTTAGGCTGCATTTTTGATTTGGGAAAGGTGCATACCGAGAACCATGTCAAACTTGACGTGAAAAGTCTGACACAACACGTATTTGTTACGGGTTCCACAGGTTGTGGAAAGAGTGAGACTATTTATAAATTGATAAGTGAAACCAAGCAAGTTGGGGCTAAATTTTTGGTCATAGAACCAGCCAAAGGTGAATACAAGAACGTGTTTGGCGATGTAAACGTATTTGGTACCAATCCATTGATAATGCCGTTGCTCCGCATCAATCCATTCAGTTTTCCTGTTGGTGTTCATGTACTGGAACACATAGATCGTCTTACCGAGATTTTCAATGTTTGCTGGCCGATGTATTCGGCAATGCCTGCTGTTCTGAAAAAAGCTATGCTCGATGCTTTTGAATGCTGTGGTTGGGATTTGCGATTGTCCGTCAACAGACTGTCACAAGGGGAGGATGTTTATCCCTCTTTCCTTGATTTGTTCCAGTCTTTGGAAAAGGTAATTACCGAATCTGCATATTCAGAAGAAGTGAAGAGTAATTATTCTGGTGCGTTGTTGACCCGTGTGGAGTCGTTGACAAATGGCTTAAATGGTGAGATCTTTTCTGTGAATGAGCTATCCAACAAGATCTTGTTTGAAGAAAATTGCATCATCGACTTAAGTCGTGTGGGCTCGCAAGAGACAAAATCGTTGATAATGGGCATCCTGATAATGCGGTTAAGTGAGTACAGAATGATAGGAGCAAATACTCCAAATTCTGCCCTGAAGCATTTGACTGTGCTTGAAGAAGCTCACAACATATTGAAAAGAGTGTCAACTGAGCAATCACAAGAAGGCAGTAACATGGCTGGCAAGTCTGTGGAGATGATAACGAATGCTATTGCTGAAATGCGTACTTACGGTGAAGGCTTCGTTATTGTAGACCAGTCACCGACATCTGTAGACAAGGCTGCAATTAAAAATACAAACACCAAAATTGTGATGCGTCTGCCAGATGAAGATGATCGAAAAGTGTCTGGAAAGGCAGCCGGAATGAACGATAAGCAGATAGACGAAATTGCCAAACTGCCAACAGGCGTCGCTGTTGTCTATCAGAACGATTGGGTCAGCCCCGTCTTATGTAAGATAGACAGAACGGAGAATGCACGTGTGAGATTCCAAGAAGAGAAAGACACCATACTTGAAATTGATTCAGAAAGCGACATTAAGAATATAATAGAGTTTTTGTTGGCAGGTCAAACTGAGAATGTTAAAAGAACCTTTGACATCACTCAAATAGAAAAGTCAGCAAGGTCTTTGAATATCTCTTCCAAGGTGCGAATGGCTTTGTTGGATACGATAAGGGAATATAAGAAAAACAACAACATTTCTTTATGGAATAATGTTAGTATTTATGATTTGTCGTCATTGTTGACCGATCTCTTGGGTATTCGCAAAGAATTTGAGAAATGTGTAAGACAATATTGGCAAAGCAAGGAGCTAAACAAGAAGCTGACAGATTTGTTAAAAACGAGAGTCGCTCTTGATTATGCTTCCACTCGATATTGCTTGAAATGCCTGTTTGCCGACTTCTCGTTGCATTCTTCTGCCAATAAAAAAATGGCCGAAGATTGGCTTATAAACAATACAAAATAGTTATTTTTAATTCGATGAATAGATGAATATGGAATTTAAACCAGATGCTCTCAAAGATCTTTCTGATTGTAAGACATCTAATAATCAGGATGGATTGCAGGGGCAATTGAAAGGTCGTATATTCGATGAACCGATCTTGACTGGAAACAAATGCGAAGGTGATCTGTTTAGAGATACAGATTTAAAATTAAAGGATCTTTCAGTGGATGAGTCTTCTTCGATGTCAGACTTGTTTACAGAAAATATGGAGCTTAATGTCACAAAGCATTTAGAAGGTCAGGAAGCGTTGGATTGGCTTAAGGAGAATCATCCAGAAGTGTACGATACTATAAATGGCACTTTTGAAGATGGACGTTGTTTCCAGAATCGCGACTACTGGAAAGATAAACTTGTTTGTGAGGAGAATAAAGACGGAAGTTTGGAAATCTATATGGATGATCCTTCTGCTGAGAATTCTCGAATCACAATAAAAGGAGATTATGTATATGGTGATTCTGGATGCTCAGAAAGAAAAATCAACCAAGCTCCCAATATGTTTTTGGATGAAACAATGCCAAATAAGACATATGTGATAGATGGAACAACGACGTTTAAAACCGACGAATTGGGACGAACAGTTTTAGCAGAACAGGATAGAACCATTCCTTCTGATGATGTAAAGGCAGATTTGGACGATAACAGAAGAACTCTTGTTGATAAATTTAAAGATGGATTAGATTCCAACAAAGAAGATGCTGGTCATATACTCCAGAAGAACCAAGGTGGAATAGACGAAGTCATAAATCTTGTTCCTATGGACAATGAATGGCAAAGAAGTGGTGGAGAATGGAGAAGTTTAGAAAGTCGTGAAGAAGCTCTCATTAAGGATGCGCAAGACAATGGTGCTAAAGAGATTATATCGCGACGGGAACTTATATATGATGGCGATTCTAAACGACCTTCAAAAATCAAGTTTGAAACTATCATAGATGGAAAAGTTGAGATCTCGGAAACAATAGATTGTCCAAGTAGATGATAACTTTTACTTGGTGAGGATATGTAAAAACAATTAATGCGAAAAAATGTACCATATCTCCCAGCAGGCGTGTAACGCGTTGCTGGGTCGTGAGTTTGAGGCTGGTAGATGTACTCTGTGTTCCAGATATCTACCAGCCATCTACCAGTATTTTCACAGCCTGGTGCAGTTTGCATCAATTGAGTTTTGACACACCTCTCTATAAATAACGAAATAATATGAAGTTAGCAGCTCTCTTATTCTGAGCTGCTGGATTATGTAGCCAGTCATTTTAATTTGACACCAAAGTTACGAAATCAAGTCCGTTTCATTCAAAAACACTACTTCATATATTGTATTTCAATTAATTCAAAGAGCAATTAGTCCATTTTAACGGGATAGTAGTGAAATAAAATATAAAACTGAATGCTTATGTGGAATTTTAAACGGTGTTTTTGCATTGTGCTGTTATTTTCAATGTCAATGTATGTCTTGGCTGTATCGAATGATAGTAGTCAAGTAAAGACAACTGGAACAGCTATGGTAGTAAGCCTCGTTACAAGTATTGTAGCTCTAATAGGTACTTTTGTGACTTATTGGAAGTTTAGACGTCAACTATTTACTGACACAATAACCAAGGAGCGTCTCAACTTCATAAAGGATTGGAGAGAGTGCGCTGCTTGTTTTTGTGGTTTATTGGCATTGAAAAATGAATCTTTTAAGGTAGACGAATTTGAAGGGCACAAATTGGAGTACTATTATTACAAACTACTTTTGATGTGCAACTCCACCAAACCTGAATCTTATGTGGATATTGAAGTTGTAAAAAAGTTAAACCTGCTTTATCAAGCCAAAGGTAAGGTTCGTAACGAACAACTTGAAAAGTTCGTTGCTCTAATGCAAGCTAATTTAGCTATAGAATGGAAAGGTACCAACCTTGAAAGTCGGAAAGGACAACTTTCGGAAAAAGAGAAAGAAAAATTGAGGTTAGATAGTTTTGAATGTTATAAAAAGTGGGAAAATGGAAAATAAAACTAAAAATAAGGTGAGCGAATCTGTGCGATTTTTGCAGATAAGTTTGGTATGTTATTGGCTATCAGTAGTGTTGTTAGTAGTCGGTATACGTATTATGATATTGTATGAGCATAAGCCAAATGTTAGCTGGTTGCGAGATTTATTTGTGCCCATAATTGTTCCAATTTTAGCTCTTGCAGCTTTTTTTGTTGGTGTATATTATTCTATTAGAGACAAGCAAACTCAAAAAAAAGAAAGAATTGAACAATTAAAGGAATTGAGTAAAAATCATTAGTGTCCCGTTAAAATCGGGACCAGTTAAATATTAATCAAATAACCCCG
>ERZ1032078.139-NODE-139-length-26536-cov-11.686643_pt1 | contig 26536 bp, 10 predicted proteins | sample MGYA00517101_ERZ1032078 | MGnify/ENA primary metagenome ERZ1032078 (study PRJEB33719, sample SAMN04261301) | wastewater metagenome | biome: rural village; feature: human; material: feces | host: Homo sapiens | place: El Salvador | collected 2013-01-14 ... | reverse complement strand
TTTAATAGGTCGAACATTTTTTGACGGCGGATTGCAAATCCGCCGGGACGCCTAGCGGGGTCGCGTTTCTGGCGTCGCCTAGCGGGGTCGCGTTTCTGGCGTCGCCTAGCGGGGTCGAGTTTCTGGCATCGCCTGGCGGGGTCGCGTTTCTGGCATCGCCTGGCGGGGTCGCGTTTCTGGCATCGCCTAACGGGGTCGCGTTTCAGGCATCGCCTAGCGGAGCTTCTTTCCGCCCTGGATATAAATCCCCTGGGCAGGTTTGGCATTCAGCTTCATGCCATCCAGGCGATAGATGGCCTGCTTGCCTTTCTGAGCAAATGCAGATGCAGATGAAGATGCATCCGCCTCCACACCCTTGATACCAGATGTGGTGGCATCCAGATAGGTGAGCTTGAAGTTGTCGAAGCAGCACCAGTCGGCATTGATTCGCTGCCTGCTCCTGATGCCCAGACGCAGCACGCCATCCGTTACCACACAATCAATAACATTGTGATAGAGGTCGTTCTGGTTGAACGCCTCGTTTGCCTGACTCACATTATCCGGATAGCTATAAGGCGAAACGCTGTAGGCATCCGTATCATAGAGTGAGCATACCGGCTTCTCCTCGCCATTGGCATAGAAGATGGCATTGATCTGTTCCGTGCCGTTGTCATGCGATGTCACTGCCTGCGAGATGCCTCCCGCACGGTAGAAACTCTGCACCTCTACCCGATAGTGACCGTTTGGCAAGCCCGTCAACTCCTGATAGAAATCAAAAGTCTTGTTATAGTGCTCAGCCACACCTGCCGATGCCGCAGTAAACGAGGTTCCGCTCCATCCCGTGGCACCCTCGGAGAAATCAGGGTTCTGCAACAGGAAGGTGAGATCTGCTACCCTGCCCGCTGCTGCCTCCTGCTTCAGATACTCATCATATCCATCCAGGGCATCCTTCAGGGCAGCGTATGCCTTCTGCATGCTTTCATACTCCTCATCGAAACTGCCCGATGTGGCAAGTGCCTGGTCGCCAAGTTCAATGGCATCATTCAATGCCTGCAATGGCTGAACCGCCTGCAACTTTCTGGCTTGCTTCAGCAGAGTTACCACCTGCTCCCAGGTTTCCAGATGCTGGTACTCCTTCTGCGTGAGCTTCACGAACGAACCGTGCTGCGGCTGCACATTGCCCTGGATGTTGGTCATGCCCTGAGGGTTCATGCAGTGCTCATCCAAATCTACCAGGCGATAGCCGCCGCCACTGTAGTTCTGGTAAGCGAGCTTCCAGGTTCTGCTTCCGATAGGACGGAAGAGACTTGGTGCCTCTATCGACTTGCCCTTCTCATACACATCGAAGTCATCCACCAGGTTCCACTGGCAGGTGCCCGTGGTCTTATCGCCCGGCACCAGCTGCTTGGCTCTCGCCTGCTTCAGGTGGTGCTCTCCGCTCTCGGTCTTATAGATCATCACGTATTCCCCATCCACCTTATTATATACGATGTCGGCATCGATGATGTCATAACCCGGGTCGAAGTAGAGTTTCGGCAGAGATACCTCGGTAAGGTCCTCGTTTACCAGCGAATAGTAGATGCGATGGCGATCAGGGAATCCCACGGAGTAATATACCACATACTTCCGGGTTTGCGGGTCGTAGATTACCTGCGGTGCCCAGGCAGCCGTCATATCCTTCACGTCGGTAAGTCCCAATGCCTTCATGTTCTCCGGACTTTCCAGGTCGATGCTGATGCTCTTGTCCCAGTGTACCAGGTCGTTGCTCAGCATCAGCACCATGATGTGGTTGCTGTTCCATCCCAGTCGCGAGGTCATGTCGGTGCCTGCCAGCATAAACTTGCCGCTCTGGGTGCGGGTAACGTAGGCATCGCGCATGCCGCCCGTTTGTGTAAACTTCTTGGTATCAAACACTTCGCCGCTATTAAAGAGGTCGTTATAGCTGTTGCCGTAACGGCTCAGGGCGAAGCAGGTGATTTCCTGCGAAGCATGCATGTGGGCATAGAGATAGCCGTATTTATCGGCATCCTCGGCAAGCACATCATCCTTCACCTCGTCAGCCACATCGCTCACCTTCAACTTGAACACATTGAGCGAGTAAGCCGGAATCTCCAGCTGGTTCACATCGCTGAGCGTCTGCTCGCTGGTAGGAACCACCTTCAGCGGTTCATCCATCGTATTCTCGTCGGTCCCGTTCTCCGAAGTCAGTCGAACCACGGTGCCCTGCTCCGCCTTCATGTTCTTGAGATTCAAATCCAGGGTAGCCGCCTTGGCATTCGGATTCACCACCTTGAGATAGAGCATGCCCTGTTCTTCATCTATCTGAGCCGACTGGTAGATGAGCTGGTCGGCAGGAAGCGAGAACTGGTGGATGGTGTTGCCATCCAGTTTGCAGGTCACCTGGTTGCCATCCACATCAATCTCAATATCATACCATCGGTTGGTTTCAATTCTTCCCGAAGCCGTGGCAATGGTGTTTTTGCTTCCGTTTATACATTGCTCCACGCCGTGGCTGGTGTTGTTCCATCCACCCAGGTTCCACCAGCAGTAGTTGTCGGCATCCTGGTAGTTGAAGATGATGAGGAAGCCTTCTCCTCCACCCGTCTTTCTGGCTCTGAGCTTATAGGTATAGTGGGAATCGGAGATAACCTTGGCATTCACGTTGGTGCAGTTGGTGCCGCTACCGTTCTGAGAAAGCCTGCCATCGCCGATGCTCCAGCTGCCCTCTCCGGCATTCCAGCCAGCAGAAGATGAACCCGAAGAAGATGCACCCGAAGATGCAAAATCATCCTTCAGCAGGGAGTTTCCGTTTCCATCCTTCACCTCCACATCGTCGTAATCCACCTGGGTTGCCCATGAACCCACACCCACCTTGCAATCGGCATTAGCGGTAACATTGCCGGTTTCCGTCCATTTCAGGTTCTGCTTGCCCAGATGGTTGCCCAGCAGCTTCTGCACGTAGTAAGAAGGGGTACAGAAGTTCTTGCCGGCATTGAAGTGAATCATATCGTATGCCCACAGAGGGTCCTTTTCGTGGGTGAAGATAGGTGCAAAGCTTGCCAGCTTGCATACATCCGAATTCTTCTCCATGCCCAGCATGTAGATGGCTTCACCCAGGGCACTGTTCAGATTGCCATACTTGCCCCAGGCACCCTGATTAGCTGCATACTCACCGTTATAAACACCGATGGAGCGGTTGTAACGGTCGTATTTATGATAGTTGTTTCTCATCCATTGATAAGAACGGTAGTAATGCTCATCTACCAGATCTACAGGCGAATCGAGCACCCACAAAGGGTTGTCGGTGCCCCATGCCTCCACGTTGCCGATAATCACGATATCAGGATATTTGGCGTGGATGGCATCATAGAACCTGGCATAGCGGCGACTGTACTCGAAGCGTGCCTCCGGCTGACCATTCTCATTGCCTATCTCGATGAATTTAAGTCCGTATGGTTCCTTGTGGCCGTTGGCGATGCGGCGTCTTCCCCACTCTGTGGTTTCATCGCCGTTGGCATACTCAATGGCATCCAGGGTATTCTGCACCAGGGTATCCACCTGTTCGAAAGGCACGGTGAAGCCATGACCCAAACCTACGTTCACCACAAACATCGGTGCGGCATTCAGGTCTTCGCACAGCTGCAGATACTCATCATATCCCAATCCGTCGGAAGAGCGGTAGTGCCAGTTGTTGTTCCAATGGCCGGGGCGCTCTTCGATAGGACCTAATGTAGATTTCCATCTGAAGGCGTTCTCGTAACTGTCCTGTCCTTCCACATAGCATCCGCCAGGGAAACGGAGGAAACTTGGTTTGGTATCATAGAGGAGTTGTGCCAGGTCGGGGCGCAATCCGTTGGTGCGTCCTTTCCAGGTGGCAGGCATCAGCGACACCACATCCAGGTAGAGGGTGCCATTGGTAGAAGAAAGAAGGGCAAAGCGTCCGTCGCTGCAATCGGCTGTTGCCTTGATGGTTGCCGAGAGCTTTACCCATTTGTTGGTTTCCAGCTTACCCTGCAGTTTCACCTCTTCAGAGGCAGCCGAGCCATCCGCCTTCTGCAACTGACCATAGAGCTTGCCGTTGAAGCTGGTAGATGCCTTGACCCATAAGGTGAGGGTGTAGGTGGAATCACTGACGAAGTTCATTCCCCAGAAGCCGCTGTTGCTGATACCCGCCTTTCGGGCATCGCTGGCTCCTGAGATGGAGACACGGAGATTGGTTTGCTGGGCACTGTTGAGCTGCTGGGTGGCATTGAGTGAGAGATTCACCGCCTGTCCACTCTGCCTGATGGCCGACCAATATTCGGGTGTAGAAGCGTTATCCTCGAAAGAACGGTTTCTGATGAGTTCGGCATAGAGACCTCCATCTCCGGCATGGTTGATTTCCTCGAAGAAGAGGCCATACTGGTAGTTGCTGATCATGGCAGATCGCTGGGTGGCATCGATGTTCATCTTCACCTGTGCCTGTGCCGTGGCTGAAAGCGAGAGGCAGAGGATGGTGCTGAAGAGAACTGGTTTATGACTGAATAGTTTCATAATGCTAAGATGATCATATAGATAATAGAAACAAGATGCTCTGCTGCTGAGCATAAGCTATCCCGGAAAACTGAAAAAGGCAGACAGAAACAGAAGGTTTTTCACTCTCTGTATTCCGTCTGCCCTAAAATTATCTAGTTACTAAAACAAGCTAGTTTTCAGATTACTTCATGATAATCTTGCTAACCTTCTTAGAACCATCGCTCAATGTTGTTACCACAACGTTGATACCTCTCTGGAGCTTACCGATGAGCATACCGGCAGCGTTGTAGATCTTGGTACCCATTGTAGTGTTGCCAGCAGCGTTCTCGATATCCTTGATAGCTGTTACAGGCTCGTTAGGATCGTAACCAGCATACTCCAAGGTGAAGTTCTTGATGATTGTCCAGTCATTGGTTACCTTCACATCCTTGTAAGCACCGATATAGAACTCACTCTTACCATCGTAAACAATCTTCAAAGGCTCTGACTCATACTTAGAACCTACCTGCTCTGACTTGAAGAATGCCTGAGCAGTAATCATATTGTTAGGAATCCAGAGATTCTCCTCAGTAGTTGCACCCTCAACATACTTGACCATGCCATCTGTGCTACCAAGATGCGCATACTCGTTCAAGTTAGCCTCAGCAATCTGGCAAGCTGCGATAGGCTTCAAAGCCTCTGTTGCATCGTATGTAGCATCGCTTGTTGCGAAGTAGAGGAATGCATTCTCGTTAACCTCATACTTCTTCACTGTCTCATCCTCATCAGCGAAAGCAGAAGCGTTGCTACCTGTACGATAGAAAGCCTTGCTCTTCAAGTAGTAAGTACCTGCAGGGAGACCTACAATCTTCTGCTTCAAATCGAAGTCGCAGTTGTAGAACTCAGCAGCCTCAACATTATTACCTGCCTGGAAGCCGATAGTACCCTTCTTCACGGTCCAACCAGTTTGATCCATGGTTGCGAAGTCGTTGTTAACGAGTACGTTAGAGATATCAACATGATTATCCTTAGAAGCCAACTTAGCATTGTCGTAGATAACATACTTAGTAACAGCCTCGTTCAAAGCCTGGATAGCAGCAGGAACATCAGCATCAGCTACAGTACCATCGTTGTAAGCAGCATCAGCAGAAGCCTTGGCAGCAGAGAATACAGCCTTAGCCTCAGCAGAGGTCTTATAAACAGCCTCATTGTTATCGTAACGTGTCTGAGCGCTCTCTACAGCTGTGCCCAATGTCTGGTAAGCATCAACAGAAGTCTTGGCTGCGGTGATAGCATCAGCAGCAGCGTTGATAGCCTTGATAGAACCATTTTCCTTGAGATCAGTAATAGCTGACTCCAAGGTAGCGCGTACCTCAGCATTCATCTTAGAACCGAAGAGTGCAGTACCCTGCTCAATAACAGGACCAGAAACCTGATCGATGGCAGCCTGATCACCGCCGAGGAACTTCATAGAGAAGTTATCCCAGATTGCCCAGTCGCCTGCATTTGCGCTAGGACGCTTTGTTTCACGAACACCCATGCGAACAGTCTCACCTGCCTTCAAGAGAATTGTTACAGTGGTCTTGTAAGCCTCAGGGTTTGCCTCACATGCAGCAGCAAAGCCCTTCATCGAATTAGGGATATATACCTCAGTACCATCAGCTGTAGTGTATTTCCAATCAGCAGGGTCTCCACCAGAAGCAGCATCCAAACCGTATGTATAAGGAGAAGCGAACTTGCTCTCCATGTTGTTAGCATAGAGAACGGCTGTAATGTCCTCAGAACCATTGTCGTGGGCAACAGATGCATTATCATTGTTAGTTACACGATGGAATGCCTGTGCAGAAATCTCGTAAACACCATCCTGAGGAGCTACAATCTCCTGATACATATCGAATGTAGCCTCGTAAGCCTCACAGTTCTGTGTATCCTTATTTACTGTCTTAGCACCTGTCCAACCATCACCATTACCAGTATCGAATGTAGGGTTCTGGATCATGTAGGTCAAATCTGTACCCGCTTTAATGCTCTGCTTGCGAGACAACTCAAGCTCTGTCTTCAGCTTACCCATATACTCATCAATCTGGTCATTATCAAGAGAGTGGTTAGCGACAATCAGATCATCAAGCGTAGTACCATCGCCGCAATCATCCAACAATGCCATCAAATCATCAGTAGCATTGCCGCCATCGGCCACCAGGAACTGGATTTCATCATTCAAAGTCTGCAACTCAGCATACTTGGCTGCACTAGCGTTCATAACTGCTACTGCCTCCTGAATCTTAGCCTTCAATGCCAAGATTTCTTCCTTAGAAGCATCTGTTGTCATGTTCATACCTTCCTCTGCAAGCTCGTTCACGGTATCAACATATCCCTGATAAGCAACAGCTGTTTCAGCAGTACCCTGTGCATCAGTAGCTACATTCTGCATATCGAGAAGATACATCATCTGTGCATCAGCACCATAATAATCTACCTTGAACTCATCAACGAACAACCAGTTGGCTGTAGCATTCTCAAGCTTGAGGCCGAAGTTTACGTTCTCGCCTTCCTTCACCTCGAACATGAATTCAAACTTCTGAGGTACACCTGGATCTGTAGCAACAACCTTAGTATTTTCCTTAGAGTTGGTGTTAGCGAAGAGAGATACACCCTCTACCTTATAACCGGCACCCTTATCCTGCTGGCAAGCCATTGCATAGCAAGAAATCTTGTAAGCACCTGCTGGCAAGTTGGTTAATGTCTGTGAAAGGTAACCATCGCTCAAATGACCTGTACCTGCAGCATCGCCTGTCTCTGGGTTAGAAGATGCATGAACCCAACGCTCGATGAATGTGCTTGTCTCGAAGCCGTCAGGAGCGGTATATTTAGATGAATGATCCTGCCAGTTGGTACCATGACCACCTGAACCTACGTTACCATCTCCATCGTAAACGCAATCGTGATCCCAGCCGCTCACTGCATCACAGTTGGCATTGGTAATATATTCATTGAGACTTACAGGATTTTCTGCAGTAGCAGTACCCAAAGTCACATTACGGCGCATATCATTGATATACCTCATTGCATTCTTCAAATCTGCATATGAAGCATTAGGATCGTTATAAGCCTCGATAGCCTTAGGGATAACCAAGCCCTCGTCGATGGCATCGTTGATAGCAGGCATCAGCTTATCCAAACGATAGAAATAAGTAACAGGATAAGCCTCCCACTCTACACCATACTCAGATGCGCCCTCTGCATGCATGTTCAAGGCAGGACGGAACAACTGGTCAACAGCATCTTCGCCCTTGCCATCCTTACCTGTATCATTAGGATTCCAGCCAGCACGGGTGTTGCTTGTATTCTTCAAGTTTGCGATGGTATCTGCCTGAATCTCAAAGCGCTTGCTGCCATCCTTTGTCCAAATCTCCCAATTGCATTTTTCAATGCCCTGGTTGTTATAATCTACATAAGAATTACCGCCGTTCTCATCAAAACTGTTGGTAAAAATCTTTCTACCATAAGTATCATCAGCAGAATTGTTGAACAAGGTAAAAGTACCATTAGGAACATCCTTTGTCTTGTTAGGAACGATGGCAATAGCCATACCCTTGTCACCCAAACTTGTCTGAGTGCCATAAGCATTGCCGTTAACGAGCCATTTTTCGGCCTTAACATTCTTGATGTAAACTGTGTCGGTACCATCCAACTTCAACTGAACTGGGTCAGGGAATGCTGGTGCTTCAACTTTCTGTGCCTGTGCCTCTGTAGCACCGATGCCGGCTGCTAAGATGGCTGAGAAAAGTAAACGTTTGTCCATTGCTATTTGGTTTAAATTTTGGTTTGAGAAGTAGTTAGCTTCTTAACTCTATTGAATAATTGATTTGCTTGCAAAATTAGCAATAAAATGAATACATGCAACTTTTTCGGGTGGAAATCTACACTAAATTTAGATTATTTAACTAAAACCAAACCATTTCTGAACTAAGAAAGGAGTGCTACCTTATTGTATAAGTGTCGTTTTACAACAAATGTGCTTTTTAAGTTAGCACAAAAAAGCAGACAACAAGCAACCCTTTATGTTAAACATAGTTAAGGAAAAAGGATTTCTTGATTAAAATCAACTAAGTTTCTTAAAAACTTGTTATCTTTGCACCTGATAAACTAACAGGCATCAACTATAAATAAAAATAAATCAATATGCAGAGCATTTATGATCAAATCTCAATAGGTAGAATGCTATTTTCTACGCTGTTTTCAGGAGGTACTTTTCACGTCAGTTCTCCCCAAAAAGGTGGAGCTTACGTAATCATACCCAGTGTTACTAGCAATAAACCAAACATCAAATAAATAAAACATGAGCAACCGTTTAATTAAAGATTCGCATTTCGCGATCATCGGTATGTGCGCAGCATTGGCCCTAGGTGGCTTCAATGCCTGCACCGACTCTTACGACCTTGACGAACAGGGAAACAATCCTGAATGGTTGGGCAAGAGTATCTACGAAGAGCTGCAAAACCCTAGCGGTACCAGCCTTCAGGGTACTTTCAACACCTACCTCAAGCTGATTGACGACCTGGGGTACAAGGAAGTGATGTCGAAGACGGGTTCAAAGACTGTGTTCGTTGCCAACGACTCAGCTTTCAACAAGTTCTTCGAAAGTAATTCATGGGGCGTACGTTCGTACGAAGAGCTGACTACCCCTATGAAGAAACAACTCTTCTATGCTTCCGTGCTGGATAACGCTATCCAGACAGAGATGCTTTCTAACGTGGAAAGCAACGGAGGCGTCCTCTCTAGAGGTATTGCACTGAAGCACCAGACTTCTGCCAATGCCATTGATACGGTATATCATTTCTACAACCGCGGCGTGATGCCACAGAACAACTCCTACTGGGATAAGTATATCGACGGCATCGATGTGGTGATGGACAACACCCGTCCGATGATGGTACACTTCACCCAGGAACAGATGCTGAACAACGGTATCACCGACAACGATTTCTCCGTAATCACCGGTCGTCCTTACGATGGCAGTACCTACATCTTCAAGAACAAGGTCATCGCCAGCGACATCACCTGTCTGAACGGTTACCTGAACCAGACAGACGGCGTAATCGTACCTCCAGGCAACCTGGCTCAGATGCTCCGCGAAAGCGATGATACCAAATGGTTCAGCCGCATGCTCGACCGCTTCTGTGCACCTTACTACGATGCACAAACCACCCTTAACTACAACGACAATGCCAAGCTCAACAACACCCACCAGATTGACTCCATCTATCAGTGGCGTTACTTCAGCGAGCGTTCGCAGGGAGCACAGGCATTGGAGCGTGACCCACAGGGCGTGAAGCTTCCTACAGACAAGCTCTTAAGATTTGACCCGGGATGGAACCAGTATTACAGCTCATACGGCACCATGCTCGCCGATATGGGTACCATGTTTGTTCCTACCGACAAATCCATAAAAGACTATTTCACCAATCCGTCTAACGGTGGTTACAACATCATGAAGCTCTACGCCAAGAAGCCAATCGATGACAACGACGATCACTTCGCAGAGAACCTGGATAGCATTCCTAGCAATATCATCCGTTCGTTCGTGAACAACCTGATGAATGCATCCTTCGTACAGTCAGTGCCAAGCAAGTTTGGTACCATCATGGACGAGGCGAGTGACCCTATCGGCATCACAACAGGTGACATCTGCAAGACCACCGGCGGCGCATACGACGTGAGAATCGCCAACAATGGTGCCATCTACATGCTCGACCGCGTGGTTCCACCTATTTCATATAATATCGTATCTACCCCAGCTCTGCTGCGTAAGGCACGCGACCTGGGTGTGATCAACTGGGCCATCCAGGACAAGAGCAACCTGGAAGTGAACTTCTATGCCTACCTGCGTGCCAGCACAGCCAACTATGCGCTGTTCCTGCCAGACAACCACGCTTTCTGCGGCAGAGGTGATTTCTACTATGTAGATCCAGTTTCCCTGGGCAAGAACTACAAGGAAGGCCCTCGAGTACTCCACTTCTATTATAAAGATGTGAACAAGGACAATATCATCTCGGCATCCGCCTTCAAGTACAACACTACCAATGGTTCCATCAGCGAAGATTCAACCATCGTAACAGTGGGTGAGGTAAAAGACCGACTGATTGATATTCTGAACTATCACACCGTATCTCTTGCACAGGGCGAGAAGTTCGGCAAGAACAGATTCTACAAGACCAAGCATGGCGGTGAAATCAAAATCAGCGGTACAGGCGTTGGCGCTACCGTGAAGAGCGGTGCTCAGATCAACGGCATGGAAGGCATGAACTTCGTTTTGCCAGCTTCAGAAATCAAGGAAGCTACTACCGACTACAGCAATGGTAGCACCTTCGTGATCAACCACGTGATTCAGGCTCCGCAAACCAGCGTATTCGGCTGCCTGAGCCATCACAGCCAGTTCAGCAAGTTCATGGATTTGTGTATGCCAGCCGACTTGAGTTCTATCCTCACCAGCATCGGTATCTCTACCAACGAGCAGAAGCAGTTTACCGTGTTCACCAACCAGTTTGATGCAAACATCAACACGAACAAGCAGTACGACTGCCTCGATTACAACGTAGCGTTCTTCAACACATACAACTACACACTGTATGCACCAAACAACGAAGCTATGGACGAAGCCTTCAAGCGCGGTCTTCCTACCTGGGAGCAGGTGCAGCAGGTACTCGCCGAAGCAGAGCATGCTTCAAGCAACGAGCAGTTGGCAGCCAAGGCAAAGGCAAAGGATATGGTGGAGGCCATCAGAAACTTCATCCGCTACCACTTCCAGGACTTCGCGCTCTATGCCGACAACACGGTGGATTTCGGAGATGCTCCTGAAACCGGCGGCAAGTACCGCTTCCAGACATCCTGCGTAGATGGTACCATATATAAGCGCCTGAACGTGAGCGGCGGAAGCGACAAGCTCCATGTAACCGACATCGCCGGCAACACCATTACCATCAATGGCAACGACAGCAAGAAGCTCGTGAACTACATGACTCGTGACTACACCTTCTACAAGTCGATGATCAACACCTCATCGTTCACAGCCATCCATGAGATTTCCGAGCCACTCTGCATCAACACAAGCAAGCGCTACGACGACCGCTTTGCCAGCAACACCGAAGCTGCCAAGCAAGCACGAATCAAGCGCCTCAACGCTTTGTACTATGCCCAGAAGCACGGACAGAAGTACTACAAATAAATTCACAATCAAGCATGTAATATAATGAACAATATAAGAACATATCTTACAGCAGCCGCCCTGTGCAGCACCATGACCATCGCCGCCCAAGGGCAGCGTGTATCAGGTACTGTATCCGACGAGTTTGGTCCTGTGATTGGCTGTAACGTCATCGAGAAGGATGCCAACAACCGTAACGTCAACGCTACTGTTACCGACGTGAACGGTAACTTCCAGCTGACAGTGAAGAATCCAAAGCACAAACTCGTTGTCACCTTCGTGGGTTACAAGCCATACTCTAAGGTGATCGGCTCACAAACCAACTTCGAAATCCAGCTGAAGGATGAGAACCAGATTGAAGCAGTTACCGTGGTTGCCAAGCAGCGCTTCCGTGGCGATGGTTTGAGCATTCCTAAGAACGAGCTTTCTGTGGCTACACAGACCTTGAACATGAACAAGGTGGATGGTCTTGCCTTTACCAGTGCCGATGAGGCATTGCAGGGACAGATTGCAGGTCTCGATATCGTGGCCAACTCTGGTAACCTGGGTGCCGGTACTACCATGCGTATGCGTGGTGTAACCACCATCAACGGTTCTTCTGAGCCTCTGATCGTAGTTAACGGAAACATCATGGATGTGCCGGGTGCCGAGAACACCGACTGGTCAACCGCTACCGAGGAGACCTACAGTTCTCTGCTTTCCATCAACGTGAACGATATCGAGAGCATCGACATCCTGAAGGATGCTGCCGCTACCGCCATCTGGGGTGCACGTGGTGCCAACGGTGTAATCAGTATCAAGACCAAGCGCGGTAAGCGCGGAAAGATCCGCATCAACTATAACTTCATGCTCCAGGGCACCTGGCAGCCAGATGGTTACAATCTGCTTACCGGTGATGAATACACCATGCTGATGAAGGAGGAGTTGTACAACCCAACCCAGAATCCTTCGGCTACCACCAACATCAACGAGTTGAACTACAACAAGAGTTGGGCAGAATACAACAACTGGAATGACAATACCGACTGGGTAGATGCAGTGCGCAAGATGGGTTGGAACCAGACACATGGTATCACCATCTCGGGTGGTGGCGAAAAGGCAACCTTCCGTATCTCAGCCAACTACGACCACCAGTTGGGTACCATCATCAAGCAGCAGCTCGACCGATTCTCAACCCGCTTGAGTTTGGATTACTACGTGAGCGACCGTATCAAGTTCTCTACCGAGTTCCCTCTTACTTATACCAAGAACCAGAAGAACTACGGTAACAACATCCTGGGCAAGGCATTGCAGATGGCTCCTAACATGAGTATCTACCGTGAGGATGCCAACGGCTTCGATACCAACGAATACTACATCATGCTGCCGGAAGGCCAGGTGGGTGCAGGTTCTACCGTGAGCGGTACTTCTTCAGAGCAGTTGAAGTCAGTGCGCGGCATCGGTAACCCTGTTGCCATCGCCAACCTTGCTTACGACAACGAGACCACCTATCGTATCAACCCTGAGTTCAAGCTCAACTACTATCTGATGGGTACAGAGGAGCGCAAGACACGCCTCGACTACGAGGGAAGCGTTTATCTCGATGTCTATTCAAAGAGCAACCCTACCTGGTATCCAGGTTCCCTTTCTACTGCAGGATGGGAGGATTCCGGCTACAACCGCTATGCGATGGACGACTACAACTCGCTGGCATTCACCACCCGCCACCAGCTCATCTTCACCCCTTGGTTGGGTAACGACCTGGCTTGGACGATGTTGGGACGATGGGAGATGACCAAGGGTAACGGCTACGGCCAGAACGTAACCGAGAACCAGTTGCCAGACGGCGTAAGCTCACCAACGGTGCCAGCTTACCTCCGCAACATGTCAACCAGCAACGGCGAGTGGCGCCGTATGAGTGGTGTATTCTCTACCCACGTTTCTTATAAGACCCGTTACAACGCCGACTTCACCGTGCGTGCCGATGGTACCACCAAGTTTGGCAAGAACAACAAGTGGGGTTACTTCCCTGGTGTATCCGTGCGTTGGAACATCAGCGATGAGCCTTGGATGCGCTGGTCACGCAATGTACTCTCCATGCTCGCCGTACGCCCATCATGGGGTGTGAACGGTAAGGCTCCTAGCAGCGAGTACCTGCAGTATGCCAAGTACGTAGCCGGCAGCATCTATGGTAACGGTAATACTACCCAGACAGCTACCAAGGTAGATGGCTTGCAGCTGGTAGATTTGAAATGGGAGAAGACCACTTCATGGAACCTCGGTGCCAACCTGGGTCTCTTCGATGATAAGCTGGAGGCTGACTTCAACTACTACTACAAGAAGACCAACGACCTGCTGAACGCTGGTGTGAGCATCGCCTCACAGACAGGTTTTGGCAACCTGGCATGGAAGAACATCGGTTCGATGGAAAACAAGGGTTGGGAGTTGAACATCCAGGGCAACCGATTCATCAAGGCAGGCAAGTTCTCGATGAGCGCCAGCTTCAACGTGGCTCAGAACTTCAACAAGATTACCGAGATGGATCCTACCGTGCTCGACGGTATCAATGAAGACTGGACAGCCGACAGCCGCGGTAGGTACTTCAAGCGTATCCAGGTGGGTAACGCACTGGGTTCCATCTTCGGATTGCGCGCTCACGGAGTATATCAATATACCTACGACTACCTGACCAACCTCCGCCGCCAGAACAACTGGAGCAACAGCCAGCTGGTTGACTACATCAACAACGAGTTCCTGCCATCGGGCAAGACAGCTCCTGTGGCACTGAACAAGGAAGGCAAGGTAATCACCGGTTCCGACGGTTCACCACTGCGCATGACCTACAACTCAAGCAACGGTAGTGAGACCTACAAGTTCGACGGTGGTGACGTGATTTACGAGGATGTGAACAAGGATGGTACCATCAACTCACTGGATATGGTATATCTGGGCAACTCAAACCCTAAGTTCTCGGGAGGTTTCGGATTCACCTTCAACTACGGCGACTGGTCATTGCGTACCAACTTCGTATTCCGTACCGGTTTCAAGGTAGTGAACTTCGCTCGCATGGGCTTGGAGAAGATGTATGATACCACCAACCAGAGTTCTGCCGTGAACTGGCGCTGGCGCAAGAACGGCGACCAGACAGAGATACCACGCGCACTCTATAACTATGGTTACAACTGGCTCGGTAGCGACCGCTACGTGGAGGATGCTTCCTTCCTGCGCTTCAGCTACGTAAGTTTGAGCTACAATGTGCCTAAGGAATTCCTGAAGCAGTTTGGTCTTAACCAGATGCGCTTCGACCTGAGCGGTCAAAACATCTTCGTATGGAGCAAGTATAGCGGAACCGACCCTGAGCATGCCAACAGCGGCTGGAACTTCGCTTCCGACAACTCGCAAACACCACGAAGCAAGTCATTCACACTCCGTATGACGCTCGGTATTTAACCCATCTTTAAATAAAGATAAAAATGAAGAAAAAAACAAACCATATCATCAAGAGCCTGGCGGTAGCCTTCCTCGGAGGCTTATCACTCTGCTCATGCACCGACTTCCTGACGATCTACCCTACAGATAAGACCGTGGGTGAGAACTTCTGGAAAAACAAAGACCAGGTTGACCAAATGGTCACAGGTGCCTATACTGGAATGATTTCTGGTTCCAACATCGAAAGATTCATCATGTGGGGTGACTATCGCTCTGACGTGATGAGAAAAACCAGCGCACTGGATAATACCACACTGGATAACATCACCAACGTGGATCTTTATCCTAGCAGCGGCTATAACTCATGGTCATCTTTCTATTATGTCATCAACACCTGCAACCTGGTGATGCACCACGCACAGGATGTACTGGCTGTGGATCCTGACTATACCGAAGGTGACTACCAAACCACCCGTGCACAGATGCTCGGTCTTCGCGCACTCTGCCACTTCTACCTGGTTCGCACCTTCCGCGACGTGCCATACGTAACCAAGGCGTATGAAAAGTCAGACGACCTGACCCTCGACGGCCAGCTGGCACCTGATTCTACCCTGCAGCTCTGCATCAACGACCTGGTAGAGGCAGAAAGAGGTTGCTACAAGTACGGCACCTTCGCCGCCGACGACTGGCGCAGCGTAGGCTTGCTGAGCAAGGATGCCATCAATGCCATCCTCGCCGATGTATATCTGTGGCGTGCTTCGCTCTGGAGCAAAACCGACAAGGAGAAGGCAAAGACCTACTATCAGGCTTGCATCGACTATGCCGACAAGGTGATTGAATCTCACAAGAGATTCTACGAGAACAACTACAAGGGTTCTGCATCCAGCGATAACGCTACAGCTCCTTACTATCTGTTGAGCGGTAACCAGGCATTCTACAAGAACTTCGTGGAAGGCAATTCACGCGAAAGCATCTTCGAGCTCCAGTTTGATGGAACCAGCAACGTGAACAACCTCGTTCGCCAGTACTTCTACAAGCATAAGGACGCAACATCAACCTATGGTATGCTTGCAGGAACCATTGCAGTGGGTAATACGCTTGGCGATGAGCCAACACCAAGTACGCAGAGTGCATCAACTTCTGCCTTGTACCAGTCGGCAAACGACTATCGTTATTACGACAACAGCTATGGTGTAAACATTGGCAACGCCTCATCATTTGAAATCAGAAAGATGGTGTATAACCAGGCAACCACATCTAGCATTCCTACCAACAAGCAGGGTTACACCTACAAGCAGACACGCGGTTTCGACAACTACAAGCAGAACTGGATTATGTATCGTATCACCGACGTAATGCTGATGAAGGCAGAAGCCGAGACACAGCTGGCAGGAACCGATGCCAACAAGCTGAAGCATGCCTTCCAGATTGTCAACGCCGTGAACAAGCGTTCGCTCGATCCATTGGCTATAAACAAGGATTCATTGGTTTATCAGGATAACTACGACAAGCAAGCCAAGCTGGAACTCCTCTGCCTCCAGGAAAGAGGTCGTGAGCTTCTCTACGAAGGCAAGCGCTGGTACGACCTGGTTCGCTACAGCTACCGCCACATGACGGGTGTAGATCCTACCAAGACCCTCTACGAGATTGACCCTAAGGGTAGCCTCTATCCTACTTTGGACGATGCCGACAATGAGTTCAAGAACATCCTGAACGCCAAGTACAGTACAAACATTCTGAAGTTCAAGAACGAGGCATTCCTCTACTGGCCAATCCTGCAGCAGGAAACCAAGAACAACAAGTTGATCCATCAGAACCCGGTTTATGTGGAGACACAGACTTCCGAGCGACAGGATTAACAGCATCATTACACATTATTATATATATACATTAATAAATAGTATAGCAATATGACTAAGTTCATTCATAAGATAGGAGGCATGATGGCACTCGCAGCACTGGGTGTTGCGTCATTCACATCTTGCTCTGAAGAGATTGATGACAGTAACCTCTATACTTTCACCGGTCAAACCGTCATCGACTATCTGCGCAGCGACTCAACCTTGAGCGACATCGCCAAGATTTCCGACATCGCAGGCATGTCTGACCGCTTGTCGGCTTACGGAACTTACACCTGCTTCGCTCCAACCAACGAGGCACTCAAGGTTTATATCGACTCACTCTACGATGATCAGAAGAGCACAAACCACAACGGTCTTGATTCATGTGAGGTGGGTATGAACCGCCTCTGGAAATCAGAAAAGTGTGATTCCCTCTGCAAGGACATCATCGAATCGCACGTAACAGGTCAGAAAAAGACCACCAACGACTTCCTCACAGGTGCCGACATCACCATGATGCTGGGTAACACCCATACACCAAAGCGTGTAAATGGCGAAATAACCATGGATGGTACCACCCATTTCATCAAGACCGACCAGGAAGTGGAAAATGGTATCGTGCAGGTAATCGACCGCCTCTTCTACCGCTCAACCAACTACATCATCGACGAGATGGATGCAATGGGATGCTACGGGCTCTGGGTAGAAGCCTTGAGAAAGACAGGTATCGACAAGATCTTGCAGGAAAACATCCGCACCAAGGGCATCAGCTGGTTCAACATCGAACCAGAAAACCAGTATCCATACGCCGACTATCCAACCAAGTGTAAGGTGGGATTCACCATCTTTGCTGAGCCAGACGAAGTACTCAAGAAGGAAGGCATCAACACCTTTGCTGATTTGGTAGAAAGAGCCAACCAGGAATATGCAAACTGCAAGAACTGGTATAGCTATGTGGAGGATGCAGGCATCAACGTAAGCACCGGCAACGACTACACTAACCAGTGGAACGCCCTCAACATGTTTATCCGCTACCACATCCTGCACTATGCACTCTCTACCGACAAGCTCGTTTATTCATACAACGAGTTGAAGGATATGGATGTATATGAGTATGTTCGCACCCTGTTACCAGGAACTATGTTCAAGCTTACAGGTATCAAGGATCCAGGTGGTAACGTAGGTGAAATCCGCATCAACCGCCAGCTGAATACTCCTACCCTGACCAGCGACCCAGGTAACACCAACCGCAATGGTACAGCTTACCTGGCGGCAAACCAGGTAATCGACGAAGGTATCCTGGTAGGTAACACCAAGATTAACTCACGCCAGGCAAGCAACGGTTACGTTCACCCTATCAGCGGTGTGCTCGCTTACAAGGAGACTGTTCCTAACAAGGTACTCAACGAGCGTCTCCGCTTCGAGTTCATGTCACTCTTCGATGAAAGTATGACCAACCGCTACAGAGGTTACACCGGAGCCGACCTGAAGTCATTCTTCGGCCGCACCGACCGTGACATCACAGCCGTTCGTATTCCAGAGGGTTACTTCGAGAACATGGTTATCTACAACGGCGATGCATCACGCGTTTATTATCTTACCAAAGACCAAGCAAACGGATATAATGGATACGACTGCTGGAACGACTACCAGGGCGATGAACTCTACTGTAAGGGTGCATACGACTTCGCCATCAAGTTGCCACCAGTACCAAAAGACGGAACCTATGAACTCCGCTTCGGTTATGTAAACAACGGCAAGCGTACCATCGTTCAGTTCTACCTAGGTCACTCTTCCGACCGTTCAACCATGACTCCATGCGATATTCCATTGGATCAGAACGTAAATCCGACATCAACTACCGTGGGATGGACAAACCCAAATACCGACGGTGACAATGGTGCAGCTGTAGATAAGGCGATGCACAACCGTGGATGGATGCGTGGTCCTAACTACTTTAGTAACAAGAAGTATGGTGAGGGATCCACTGCACGATTCAAAAGCGATGGTGGCCAGCATCACATCCGCCGCGTGGTAACCAAGCAGTACTTCAAACAGGGTGAAGAAAACTGGTTCCGTTGCAAGACAGCGATGCCAGAGAATACCGAAGCTGAATTCCAGCTCGACTACATCGAACTTGTACCAGCGACCGTGTATAACCACTCTAGCCTCACCGAGGATATATTCTAAACCTCACCGAGGACGTATTCTAAAGAAATAGAATCAAAATCAAGTAAAAAGAATAACATGAAAGTAAGATATATATTAATGACAGCAGCTGTAGCCTTGGGTCTCCAAGGCTGCAGCGACTGGGATGACCATTATGATGTCAACGGCAACAACCTTCCGGGTGCCGACGCTACCCTCTGGGAGCAGATCAGCAGTCGAGATGAGTTGAGCAACTTTGCCAAACTTCTGAAGAGAGTGCATTACGACGAGGCGCTCAAATCCAACCAGAGCTTCACCGTATGGGCACCTGACAACAATGCCTACGACACCCTGAAGTACAGCACCATGAGCGACAGCTTGCTGAAGGCAGAATTCCTCAACAACCACATCGCACGCGGCTATCACCGTGCATCGGGCGACATCGACGAGCGAATCCACGTTCTCAACAAGAAGGTGTTAGACTTCCAGGGCAGCGGCAACAGCTACGCGCTCAGCGGCCAGGCAGTGGATAGCACCAACATTCTGAGCAAGAACGGCGTGCTGCACCTGATGAAGGGCATGATGGATTTCCGTCCTAACTTCTATGAATACTTCGCCCGCGAGCACGAGGGTGGCGTGACCACCAACTCGCTGAAGGATATCTTCATGAGCAAGATGAAGCGCGAGATTGATAAGGACAAGAGTGTAGAAGGCCCGATGAAGGATGGTGAAGTTACCTATCTGGATACAGTTTATACAGAAACCAACCAGATGTTCACCCTGCTCAATGCCCAGCTCACCAGCGAAGACAGTACCTACACGATGATTGTTCCTAGCGACAAGGCTTGGAAGAAGGCTTACAAGCACGTGGAGGCATACTTCGACTATCCTGAAAGCTTCGAGCCATTCACCCTTACCAACGATGAGAAGACAGGTAAGCTTACCTACACCATCGCAGCAAAGGTAAACATTGATGCCGACAGCTTGAAGAAGGAGCATACCATCCTGAGCATCCTGCAGCCATTGGTATTCAGCAACACCGTGAACCCAGCACTGAAGGGCGGCAACATCCCAACCGGTGCTACCGACTCTATCCACAGTACAACCAATGTGTATTCACGCAACACCCTGAACTACATGAGCGAAAACAGCAGCCGCGTGGATGACGCCGCAGAGCTGTTTAAGGGTGCTACCAAATACAACATGAGTAACGGTACTGTATGGTTGACAGGCGACTCACTCTACGCAAGACCATGGTCTGTATGGTGTCCTACCCTCCATCTGAAGGCTCAGTACGGTAACTATCAGGCAGGTACCAGCAACGTAACCCTGGCAAAGACCGTGACCGTGGGAAGCAGCGACCGCAACCCAAGCGTAAAGGGTTCCATGCACACCCCAGCGTTCTATCAGGTATCATCAGCCATCAACCAGCGCCCAGAGGTATTCCTCTACGCTCCACAGGTTCGATCTACAGCATACGCCGTATATCTGACCATGGTTCCTGCTACCATCAACGATACCACAGCCGTGCCAACCGAGCAATCCATCGCTCTGCGTACCATCATGCACAACAGTAAGGGTGGTGCTCCTAAGGCACAAGCCAGCACCGGATATCCAACTCCAGGTGCCCTGAAAAAGGATTTCGACCACATGAACAGAAACATGGGTGCAGTGAAATTCGATTACGGAACCAAGGAAGAATCTAAGATTCTGACCAAGTACATGGGTATCTTCAAGCCAAACATGAGCTACACCGCCCTTCAGAACGACCCAGCTATTCGCCCTGTGTTCAATGTATATTGCAGCACACGTACCCAAGGTGGTAGCACTGAGCTCCGCATCGCAGGCATCGTCCTGGTACCTCAGGAGGCAGTGGAATACTACATGAAAAATGGTATGATTAGCGACTATACGGGCGACATGCCAGAAATCTTCTGGAACCTCACCGGCTCCAGCAATTAATCAAACATGAACTCAACATTTGAAAACAATGATAAATTTCAGAATATTGGCAATCATGGGCTTGATGGCTGTGGCAGCACAGGTCAACGCCCAGGAAGCAACAGATGACGCAGCAAGTCAGAAGAAGACGGCAGCAGCTCCTAAGTTGCCTGAATATCCTATGATGGAAATCACAGGTACCATCTACGATGCAGCTACAGGAAAGCCACTCAGCGGTGTACAGGTTCAGCCATTGGGCAATGCCAACTATGCTGCCATGACCAAGGACGACGGTACCTTCACCATCAAGGTGCCTACCTTCACTACATCGCTCTATCTCTTCACTTCGCAGTATGCCAGCCAGCAGGTTTCCATCGCAGGTAAGAGTCATATCACTGCCAACATGCTCAGCGACAAGTTCAACGAGATGTACACCAACGGTACGCAGCTCGGAGGCGCTGCCAGCGTAAAGACCGATAAGACAACCACACAGATTTCTGTAGAGGACCTCATCAGCGAGCAGCTCGGCGGCGACGTGCGCACCATCAAGCGCTCAGGTGCTCCTGGCATCGGCTCTGCCATGTTTATCCGTGGCTTGAACTCGCTCAATGCCAACGCCCAGCCACTGGTAGTAGTGGATGGCGTGCCTATGGACATGCAGTATAACGGCACTTCGCTGCAGACAGGTATGTTCAACAACCAGTTGCTGAACATCAACCCTGCCGACATCGAGAAGATTTCAGTATTGAAGAACGGTACAGCCATCTATGGTGCCAAAGGTGCCAACGGCGTTATCGTCATCGAAACCCGCCGCGGTCACAGCATCGCTACCCGCATTGACGCCAACATCGGCGTGGGTGTGAACCTGGTACCAAAGCTTCCTAAGGTGATGGATGCCAACCAGTATATGAGCTATGCCACAGAGATGCTGGGTACTTATCCGGAAATCAGCAAGATTATGGAGAACAATAATCTCAATTTCCTGAATAACGACAAGAACAATTACTATTATAATGCATACCACAACAACACCGACTGGAGCAAGGAGGTTTATGAAGAAGCCTTGAGCCAGAACTACAGCATCAACGTGCAGGGTGGTGACGATGTGGGTATGTACAACCTCTCTCTGGGTTATACCGACGGCAAGAGCACTGCCAAGAAGAATGGCTTCAACCGCCTGAACATCCGTTTCAACAGCGACCTGAAGATTACCAAGGGCTTCGCTACTGAGTTTGACGTTGACTACGTGAAGTTGAGCCGCGACCTCTTTGATGATGGCGCTCCTAGCGACTTCAGCAAGGGTACCGTGACATCGCCTACACTCCTGGCGCTGATCAAATCGCCTATCCTCAACCCATACGTATTCAACAAGACCACAGGTCAGTTGTCTTCTACCCTCTCTGAGGCAGACGACTTCCTGAGTGCACTGGATCCCAACCTCTCGCTGGCAAACCCTACTGCCCTGCTGGCAAACGGCAGCGGCAACAACAAGAACCGCATGGAGAACTCTATGTTCCACGTACGCATCATGCCTAAGTTCGACCTGGGCAAGGGTTTCAAGCTTTCAGAGAACATCAACTATACGTTGAACCGTAACTCCCAGCGCTACTATCGTCCGAAGGGCGGTGTGCCAACCTTCTATGTAGAGGGCTTGGGTATGGTACAGACCTTGTCTGCTTCCATCTTCGCCAAGGAAGAGACCGTGATGAGCGATACCCGCTTCGATTTCTCACGCATCCTGGGTGCCCACACCATCGACGCCATGGCTGGATTCAGATACCTGAACTACGGTTATGAGATGAACAACCCTACAGGACAGTATCAGAGTGCCGGTAACGACCTCTTGCCAAACGTATCCAACAGCATGGACTTCAAGGATGCCAAAGGTGAGGATTACAAGAAGACCAGCCTTACCTGGTATGCACAAGCCAACTACAACTACAAGAACCGCTACTTCCTGGAGGCTCAGGCAGCCCTGGAGAGCAGCAGCAGCTTCGGCGACAAGGCCACAAGCCTGCGCATGGGCGGTGTAGCATGGGGCTTGTTCCCTAGCGTACAGGCAGGTTGGGTGATGACCAACGAAGAGTGGTTCCCACAGAACATCGGCCTCAACTATCTGCGCCTGAACGCCGGATTCGAGATCAGCGGTAACGATGACATCAACAACAAGGCGGCACGCACATCATTCGAGGTACTGAAGTTCCTGCACAACGCCATCCCAGCCGTACAGCTCAACAACATCGGTAACGAGAATGTGACCTTCGAGAAGACCCGCCGCATCAACCTGGGCTTCCAGAGCCAGTGGCTCGACAACCGCCTGGGCTTAGGCTTCAACTACTATATGAACCATACATCCGACCTCCTCACCGTGAAGGATTTCACCACTCCTGTGGCAGGTGTGAAGAGCTATTGGAGCAACGAGGGTTCTATGGACAACACCGGATTTGAGGTAAGCCTCAACGGTAAGCCAGTGGTAAGCCGCAACTTCACCCTGGAGCTGGGTGCCAGCTTGGGTCACTACAAGAACGAGATCAAGAGCTTGCCTAACGAGAAATACGTAGCCATCAACGGCAATGCCAAGGGTGCCAAGGGTTATACCTCTTCTATCTATGGCAGCGGCAACGTGGCAACACTCGTAGGTCAGAGTGCCGGTGTATTCTACGGATACAAGACTGCAGGCGTATTCGCAACAGATGCTGAAGCAAAGGCTGCCGGAAAGGACGGTTATCTCTACCAGCTCGACGAAACCGGTGCCAAGAAGTATTTCAAGGCTGGTGACATGCACTTCGTTGACCTGGATGGCGACGGCTGCATCGGCGAGAACGACAAGACCATCATCGGTAATCCAAACCCGGATATCTATGGTAATGCATTCATCCGCGCCTCTTACGGTAACTTCACACTCTCTGCAGTGTTCGGCTACTCGGTGGGCAACGACATCTTCAACTACCAGCGCAGCGTAATAGAGGGCGGCAAGAACTTCTACAACCAGAGCACAGCCCTGGTAAACCGCTGGAGAAGCGAAGGTCAGGTGACCAATGTTCCTCGTATATCTTACGATGACGAGATGGGCAACTCACGCTTCAGCGACCGCTGGATAGAGGATGGAAGCTATCTGAAGCTCCGCTCACTCAACCTCAACTACAAGGTGCCTGTAAGCACATCATGGTTGCAGGGTCTTCAGGTTTGGGTAGAGGCAAACAACCTCTTCACCCTGACCAAGTATCTGGGTGGCGACCCTGAGATGTCAACCTCCAACGCCGTACTCTATCAGGGCATCGACACAGGTAGCATCGCATCAGGACGCACCATTACAGTGGGTTTGAAGCTTAATCTCTAATAAAAAAGTACAATCACAAAGCATCAAAATAATGAAAATTAAATATTTCATAGCAGCCACTCTGGCTGCCATCACATTCAGTTCATGCAGTGATATGTTCGATGATGGATCCAATCGTTACGTCTATAATCCGGAACTCAACGAGAAGGTGGATTCTATGTTCTATATCAACGGTATCTTGAAAGGTGTTCAGCAAGCCATCGACCAGAATGTGCTTGTCAATGAGCTTCGTGGCGACCTCGTGTCGCCAACCTCTCATGCCTCTACCGACTTGCAGCGCCTGGCAGCCTTCGACTATGCCGACGGCAACAAGTATGATTCTGCGTATGTTTATTACCGCATCATCAACAACTGCAACTACTACGTGGCTCACCGCGACACCACCCTTGCTACGGGTTCAAGCCTTGTGGCAATGAAGGAGTATGCCGAGGCAAAAGCCATCCGTGCATGGGCTTACCTGCAGCTGGCTCGCAACTATGGCAACGTGCCTTTCTACACCCATCCTCTTACCGATATCTCATCGGTAGAGGGTGCTGCCAACCTGGAGAAGAAAGACCTGAACGGCATCGTGGCTGCCCTGGCTCCCGACCTGGAGCAGTATGTGAACCTGCCAGTGCCTAGCTGGAAGGAGTTTGACCTGGGTATGAGCGACGCCGGAGAGCAGAAGAAGGTGACCACATCGCAGATGATGATTCCGGTGCGCCTCATCCTTGCCGACCTCTATCTGGAGTCAGGCAACTATGCCAAGGCGGCAGAGCATTACTTCAATTACTTGAAGCACAACAAGGAGCGCCTGCGTTCTTATCTGGCTGACTGGGCGAATTATCCAACCTATTCGGATCTTCCAACCTCAATGAGAAACGGACAGAGCTGGTTTTTTTCAAACGGCGACTGGTCAACTACCTACAGCAGAGATGCGGAAACCATCACCTTCGTGGCTATGGCAACCAACAAGTTGCGTGGTGAGATTACTGCCCTGCCTGGTTTGTTTGGCTACAACTACTACACTGCGGCAGATGGCTATCGCTACAACGTTGAACCTGCCCTGGTAGCATCTGATTCATACCTCGCTCTGTCTAACAGTCAGGACTTCTATTACAGAGTGGGTAGCGGTAAGAACGCTGTTTACGCCTACGCTTCTGTGGGAGATATGCGTTATCACAGTTCTTACAACCGCATTAAGTCGGATAAGAAGAAAGATTTGGTTAACGTTATCATGAAATATGAGAATGCGAACATTCCGCTCTATCGCACCTCTGGTGTTTATCTGAAACTTGCCGAGGCTATCAACCGCATGGGACATCCTGACGTGGCATTCGCCTTGCTGAAGGATGGCTGGAACCACAAGTTGGAGCAGGATACCACCTATATGACCCAGGAAGGTATTGAGTTCCTGAAGACCACTGTTCCTTTCCTGACGGATGAGAACCGAGTAGTGTTCAACGATGAGGACGAATCTAGGGAATACAGCATAGGTAGCCAGCCACTACATGCCCGTGGTGCCGGTATGACCCAGGGTAACCAGTCGCTCTACAAGTATCGCACAGAGATTGATAAGAAGTTGGCTGAATTAGGCAAGAGTTATCCTGTGAACGCCACAGCATCAGATAGCTTGAAGATTGAGCAGGATGCCGTAGAAGACCTTCTCTGCGACGAGATGGCATTGGAGCTTGCCTTCGAGGGCAGCCGCTTCAGCGACCTTTGCCGCATCGCCCGTCACAAGAATGCTGATAACCCTTGGGGCAGCAACTACGGTTCTCTCTGGCTTCGCGATAAGCTGAAGTTCAAGAACTCAGTGCTCGACTTGAGTGATCCGAACAACTGGTTCATGCCATTCAAGTAAAAAGTTGGTAATATGATTATATAAAAAAATCCCCCATACACTCTTTTGCGTATGGGGGAATTTTTATATCCCGAAGCGTTTCACCGTTTCAGCGTTTCACTAAAAACATCTCTACTTAGTCATTTCAAAACCTACACGCATACCGTCGTAGCTGTTGGCGATAGAATCCTGGTACATCAAACAAAAAAGGCTCCAATCCATTCCTGGTGTTTTGCACACCGGAAAGAATTGGAGCCTTTTATTGCTTATTACTTTATGCAAGAACGCAAGCCCGCTAGGCGCTCGCCGGATTTGAAATCCGGCGTTAAAAAATGTCCTAACCTATTTAGGCTCTGCGG
>ERZ1032078.134-NODE-134-length-27074-cov-13.484918_pt1 | contig 27074 bp, 16 predicted proteins | sample MGYA00517101_ERZ1032078 | MGnify/ENA primary metagenome ERZ1032078 (study PRJEB33719, sample SAMN04261301) | wastewater metagenome | biome: rural village; feature: human; material: feces | host: Homo sapiens | place: El Salvador | collected 2013-01-14 ... | reverse complement strand
ACTTTGCACCTCAAAACGGAAACACTTGCTTAGGGGGTGCAGTTGTCTCAACTGCACCAATTAATATAATTGTGCATTCTACATTGTTGGTGCAGTTGAGACAACTGCACCCCCTTGCACCCCCTAACTGCACCCCCTGCACAGCACATCATAAAGACAGAACAATATGAACAAACGAAAACTCATACAACACCACAAGTGGCTGGGACTTGTGCTCAGCTTCTTCCTGCTGATGTTCTGCGTATCGGGCATCCTGCTCAACCACCGCCAGCTTATCAGCGACATCAACGTGTCGCGCACGCTGCTGCCCTCGCGCTACGAGTACAGCCAGTGGAACGGCGGACTGCTGCGCGGAACGCTGCCCGTTGACTCACACATATTAATATATGGTGCGTCGGGCATCTTCCTCACCGATTCTACCGCTGCGCACATAGCCGACTTCAACGACGGACTGCCCACAGGTGCCGACTACCGCCAGATACGCAACGTGGTGAGCGTGGGCGGATCGGCAAAGCAGCTGTTCGCCGTGTCGCAGTTGGCGCTCTACCGCTTCGGAACGCACGGCAAGTGGCACACCGAAGCGCTGCCATTAGCCGACTCCGACGAATTGCTCACCGACATCGCTGCCCACGGCGACACGCTCGTCGTGCTGAGCCGTTCGCACGCCTACATCGCCGTGTCGCCCTACACGCAGTTTCGCCGCATCGACCTGCCTGCGCCACCCGACTATAAAGACCGCACTACGGCGTTCCGCACGGTGTGGCTGCTGCACAGCGGCGAACTGTTTGGCTTCGCAGGGCGCCTTCTGGTCGATGCTGTTGCCTTAGTGCTCATCGTGCTTATCGTTACGGGCTTCGCCTTCTTCTGTCTGCGCAAGACGAAACGCCGCTGGCAGAGCAAGGGTAGCACAATGAAGTACACGCTGCGCTGGCATAACCTCGTGGGGCGCAAGACTATCGTCGCCACAATATTAATATGTGCTACGGGCTGGTGTCTGCGTCCGCCAGTGATGGTGGCGCTCGCCCTGACGAAGGTGCCGACGCTGCCGTTCACAACGCTGAAAAGTAAGAACCCGTGGCACGACAAACTACGCCTCGTGCGCTACGACAGTAGGGTAGGCGACTGGCTGCTGTCTGCCTCAGAGGGCTATTTCTCGTTGGGCAGCAACATCAGTAAGCCGCGCCCGATGCGCATCATGGACGCTCCGCCGCAGAATGTGATGGGGCTTAACGTGTGGCAGCAGCGCGAGGACGGCATGTGGCTCTGCGGTTCGTTCGGCGGAATGTGCGTCTGGAACCGCCGCACGGGCATGGCTACCGACTATTTCACTGGCCTTGCGGTGTCGAAGAAGCCGGGTCCGCCGCTCGGCAAGAAGGCGATAAGCGGCTACAGCTCCGACTTCCGTGTCTGCGCCGCCGGCCAGAAAGGTACGAATGGTACGGATACAAAAAAATCAGTCACAGAGGTTGTGACTGATTACTATGATGGAACCACGAAGATTGTGCAGCCCGAAAGTCTGCGCCGCCTGCCCATGTCGCTGTGGAACGTGGCGCTCGAAGTGCACACCTGCAGAATATACATGCACAACACCGCAACATACATCTTCATCTTCTTCTTCGGAATAGCGGTTGTGTGGTGTTTGTGGACGGGATTGAAGTTAAAGAAGTAACTTCAGGGGGTGCACCCCTAACGTATATCAAACAGCCACGCGAGCTTCACCACGATGTTCGAGTGGTTAGAACGTGCGAAGTAGTCGCGTTTCGAGTCGCCGTAGATGTTGCCCAAGCCGTAGTAGTAGCGGCCCTCGAGCAGCAGATGACCAGCACGCGGAATGGTCCACTCAATGCCCAAGCCCGCCGCGATGCCGTAGTCGAACTTGTTCTCTACAGCCATTGTGTCCTGCGCGCAAGTCTGGTTGGCGCGGTCTGTGGTGTTACGGTTGGCGATGGTGAAGTTGGTCTTTGTCGACTCGTTGAGCATATAGCCAAACTGCGGACCGGCTTGGAAGAAGAACTGCAAGCCCTTGCGCTCCTTGCCCCACGCCAAGTGGGCGAACACCGGCAACTGTATGTAGTTGATGTCGCGCTGATACGCCTCAGCCACGCCCGTAGTAGGATTAATCACGGGCTTGTCGTTGACGTCGAGAATACTCTCCTTCCAACCGATACGCGCATAGTTTAGCTCGGCATACACAGAGCAGTAGGTCTTGAAGTATTTCTCGCAGGTGTACTTGAACGAGAGACCTGCGGTGAAGCCCGGGTGCTGCGTCTGCGTCACCTTCGGCACGAAGCTCACGCTGCTCATCACGAAGCCGCCGTTGAAGCCAAGTGCAAGGTCGTTGCGGTAGTCGCCCACCTGCGCCTTTGCGCACGTGGCTGCCGTCAGCAGCAGAGCGAGGAGTGCTTTTCTTATTGTCTTTATCATTTGTTCTTTTTCTCTTTAAGCCTTTCTAAGCCTTTCTGTTTCTAAGCCTCTTTAAGCCTTTCTAAGCCGAAGAAGAGCAGCCAAGCCCTCCCCGACGGGGAGGGTTGGGAGGGGCTTTAATACGTAATTGTTTCTATCGTGTGTGTCGGCTTGTAGTGGAGCAGCACGAAGCAGTTGTTCTGCATGCCGCCGTTCGTCACACGCTTGAACTTCAGCGGAGTCTGCAGCGGCTTGTACGTGTTCTGCTGCGGAGTGCCGTTGAACTGCTTGCCGTACTTGTTTATGCCGCGGATGAAGAACTGCGCCTGGTCGTAGCCCGTGAGGGCGAAGCGCGGCAGAGCCAAACGCATATCCGACTTGAACCACTGGCGATAGTGGCGCTCCAGACTTGCTGTAGCCGGCGCCGACTCGTTGTAGACGTAAGCCGTCGGGATGTATGCCTCGTACTTATAATAGTAGTCCTGGTATACGCGCTTGTACATCAGCCATTCGTTGTAGCCGTACATCGCAATCTGTATGTTCGGGTAAGAAGCACGCAGCGTGTTCAGCTTCGCAAGCGTAGAGTTAAGCTGCGGCGAACGACCCGTGTTCAGAATCACCACATTGCGCTTCTTTGCGCTGAACGCCTTGGCGAACATCGGCTCCGACGACTTCAGGTTTGTTATGTTGTACGCAATGCCCTCAGCCTCAAGACGGCGGCGCAGAGCGGCTGTGAACACACCCTTGTCGCTTGTTGTGTCGTTGCAATCGACAAACACCGGATGCGCATCCTTGAAGCGGTCCATGAACGCGTTCACAGACAGTTCGGCAGTGAGCACACGACTCTGATAAACCTGGAAGATATGGTCGTTGGTCTCCACGTCTCCACCGTTGATAGAGAACGGGATGACGAGACGTATGCCGTTCTTGCGGCAGAAGTCGCCTATCGGCTTCACCTGCTTGGTGTAGAGCGGACCGAAGATAAGGTCGCAGTTCTTGGCGTTGGCGTCGGCAAGCACCTGCGCCACGCTGGCATCCTTATGCAGGTTCCAAGCGAAGACGTTGGTGTTGATGCCCTGACTGCGCAGACTGTCGCACGCCATGAGCACGCCACGGTAGTATTCTATCATGCGCTGTCCGTCGCCGTCCACGTTGTGCAGCGGCAGCATCACGCCCACGTTCACCGTTTTAGCCGCACGCTGCTGTGTTGCAGAAGACTTCGGCGCCGTTGTCGCAGGGACGGTCTGCACCTGCTTCGGGAACGGAATGAGCAGCTGCTCGCCCTTCTTCAGCACATAGTCGTTCTTCTGCATGTCGGGGTTTGCCTGCATCAGCTCGTCGATGGTGATGCCGAACTTTTGGGCGATGCCATATATCGTGTCTTTCTTCTTTACCTTATACAAGTCTTGCCACTTCGGCGTCTGCGCCGCCACCGACGATGCCAGCAGCATGGCGCAAAACAAGAAAAGAATTCTAATGCTACGTCTCATTTCTATCATTCTATTAAAATTAACATTGCAAAAGTACACAAAATATATTGTTTGCAAAAATCTTTGTTCATAAATAACGTTATAAATAGGTAGCAGCGTTTTGCTGTGTGCGAGATAATAACTAACTTTGCATTACAAGTAAACGAGTAGACAAGTAAACAAGACGATAAGTAAACGAGTAGACAATGAGATACATCAGAACACTTTTATTGTTGGTTCTCTGCACCACGCTGCAGGCTTACGCCGACGAGGTGCCGACAATCGACCCGCAAGCTACGTTCACAACCGACGAAGGCGAAGAGACCGGCACGAGCTATTCCGGATCGGCACCGCTCACCGTGGTGTTTCACGCCAATGCCGAAAACGTAGGTATGTACACGCCCCACTACGAGTGGCGTTTCACCAAGGAGGGCGAGACACAGCCCTACCTCGTGCGCTACGAGGAAGAGACCGAGTACACGTTCACCGAGGCGGGTTCGCACCGCATCGTGCTCTACGCCACGTTCATCAACGGCAACGACACCGTAGCCTACACCAAGGACTACTGGCAGGACGCACAGCCGATAACCATACAAATATCGGAGAGCAAGCTCGAGATGCCCAATGCCTTTTCGCCCAACGGCGACGGCATCAACGACATCTATCGCGCCAAGAACAGCTACCAGAGCATCGTGGAGTTCGACGCCTACATCTTCAACCGCTGGGGACAGAAGATATACGAATGGCACGACCCTGCGGGCGGATGGGACGGCAAGTTCAACGGCAAGGACGTGAAGCAGGGTGTCTACTTCGTGCTCGTGAAGGCGAAGGGCGCCGACGGAAGAAAGTATAACATCAAGAAGGATGTGAACCTGCTGCGTGGCTATACCGAAAGCAATGGGGTGAATTCTGTTGAATAGAGTTATGGGAGAAAAGATAAACGTTTGGGGCGCACGCGTCCACAACCTGAAGAACATTGACGTGGAGATACCACGCGACTCGCTCACGGTCATCACCGGACTGAGCGGATCGGGCAAGTCGTCGCTTGCCTTCGACACGATATACGCCGAGGGTCAGCGCCGATACATCGACACGTTCTCGGCATACGCACGCAACTTCCTTGGCGGAATGGAGCGCCCCGATGTCGACAACATAACCGGTCTGAGTCCGGTTATATCCATCGAACAGAAGACAACCAACAAGAACCCACGCTCTACCGTGGGCACAACGACAGAGATATACGACTATCTGCGTCTGCTCTATGCTCGCGCCGGAACCGCTTATAGCTACGTTACGGGCGAGAAGATGGTGAAGTATACCGAGGAGCGCATCATCGAGATGATCAACTCCGACTATGCCGGCAAACGCATATACATACTCGCTGCACTCGTAAGGCAGCGCAAGGGCCACTACCGCGAACTCTTCGAGACACTTCGTCGCAAGGGCTATCTCTTCGTGCGCATCGACGGCGAGATTACGGAGATAAGAAGCGGCATGAAGACCGACCGCTACAAGAACCATAACATTGAGGTGGTGATAGACAAGATGCAGATGCGCGACGGCTTCGATGACCGCCTGCGCAAGACTGTCGCTACGGCAATGCGCGAGGGCGACGGACAGATTATGATTCTCGACAAGGACACGGGCGTGGCAAAGAACTTCTCCAAGCGACTGATGTGCCCTACGTCGGGCATCTCTTACCGCGACCCTGCACCCAATATGTTCTCGTTCAACTCGCCCGAGGGCGCCTGCAGCAAGTGCAAGGGCTTGGGCTATGTCAACGAGATTGACATGAAGAAGGTCATCCCCGACGACTCGCTGTCTATATACGAGGGCGCCATTGTTCCGCTGGGCAAATATAAGAATCAGATGATATTCTGGCAGATTGGTGCCATTCTCGAAGCGGCTGAATGTACGCTGAAGACGCCGGTGAGCGAGATACCTGAGGACACGCTCAACGAGGTGTTGTACGGTTCGCTCGAAACGATACGCATCAGCAAGGACGTGGTGCGCACGTCGAGCGACTACTTTTGCACCTTCGACGGCGTCATAAAGTATCTGCGCACCGTCATGGAGAACGACGACTCGCAGGCTGGACAGAAATGGGCTGACCAGTTCCTCGCTATGGCTGAGTGTCCTGAGTGTCACGGCGCACGCCTTAACCGCGAAGCGCTGTCGTATCGCATCTGGGACAAGAACATTGCGGAGCTGTCTGCGATGGACATTCAGCAGCTCAAGCAGTGGATAGACGAGGCAGAAGTCCACCTCGACTCTCGTCAGAAGACTATCGCTACGGAGATATTGAAGGAGATAAAGACACGTATCAACTTCCTGCTCGACGTGGGTCTCGACTATCTATCGCTCTCACGCCAGTCGGCAACGCTTTCCGGCGGCGAGAGCCAGCGCATTCGCCTTGCCACTCAGATCGGTTCGCAGCTCGTCAACGTGCTCTACATCCTCGATGAGCCGAGCATCGGTCTGCATCAGCGCGACAACGACCGTCTTATCCACTCGCTGAAGGAGCTGCGCGACATGGGCAACACCGTGGTTGTGGTAGAACACGACCGCGACATGATGCTCAACGCCGACTATATCGTTGACATTGGTCCGAAGGCGGGCATCCGTGGTGGCGAGGTGGTGTTCCAGGGAACGCCCGCTCAGATGCTGAAGGAGCACACCATCACCGCCGACTACCTCAACGGAGTGCGCCGGATAGAGATACCTGCCAAGCGACGCGAGGGCAACGGCAAGAGTATTGTGATACGCGGTGCGAAGGGTAACAACCTGAAGAATGTAGACGTAGAGTTTCCGTTGGGCAAGCTCATCGTGGTGACGGGCGTGAGCGGATCGGGCAAGTCGACGCTTATCAACGAGACGTTGCAGCCTATTCTCTCGCAGCATTTCTACCGCTCGCTGAAGAAGCCGATGCCCTACGACAGCATCGAGGGTATAGATAATATAGACAAGGTGGTGAATGTAGACCAGTCGCCGATTGGTCGCACGCCGCGCTCCAATCCGGCTACATATACCGGCGTGTTCAACGATATACGCGCCATGTTCGTCAATCTGCCCGAGGCGAAGATACGCGGCTACAAGCCGGGGCGCTTCTCGTTCAACGTGAAGGGCGGACGCTGCGAGACATGCAAGGGCGGCGGCTACCGCACTATCGAGATGAACTTCCTGCCGGATGTGCTCGTGCCGTGCGAGGAGTGTCACGGCAAGCGCTACAATCGTGAGACGCTTGAGGTGCGCTACAAGGGAAAGAGCATCGCCGACGTACTCGATATGACGTTCAATCAGGCTGTAGAGTTCTTCGAGAACGTGCCTAACATTCTGCAGAAATTAAAAACCGTGAAGGAGGTGGGCTTGGGCTACATCAAGCTGGGTCAGCCTTCGACGACACTCTCGGGTGGCGAGTGTCAGCGTGTGAAGCTGTCTACCGAACTCAGCAAGCGCGACACAGGCAAGACGCTCTATATTCTCGACGAACCGACTACGGGTCTGCACTTCGAGGACATAAAGATTCTGATGGAGGTGATAGAGAAACTGGTCGACCGTGGCAACACGGTGATTATCATCGAGCATAACCTCGATGTGATAAAGCTCGCCGACTATATCATCGACATGGGACCTGAAGGTGGACGCGGTGGCGGACGCTTGCTCGCAAAAGGAACGCCGGAGGAAGTAGCTGAATGCAAGGAAAGCTACACGGCGAAGTTCTTGAAGCAAGAGTTAGAATGTAAATAATTAGAAGTATATGAAAATAGAACTCAGTAATCTTGAGAAACACTTCGGCACGAACACTGCCGTGGACATTAAAAGTTTCACCATCAACAACGGTGATATTCTTGGTCTTGTGGGCAACAACGGTGCCGGCAAGACTACGCTTTTCCGCCTTATGCTCGACCTTCTGAAGGCTGACGAAGGTGTTGTTACTATGCATCCGTCTGCGGATGGCGTTGAACTTGTTCCAAGCAGCCTCAAGCTCTCCCCCGACGGGGGAGTTGGAGGGGACTCTCCAATCAATCCGGCGCAGAGCGAAGATTGGAAAGCGTATACCGGTGCGTACATCGACGATGGTTTCCTCATCGACTTCCTCACGGCGGAGGAATATTTCGACTTCATCGGTCGTGTGTCGGGCATGACGAAGGAGCAGATTGCGGAACGTCTTGTCTACTTCGAGCCGTTGATGGGCGGCGAGATACTCAACCAGAAGAAGTACATACGCGACTTCTCTGCGGGCAATCGCCACAAGGTGGGCATCATAGCGGCGCTGCTCAACCGTCCCGAACTGGTTATTCTCGACGAACCGTTCAACTTCCTCGACCCGCGCAGCCAGAATATGCTGAAGAAGATTCTTGTTGAATATAATAAGGAGACGGGTGCAACGGTTATCGTGTCGAGCCACAACCTGCAGCACACCACGGAGATATCTACACGCATCGCGCTGCTTGAGCACGGCGTGATAATAAAAGACCTCGACAACCACGATGCTGAGGCTGTTGTCGAGTTGCAGGATTATTTTAAGGTTTAGACCTTAGGAGTCTAATATATAAACCAGTACGTGAAAAAATCTGCCATATCTTCCAGAAATGGCGTAATGGGTTGATGGTGAGAGTAATAAAGGCTGGAAGATAACTCTAAAAAGTGGGTTATCTTCCAGCCATCTTCCATTATAATTGGTGTATCTTCCAGCGCCAGTAATAATGCCACAGTCTGAATATCGGCTCGCTCAGCGCCTCCGACGGATAGTATTTTAGCAGTCGCAGGTCGCGGTGGAGGCGTAGTAGGTTGTGGCCTAATGCGCCATGCTTGAATCCGTTGCCGTCGTAGGTGTCGCGGCCCCAGGCATGGCGTTCGTCGTGATGTCCGAAGTTGCCGCCGCATAGGATGTCGTTGAGCAGCATCTCTCCGCGCTTCTTGTCCATCGGCGCAATCATCTTCTCCTCTGGCAAGCCCAGCACCTCGTGCAGCACGTACATCATTGCGCCGGCGAAGTGCCATAAGCCGAGACGAGTCAGAGAATTTTGAGTTTTGAATTTTGAATTTTGAATTGTCGGCTTTGCCGATTTTGAATTATTCAATTTTGAGTTTTGACTTTCCAATTCACAATTCTTCAACTCCTCATCGCGTAAGCGACAATTCTTGCTCTGGCAAGCGTCTCTACGAGCCGAGCGCAAAACTCCTAATTCAAAATTCAAAATTACATAGTAATAGTCTACCACTTGTCTCAGTCCCACGCCCTCGTAGAAGTAATGGTGATAGAGATGGTAGAGCTGGTAGACAGCGTTGAAGTCAGCGGTAGGCGCAGCCACCTCGCCCGCCTCGTCGGGCAGTGCTATCATGTTGCGGCACTGTGCGGCGATGCTCTCGCGGAACCACTGCTGCAAGCGGCGGTTGTACGTGAAGTTTGCCATGAAGCCCGGCGTATAGTGCAGCTCTACGGATATGTCGTTCGTCGTGAGCGCAATGTGGTTGTAGCTCTCCTCGTCAATCCGTCCGTTCTCCTTAGCCAACGTCTGCGCCAGTTGTCTTATCTCCTCGCGCGAAGCGTCCACCCACATGTCCACATCGCCCGGTGTGCGCGCCGCAGGGTTGGCGTACATAGCCGCGTTCGCCTGACCCTTCAGGATGCAGCAGTCGTAGCCCGCCGCCTTCACTCTATTATATACGCCGACCGTAGCCTCATTGAGCATAAGGTTCATGCGGCTTATATTCTGGCTCATCATGAACCAGTTCATAAGCAGTCCCTGCTTGGGTGCTACCGCCTTCGGCAGTCGCGATATGCCCTCCATGATGATTCCTACCAGCGTTTGTTTCTTGGCGAAGGCGTAGAAGCGTTGCCAGTCGAAACCGTTCAGCGCCGACCCGTCCAGAAACTCCTTTCCCTCGTACGTGCCCAGGGCGAATTGTATGAATTTATAATAAATCTTCTCTGTCATTATCTCTTTTAATACACGTTTTGCCGATTGGCAAAGTTAGTCAAAATCTTTCGATTTTCGGTTTGTTTCATCAGAATATTGATTCTTCCGTTTCTGACGTGAACAGTTCCAGAGCCTTCATGCCCATGATAGAGTTGCCCTTCGAGTTGAGTCTCGGACTCCACACCGCTATCGAGTAGCGCGACGGGTAGAGCGCAACGATGCCGCCGCCCACGCCACTCTTGCCAGGCAGCCCCACGAGGAACGCGAAGTCGCCCGCCTCGTCGTAGAAGCCGCACGTCTGCATGATGGCGTTGATGCGCTTCACCCTCGAGATTGTCAGGTTCACGCCCGCATGCGAGAACGGCTCGTTGCTCTTTGCAAACGCCATGAACGCATGCGAGAGGTCCTCGCAGCTCATCTCCAGCGAGCAGATAGTGCTGTAGAACTGCAGCACATCGTTCACGTCGTTATGCAGATTGCCGTGATGCTTCAGCAGATAGGCGATGGAAGCGTTCAGATAGCTGCAGCTCAGCTCCGACTGCGCCACCTCCTCCGAGAAGTTGATGTCCTCGTTGCCGGCGATGGTGCGCACGAAGCGCAGGAAGAACTCCTTCGGGTTCTCCAGATGCGAGAGAATAACGTCGGCAGTCACCAATGCGCCGGCGTTGATGAACGGGTTGCGCGGCTTGCCGTGCTCGTACTCCAGTTGCACGAGCGAGTTGAACGCCGATCCCGACGGCTCCTTTCCGATGCGCGTCCACAGATCCTTGCCTAAGATGCTCAGAGCTATGGCAAGCGAGAATACCTTTGCGATACTCTGTATAGAGAACTTCACGTCCGAAGCCCCGATGCTGTATGTCCTGTCGTCGAGCATGTGCAGGCTGAGGCCGAACTGGTCAGGGTCTACATTTGCCAGTGCCGGGATATAGTCAGCCTGCTTGCCCTCTTTAGCGTATATCTCAATCTCTTCTCTTATGTGTTCCAGTAAAGGTTGATAGTCGGTCGTTTTCATTCTTTAGTAGCTTAAAAGTTAACGCTGCGAAAATACATGTTTTCTGATAAACGAGGCGCAGAATTAGTGTTATATAAACTTAAAAAAGACTCTCCCGATAGGCTCAGGCATTCGCCTGCTACCTATCGGGAGAGTCTTTATATATAAATATGTTTTAGGATACTTACTCTGCCACCACATTAACGCTTTCTGCCGACTGAGGCTTGAAGCGCAGTGTGTATGTGTAGTCGCCGCTTGGCGGACACTGATATTGTGACAGACAATCTTCGCCAGTGCAAGAGTTGTTGCCCAAACCGCGCTGCATATAGTCGAAGTGAGCGTAAACCTGATCGTTGCGTGTCAGATCGTACCAGTGGAGCTTTGAACTCCACATAGTATCGTTTGTGTCACACCACTTAGTCTCGTCGTAGTGAGAAAGCGAGAACGATGCGCGTCCGCCCACCTTTACGCCGAGCTGCACGCCTGCGGTCTTGTTAGTGAGAATCAGCTCACGCAAGTCCTCGTGGTCGCCGAAGGTCTGCGGGTGAATCATCTCGTCAACCATGTCGTCAACCGTTGTGGTGAAGCGTCCGAGATAAGAACCCGTCTTGCGGTCGCTGTAGTTGGAGCGAGGACCGCGAGCGTAGAACTCTACGTTCTCGAAGCCTGAAGCGAACTGCATACCTAAGCCTATACGGGCGAGTGTACCGCTTGGCGTGAATGTCACCTTCATGTCCACTGTGCCGTCAGGGTAGAATGTATAGTCGGTGGTGTAGCTACAATCGGTAGCTGAACCCTTGACGGACATTGTAGCTTTGTTACCGCTCTCTCTAAGTGGGCTTGTTACGATAATGTTTGACGAATTGCTGAACGAAGGTTTGAAGCTGCGGTCGTTGTCAACATCGCGATAGCTGTTGAAGTCAGGACCTGCAGCGATAAGGTTTTGGCCTTCGTATGTCCATGACATCATCTTGCCATTGCTGAAACTGATAGAATACTCCTTGCCGTTGTTGTCGGTACCAGAAACGGTATTGCCGCTTGCGCTGCTAAACGAACCACCAGTAGAAGTGTAGCTTGGCAGCACTGGAAATCCCATTGTGCCGTCTGTACCCTTAGCTGTGCCGTTAGAGATGTCCTGCTTAGAGAGCGAGAACTGAGCGTCAGCGATGCTGTAGCCCTCTTCTGCCCATGATGTCCAGTCGGCAACGTCAGCCTTTGTCGGCTTCTTAACGCGCAACTCTACGTTTACGAGATACTCTGCGTCGTCAAATTCAGATTTCTGTATTGGCAGAGTTACGGTAGCAGAAGAACCAGCATCGATAGAGTTGAAGTTGTCTACCTTGCCGTTCTCCACCAAGTATCCGTCCTTCATCACGCGATAGCCGATTTCGAAGTTATCAGACGAGATAGGCATAAACGCATACTTGTTCTCAATTTTTATTGTCTTCGAATAATCTGTCGGCTGAGTGAACTTCACATACTGGTACACCTTCTTCACCTCTGAGAGCTTGCCAGTCCATGTGCGGTCTGGTGTGACGATACCGTTGTTGAGGAAGTTGCCCTGGAAGCCTATAGCCGGACTCCAATATGTATAGACAGAATTACAGTCGTAGCCTGATATCCAGTAGTTGAAGCCGTTTTTGTCCTTCTTCTCACCGTTAACAAGCCTTGCAGGGTCGTAAACCGACTGGTCTACCCAGTCCCAGATACAACCACCGATGATGCCGGTGCTGTTCTCAATTACATCCCAGTATTCCTTCAAGTTACCAACAGCCTGACCCATTGCGTGAGCATACTCGCAGATGAAGTAAGGCTTGCCGTTCAGTCCGCTTCTGTTTTCTCGTACTGACGAAACCTTTGGATACATGTTAGAGCCGAGGTCGGAGTAATTAGTTCCGCTTTCTGCACCCTCGTAGTGAACAAGGCGTGAGTCAAGATTCTTACATGTATTGTATGTTGTAGAGAAGTTGCTACCGTCGCCACACTCGTTGCCCAACGACCAGAAGATAACGCTCGGGTGGTTGCGGTCGCGCAGCACCATACGCTTTGTGCGGTCGTCCATAGCTGTTATCCAGCTGCTGTTTTTTGACAAGTTTTGGTTGCCGTGGCACTCCACGTTAGCCTCGTCCATTACGTAGAAGCCGAGAGCGTCCATCATGGCGTACATCTTCGGCTGGCGCGGATAGTGCGATGTGCGCACGGTGTTCACGTTAGCCTTCTTCATCATTGTGAGGTCCTTCATCATGGTCTCCATGTCAATGGCACGACCATACTCCGGGTGAGTGTCCTGAGTGTTCACGCCCTTGAAGTAGACACGCTTGCCGTTGATGTAGATGAGGTTGCCATTCTTTGTGATGTTGCGGAAACCGTATTTCGTAGAGAACGCCATCTCCTCTGCTCCGTTCTCGTCCTTCTGGCTTACAACCACTGTGTAGAGATACGGGTCTTCAGCGCTCCACGGATGCAGACTGCTGAGGTTGTTGAGAGTAACGGTCTTTTCTGCTGTTGATGTTCCGCTGTAAGTCTCTGTTCCGTTAGCAATCTCTTTGCCGTCGCGGTCGAGCAGCGATACCTGCAGCGTCTTTGTTGCCGAAGTGTTGTTGCGGTTGTCTACAGTCAGCTTTACAGACATGCTGCCGCTTGTAGCGTCGCTGTTGAGCGAAGATGTGATGTAGTGGTCAGACACGAACACTTTCGGAGTAGCTACGAGATATACGTCGCGGTGTATGCCAGAGAGGTGCCACATATCCTGACCTTCGAGATACGAGCCGTCGCACCAGCGATATACACGTACCGAGAGCTGGTTGTCGCCCGTAGTTACGAAGCCGGTGATGTCGAACTCGGCGTCGGTGTTAGAGCTCTGCGAATAGCCTACGTACTTGCCATTCACCCATACCACGGCAGCGCTATATACGCCGTCGAAGTGTACAAACACACGCTTGTCCTTCCATGTCTCAGGAATAGTGATGGTGCGGCGATAGAAGCCAGTTGCGTTGTGGTCGGTAACACCATATTTCTCCCAACCCACGTTTGCGTTTGGAGCTTTGTCTTGGAACGGATAGCCTACGTTGGTGTATACCGGTTTGCCGTAGTTAGCCATTTCCCAAGAGAGCGGCACGCGGATGTTTTTCCAACCGCTATCGTCATAGTTGCTTGCATAGAACTCGCTTGCGCCAGGACCAGATGATGTACCTGCAACATACTTGAATTTCCAAGTTCCGTTGAGGTTGATATATTCAGCCTTGCTCTCGTCGGGCTGCTGCCAAGGCTCTGCGTAGTGCTTAGTGTCTGCCTTCATCTGCTCTACTGAAGCGTAAGGGATGAATGTAGCGTGTGCGTCCTCCTTATGGTCGCTCACCTTGCTCTGGTTGCTTATCCAGCTAACATCGAACGAACCATTGGAAGATGTTCCGCCACCGCCAGACGTGGCGTCTGTTTTGATGAAGCCGAAGGCTGTAGCGCTTGATGAATCTGTTGTACGACCAAGCTTGCCACCGTCGGTTCCGTCGTATGTGAGGTAGTATGTCTTGTTTTGTGTGTAAGCGTAAATCTTATATGTATGATTTGTTGCATCTACCTCCTCGAATTTCCACTCCTGATTGGCATTTCCCTTTTTGTCGTCGTTTTCAGATGTCCACTGAAGTGGCATTACCTTGGTGTTGTTGCCTGCCATGTCGAGAGCCTTAGACGACATGATGTTTACGATGTGCCAAGGGTATGCTGTAGAATAGTTGCCTTTCTTTGTTATCCACTTCTGACCGTTGTTGCTGTCTGACTTTGTTGTCACAGTAATCTGCTCATCATTATTAGATGTAGTAACGGTGAAGCATCTTGTCTGGTTGTCGGCTGGACAAATAATATATGTAGAGCCGTATGCCGGAACAGTGAATGGTGGAACAATGCTGACGCTCTTATATGTAGCATAGCTACGGTTGTCACCTTGCTGGCTACCTATAGAAATAGAACTCAAAGCCAAAAGGTTAGACAACGAAGAAGCGTTCTTCTGAACTGCACCGTTAACGGCAAGACCTTCAGAAGAGAGTTTCAACTTCAAAGTTGTGCTTGACAGCGTTACCAATGTTTGGTCTCTACCTCCGCCATTAGCCAAATAGTCTATTTCAAGCTGCTTGATTGATGGTGTGTAGTAAAGGTGGAGATTGTACTTTCCTGCTGTGCTCCACTGGGCAATATCATCGCCAAAGGAGATTATGTTCTGCAGTAAAACTGATGTTCCGCATTTGCTAAGATCAATCTCTGCTTCTATCCATTGATGGTTGAAATCAATGTTCTGAGTTTTTGAGAACTTCGCACTATTAGGCGAGTAGTTCTCCCACAGAACTGTTTTTGTCTCCGCTGCGAACGCCTGTGTCGCAGCGAGTACGAGCAGCGTTATTATCGCAGCAAAATGATGTTTTATATATGTCTTCATAGGGTCGTATATTTTTTTATTTAACGATGAGTTTAATGCCGTTCATGATATATACGCCCGGAGCCAGACCTGCAGCAGTAGAGTTGCGGCGCACGAGCTGACCATTAACGGTGTATATGTTGCCAACCTTAGGAGCTTGCGGTGCTACGAAAGTGCCGTCGATGCCCGTTGTGTTGTCGTCGATGGCCCATTTGAGCTGGCGGTTAGAACCACTATTGTCCTGGAAGTAGCAGCGGAAACCATCCGCTGGCATAGCAGATGTCAGGTGATAAAGTTTGTTTTCATCACCAAACACATAGCATCTTGCAGGAAGCTCTGACGGAGAATAGAAGCCAGTAAGTTTTATTGGCTCTATTGTTACCGAATGAACCTCTCCGCTACGATCCCATGTAGCAGTTTTAATTTGTGTGAAAGTGTATGTGTGGTCTGTGCTCACACGCTCAGGCTGAAAGAAGTATGGTGTGCCAGCCTTGATGTCTGCACGGTCAGAAAGATTCAAGTTGTTTCCAGTGGTGCTTGTAAATTCCAAAACTCTTGTACCTGCACCCCATGCAGCAACAACCTGATCGGCTGGCAAGTCGAATGGCAGACAGATAGAATTCCATTCTTTAGCATAAAGCTCACGCTTCAGCTCTACATCAACATAATCGCCAGTGAATTTAGGCAAATCGTATTCCTTTGTTTCGTCAAGATACACTACCTGCTGCTTAGAAACCTTCCACTGTGCAGACTCAAAAGTCGCAGCAGGCTCCTCGTACGAAGTGGCAAGTGTGCCATTCTGTGTGTAGACAAAGGCAGTAGAGTAGGCGTCGCTATCCTGATAGCCTAATGTGTAAGTGCCGTCGGCAGACGACTTCAATATCCATTTGATGTCTTTGCCGCCAAAGTTTACGCGACCGGCGTCTTTAGATGGAGTTTCTTTAGCTTTAGTTACCTCCATCGCAACCGGCTTGTCTGAAATCGCCGGCTTGCCATCTGTGCCCACCGAGAGGTACTGTCCCAGTGAGTTGTAGATATACACGGAAGTCAGCGCCAATGTGTATAACAAATTCATATTAATAAAGTTTTAATAGAAAAATCAAATTAGAATGGTAAACGCCAATAGGGCTCACCATGAAAAGAAATAGGTCTATGCTTATTAATCGTAAGCTTTAAAACCCATGTCGTCATCCATAATCTCAGAATCATCTTCCCATGCAGAACTACCTGAAGGGCGTTTCATGCTGCGAGGCTTTACTGGATTTGTTTCTTCTACTTTATCAGGGTCAATGGAGGTTTGGTTCATCATGCCTCCGCTTGTCTCAAGCATCAACACCTCGACAAAAGGTCGGTTGTACTTTTTTTTCTTCATAAATTATTGTTTTAGTTTATTGTTTTTAGTTTATTTTTTTATTTGCATAACTTCAAACGTAAACCAGTGGTGCTTATCATTATTTTACTTCGCTTAGGCGCACGCAATATGTGATGCCTTTTAGTCGTAAAAGCACCACATCAGTTTAACATTTGCTATAACTCTCTTTTATTTATTTAATTATTCTGCTTGCATAATTAGCCATTTATTCTCTTATATTTGTATAAACGACAGTTGTATTAAGTTTTTTTATATATTGTTTGAAGAAGTCGAAGAATTTAAAGAAGTTATAGAGTTTGAAGAGTTTAAAGAATTTAAAGAAGTTATAGAATTTAAAGCCAAATGTCCTATTGCAGAGTAATTATATTGCTGTCTGGTAAAACTAATAATATGGTCAAAGCCGAGCGCAGCCCGCATTAATTGAGTTATGACACACTCACATCCAAACAAGAGTTACTTCAATATTGCTTTGTTGGTGCACTTCTTGCTCTGGCAAGCGGCAAAGCCGAGCGGAGACAAGTGCACCCCCTTAAAGCACCGTTCGCCGCCCGATCGGATTCCGTCCGCCGTCCGATCGGTTTCCGTCCGCCGTCTGATCGGGTTCCGTCCGCCGTCCGATCGGATTGCGTTCGGGTGACGGTGACTTTTCGTGAGGTTTTACCCACAATAAAGTATTGTACGCATGCGTACCTATTATTTTTTAATAGGCTTTACTCGTGATATATCACAAGATTTGTGCGATTAGTGCCGCTATGAGCCACAAAGAGAGCATAATAAGTCGAATTTATTTGCTTTTTCGAAATTAATGCTGTAAATTTGCACATTAATACGTAGTGTGTGCAAGCGTTTCGTGCCTGCAAGCAGAGCACGCTACAAGGCGTGTGTGCAGCAATGCGCAACGCATATATATAATAGGTATAACAAACAGGAAAGGGGTAATCATTCAATATGTCAATATCCAAGACACGCCAGAAACTCATTGATATCGCGCGCCAGCTCTTCGCCAAGCGCGGCGTGGCTAACACCACGATGAACGATATCGCCGTGGCGTCGGGCAAGGGTCGCCGCACGCTGTACACCTACTTCAACAGCAAGGAGGAAGTGTATTCGGCTGTGATAGAGTCGGAGCTTGAACGCCTGAGCGACAAGCTCGACGAGGTGGCAGCCATGAAGATGCGCCCGCTTGACAAGGTGATAGAGCTTATCTACACCCATCTGAGCATGATTAGAGAGACCGTGGTGCGTAACGGCAACCTGCGCGCCGAGTTCTTCCGCAACATCTGGATGGTGGAGAAAGTGCGCAAGAAGTTCGACGACTACGAGATAGACCTCTTCAGCAAGGTGTATCAAGACGGCAAGGCAGACGGCGAGTTCGACATCGACGACGTGAACCTTGTAGCCGACATCACCCACTACTGCATAAAAGGTCTCGAAGTGCCGTTCATCTACGGACGCATCGGACACGGGCTCACCGAAGAAGCCAGCAAGCCGCTCGTGGCGAAGGTGGTGTACGGAGCGCTCGGCAAGAAACTCAACAATTAGAATTTTTTATTTATTAAATAATTAAAGAAATGGGATTATTAACAGGTAAGACTGCCCTCGTCACGGGAGCAGCCCGCGGCATCGGAAAGGCTGTCGCAATGAAGTTCGCCTCTGAAGGCGCAAACATCGCATTCACCGACCTCGTGCTCAACGACGACATGGCTGCCGGACTTGAGGCTACACGTAAGGAGATTGAGGCTCTGGGCGTTACTTGTCGTGCATACGCAGGCAATGCTGCCGATTTCGAGGAGACAGACAAGGTTGTAAAGCAGATACATGCAGATTTCGGTTCTATCGACGTGCTGGTGAACAACGCCGGCATCACAAAGGACGGCTTGATGCTCCGCATGTCAGAGGCACAGTGGGACGCAGTGCTCAACGTGAACCTCAAGTCGGCATTCAACTTCATCCACGCTTGTGCACCGATCATGCTCCGTCAGCGCAGCGGTTCAATCATCAATATGTCGTCTGTAGTAGGCGTTCACGGCAACGCAGGCCAGTGCAACTACTCGGCTTCTAAGGCTGGTATGATCGGTCTGGCTAAGTCAATCGCTCAGGAGCTCGGCCCCAAGGGCGTACGCGCCAACGCCATCGCTCCGGGTTTCATCGAGACACCTATGACAGCTCAGCTGCCTGAGGACGTACGCAAGGACTGGATGAAGAAGATTCCATTGCGTCGCGGCGGTCAGACAGAAGACATCGCAAACGTATGCTTGTTCCTCGCTTCTGACATGTCATCGTACGTTAGCGGCCAGGTTATCCAGGTAGACGGCGGCATGAACATGTAATTACTGTCTGCAAACAGATTTTTTACGATAATCAGGGTGTTTCAAAACTGAACTTATCGGGAGCCCCAACTTCCTTTAACTTCTATTTTGATGCACCCTTTTTGTGTTTTTCAATAACAAGCAAACAATGAAAGTAGTCTACGAAGACAACCATATTATCATAGTCAACAAGTGCAGCGGAGAGATAGTGCAGGGCGACAAGACCGGCGACAAACCGCTATCCGACATCGTGAAGGAGTATATCAAAGAGAAGTATAACAAGCCCGGAAACGTGTTCCTCGGCGTGGTGCATCGACTTGACAGACCCGTGAGCGGACTCGTTGTCTTCGCAAAGACATCAAAGGCGCTCTCCCGACTGAACGACATGTTCCGCACGGGCGATGTGCACAAGACCTACTGGGCGATAACAAAGCGCCGCGACATTGCGCCCGAAGGAACGCTCACCGACTGGCTCACGCGCAACGAGCGCCAGAACAAGAGCTACGCCCACGCGAAGGAAGTGCCGGGCGCAAAGAAGGCGATACTGAAGTACAAGGTGCGCTCCGTGTCGGACAACTATATGCTGCTCGAAGTGACGCTGCTCACCGGCAGACATCATCAGATACGCTGTCAGCTGGCACACATGGGATGCCCGATAAAGGGCGATCTGAAGTACGGCGCGCCGCGCAGCAACCCCGACGGAAGCATCTCGCTCCACTCGCGCCGCGTAGAGTTCGTCCATCCCGTGTCGAAAGAACAGATATGCGTTGAGGCGGAAGTGCCGGCAGACCGTCTGTGGCAGGAGATCGCAAGATAATTCAGGGGTGCACTTTATCAGGGGGTGCACTTGTCTCAAGTGCACCAACCTATTAGCTTTCTAATGTGGACAGTTTGCTGTGTTGGTGCAGTTGAGACAACTGCACCCCCTGACTGCACCAACCTATTAGCTTTCTAATGTGGACAGTTTGCTGTGTTGGTGCAGTTTGCTGTGTTGGTGCAGTTGAGACAACTGCACCCCCTGACTGCACCCCCTGAAACTGCAATATAAAAAATATACGAATATGAAGCCCAAATACAAACGATATTTAAAGATTGCGGCAGCCATACTTGCCACGCCGATAGCGCTCCTGGCGTTGTTGGCTGTGCTGCTTTACATACCGCCCGTGCAGAACTGGGCAGTAAGGCAAGCGGCAGGATACGCCTCCGAGTCAACCGGCATGAACGTGTCGGTAGAACGCGTGCGTCTCAGCTTTCCGCTCGACCTAAGCGTGCAAGGGCTTCTCGCTACGCAGCCCAACGACTCGCTGCACAACAGCATCGACACCATAGCCGCTGCCGACGAACTCATCGTGGGCGTGCGACTGCTGCCGCTCTTCGTCGGCAACGTAGACGTAACCGACCTCGACTTCCGCAACGTGAACATCAACACCGCGCAACTCGTGCCCTCAGCACGTGTGAAAGGCGGCGTAGGACGACTGAAGGTGGAGCCGAGCCGCGTGGCGCTTAAGAAGGAGAAGGTGGCGCTCGGCCCGGTGCTCCTCGCAGATGCCAACCTCGACATAGCGCTCAGCGACACCGTGCCCGAGGACACAACCAAAACAGAAAACAAATGGCAGATAGCTTTCAGCCGACTGGCTGTGAAGCGTTCGGCTGTAAAGATACACATGCCCGGCGACACACTCGCCATAGGCGTCGGACTGACCGATGCGTCGGCTACCGACGGAGACATCAATCTCGGTACGGGCGTATACAAGGTAGGCACGTTCGATTGGCATGACGGCTTCGTCAACTACGACAACAACTTCGCCATGCGACAGAAAGGGCTCGACGTTAATCACATTGCGCTGAAAGGCGTTTCGCTGCGCATCGACTCGCTCTGCTTCGAGCAGGAAGCCACCAAGCTGCAATTCGCTCTCAACCGCTGCGCCTTCCGCGAGCAGAGCGGACTGAGCGTGACCGACGCAAAGGGACACGTGCGGCTCGACACGGCGCACATAGCGCTGCCCGACTTCCGCCTCACTACGCCCGTGTCGTGGCTCAAGGCGAGTGCCGACATGGACTTCTCTACCTTCGCCGACACTAACCCAGGCGTGATGCGTCTGAAGATGGACGCATCCGTAGGCAAGTCGGACATGCTGCTGGCGCTCGGAATGATGCCCCTGCAGTTTGTGCTGCGACTGCCCGAACAGCCACTCGCCCTTCATGCCGACATCAACGGCAACATGAAGAACCTTAAGATTCGCGACATCTCGGCTAAACTCCCCACCGCATTCAACATAAAGGCGAACGGAAAGGCGGGCAACCTCACCGACATCGACCGCCTCACAGCCGACATCAACCTCGACGCACGTGCCGACAACATCAGTTTCCTGCAGCCAGCATTGGGTCTGGACAAGAATACGGCGGTGCGAATACCTAACGGCATAACGCTGAAAGGCAACTGCAAGGTGAACGGACCGCAGTATGCTACGGAGTTTGTGGCTACGCAGGGTGGCGGTTCGGTGCGAGGCAGAGGCGCGTTCAACATGCGTTCTATGGCATACCGCGCCAATCTGACGGCGTACGCTCTGCCCCTGCAGAACTTCATGCCGGGCAGCGGTCTACATTCGTTCAGCGGCGAACTGACAGCCGACGGCGCAGGCTTCGACTTCCTCTCGCCACGCACCCGAATGGATGCACGTGTAAGGGTCGGCAACTTCCATTATTCGGGCTACGACCTCTCGAACGTGAGTCTGCAAGCCGAGGTGAAAAACGGTGTCGGCAGAGCGTTGCTCGACAGTCGCACACCGCTGCTCAACGGCATCATCGACCTGCGCACCGTGCTCGACAACCGACGCATTGACGCAAACCTGCTCTGCAACCTGCTTTATGCCGACTTCTACAAACTCGGTATCACCAAGACACCGCTCACGACGTCGATGACCGCTCATGTAGACGTGCAGTCGGACCTTGCGTCGACACACAGCGTGAAGGGCGTGATAGGAAACATCGTAGTGCGCGACTCGGCAGCGGCTTACCGACCGGAGAACGTGGTGATGGACATCTTCACACGCCGCGACTCAACACACGCCAACGTGACGTGCGGCGACTTTGCGCTGCGACTCGACGGCAGCGGTTCGGTAGAACATATCCTCAACCGTCTTTCGTCGATAGGCGTTGAGGCTAAGAAGCAGCGCAACGAGCGATATATCGACCAGTTGCGACTGCGCGAACGCCTGCCAGAACTCTCCGTTTATCTCGATGCGGGCAAGGAGAACATCATCTCGCGCACGGCACGCCACTACGGTTACGAGTTCCAGGACGCATATATAAACATGAACACGTCGCCCGTGAAGGGCATCAACGGCACGGTGCGCATCGACTCGCTCGTGGCTTCGGGCATGCAGCTCGACACGATACGCGTAGCCGTGCGGTCGGACTCGGTGAAGACCGACTTCGAAGGCCAGATACGCAACAACCGATATAACAAACAGTACGTCTTCAACGCTCTCTTCCGCGGCGCGTTCTACAAGCAGTCGCTCTTCTTCGGCACACGCGTGTTCGACGACCGCAACCGTCTCGGCGTGGCGCTCGGACTGAAAGCCGATATGGAGCAGAACGGTGTGCGTGTGTCGCTCGGCGGCATCGACCCGGTGTTCGGCTACAAGCAGTTCAAGGTGAACAAGGGCAACTATGTGTTCTTCTCCGACAACAAGCGCATATCGGCTGACATGAAGTTGCTGGCAGACGACGGCATGGGTGTGAAGGTGTTCAGCAACGACAGCACCGAAGCCCAGCAGGACATCACAATCGGCTTGACGAAGTTCGACCTTGCCAAGGTGCTCTCCGTCATTCCGTATGCTCCGAAGGTGTCGGGCGTGATGAACGGCGACTTCCACTATATCGCCGACAACGGCGTAATGTCGGTGTCTTCGTTCGTGAGTGTGGACAAGATGGCGTACGAGGGCTGCAAGATAGGCGATGTGGCGAGCGAGTTCGTATACATGCCGCGCGAAGGCGGCAACGAGCACTGCGTCGACGGCACATTCTCTGTAGACGACTACGAGGTATGCACACTCAGCGGTACGTACGTGACAAGCGGGTTTGGCCATCTCTCGGCAGATGTGCAGCTACAGCGCACTCCGCTGTTGCTGCTCAACGGTTTCATGCCCGACAGACTGCTCAACTTCAAGGGTTATGCCGACGGACACGTGAAGGTGGACGGACAGCTCAACCGCTTGGACGTTGACGGCGAACTGATGTTCGACTCGGCTTACGTGGCGAGTGAGCCTTACGGTGTGGAGATGCGACTCTGCGACGACCCGGTGACGATAACAGACAGCAAGATGCAGTTTGAGAACTTCCAGCTCTTCGCACGCAACGGCAATCCGCTCACGCTCTACGGCAATGTAGACTTCGCCGATATGTCGAACATGACGATGTATATGCGTATGCGTGCAACCAACTATCTGCTTATCGACTCCAAGCAGAAGGCTCGCTCTGAGGCGTTCGGCAAGGCTTACGTCAACTTCCTCGGACTTGCCGACGGACCGCTCGACGCTTTGCGCTTCCGCGGTCGTCTCGACGTGCTCGGTTCGTCGGACATCACGTATATCTTGCGCGACTCGCCGCTCTCTACCGACAACCAGCTCGACGGACTCGTGAAGTTCGTGAACTTCAAGGACCCGGGAGCTACGCAGGTGGTGCGTCCGCCGCTTACGGGTCTTACGATGGACCTCACGGTGAACATCGACGAGGGCGCTCATGTGCTCTGCGCACTGAATGCAGACAAGTCGAACTATGTGGATATCGTAGGAGGCGGCCAACTGCGAATGAAATATACCGAAGCCGACGGACTTGGTCTTTACGGCAGATACACGATAGGGCAGGGCGAGATGAAATACTCGCTGCCGGTTATCCCGCTAAAGACGTTCACCATCAAGGACGGAAGCTACGTGGAGTTCTTCGGCGACGCAATGAACCCGCGCCTGAACATCACAGCGACGGAGGAGAACAAGACTACCGTGACGAACGATGCCGGCGTAGGACGCAGCGTGACGTTCGAGTGCGGCGTGGAGCTTACGAAGACGCTCAACGACATGGGTCTGCAGTTCACCATCGACGCGCCCGACGACCAGGAGATACACAACGAGCTGATGACACAGTCGGTTGAGAACCGCGGCAAGCTCGCCGTTACGATGCTCACCACGGGCATGTATCTCTCAGACACCAGTGCCGGCGCATTCAACATGAACAGTGCGCTCAGTTCGTTCCTCAGTTCGCAGATTACAGCCATATCGGGCAACGCGCTGCGCACGCTCGACCTCTCGTTCGGCATGGACAACACGCAGTTGGGATCGGGCGCCGTACACACCGACTACTCGTTCAAGTTCTCGAAGCGCTTCCTCAACAACCGACTGCGCATCGTGATAGGCGGTAAGGTGTCGAGCGGTGCCGAAATAGAGAATCAGAACGACACGTTCTTCGATAATATCGCGATGGAGTATCGCCTCTCGCCCAACTCGAACAAGTATCTGAAGTTCTTCTACGACCGTGCTACGTACGATTGGCTCGAAGGCTACGTCGGACAGTTTGGCGGCGGTTTCGTATGGCGCCGCAAGCTGCAGAGTCTGAAAGACATCTTCCGCTTCAAGCGCAAGACAGATGACATATACACGATGCCGATGAACGGTGCGTTGGTTCAGAAGAAGAATTACACGATTGTGAATAACAACGATTCGACGGCAGCGCAGAAGAAGGACTCGACGGCGGTTAAGAAAACGAAAACGGCGCTTTCGGGCGATAAAAAGTAAAGGTTTATGAAGAATACGCTATATATAATAATTTGTGTAATGGTGCTTGTCGGCTGTTCGTCGACAAGTTCTGTGCCCGAGGACGACAAGCTGTTCACGGGTTTGCGCAAGACCGGGTACGAGAACTACGAGCCTTGCGACCATTTCTACTCTACGCAGGAGGAAGTGGAGGCGGCGCTCGCCACAACGCCCAACGGCGCCCTCTTCGGCAGTCCGTACTACCGCATACCGTCGTACCGTCTGTGGATATACAACGCCTTCGAACATTCGCGCGGCGGCATAGGCAAGTGGATGCGCACAACGTTCGGCAAGGCGCCGGTGCTGCTCAGCTCGGTCAATCCGCAGCTGCATGCGCAGGTGGTGCGCGAGTTGCTGCGTGCGCGCGGCTACTTCGGCGGCTATGTCAACTACGATGTGCTTACATCCGACAGTTCGCGCACGGCGAAGGTGAAGTACAGCGTCAACTTCGGCGACTTGTACACCGTAGACACGCTAACATACCACAACTTCCCCGAAGAAGCCAACGAACTTATCGAGAAGAAGGCGTCGGAGTCGCTCGTGAAAGCCGGCGATCCGTTCGACGTCTCGGTGCTTGAGGCAGAGCGAACACGCATCTCGACGCTCCTGCGCAACAACGGCTTCTTCTACTATCAGCCGAGCTACGCCACATATCTCGCCGATACCATCGCCGAGCCGGGCGAGGTGCAGGTGCGTCTGCACTACGCAGACAGTCTGCCTGCCGCGGTAGGTCGCAAGTGGTACGTCGGTCGCATCAATCTCGAGATGCGCAAGCAGTCGGTGCTGGAGCAACTGAAGGATACCATACGCCGTCGCAACTACACCATCGTCTACAACGGCAAGCGCGAGCCGATGCGCCGCAGCGTAATCACTCGCGACATGAAGATAAAGCCCCGCAAGCTATACAGCTATCAGGACTATCAGCAGACCATCAACACGCTCACGGCGAAGGGACTCTTCTCGCGTGTCGACCTTGCGTTCGCTCCGCGCGACACTTCGGCAACGTGCGACACGCTCGACCTCACGCTCAACTGCGTGTTCGACAAGCCCTACGATGTTTATCTTGAGGGCAACCTGGTAGGAAAGACGACGGGGCGTGTGGGTCCGGGACTCAATCTGGGCTTAGTGAAGCGCAATGCCTTCCGAGGCGGCGAGAAGCTCACCGTGAATCTGAAAGGCTCGTACGAATGGCAGACGGGACATCAGGCAGACGGCAGCAGCTCGAAGTTCAACTCGTACGAATATGGTGCCGATGTGTCGGTAGAGATGCCGCGCCTGCTGTTTGTGAACAATATCTTGCGCCGCTTGCGCCATATACGTCGCAGAAAAGGCAAGCCGATACGCCAGCGCTATGCCACGCCGACAACGCTCATCAAGGGATCGTTCGACGTGCTCAACCGCTCGGGCTTCTTCCAGCGCCACATCGTGTCGGGCGAGCTGACATACAAGACGCAGCCGAGAGCCATCGTGCAGCACCAGTTCTCGCCGCTCATACTGCAGTACGAGTACATGAAGCACATGACGCCGGCGTTCACCGATCTCGTCAACAAGAGTCCGTACCTGCTTGTGGCGATGAGCGACCAGCTTGTGCCTAAGATGCGCTACACATTCACATACCAGTCGCCGGCGCGCCTTCACAATCCTATCTTCTGGCAGGTGTCGGTGAGCGAGGCTGCCAATCTGCTTTCGCTCGGATACATGGCGTTCGGCGAGAAGTGGACTGACAAGGAGAAGACGATGTTCAAGAATCCGTACGCTCAGTTCCTGAAAGTGGAGACCGACTATAGCAAGACGTGGCAGGTGACGGAGCACAGCACGCTCGTCGGACACGTGAACATGGGTGTTGTATGGGCGTATGGCAATGCGATAAGCGCACCGTACAGCGAGCAGTTCTATGTAGGCGGCGCCAACAGCATTCGTGCGTTCAACGTGCGCAGTATCGGTCCGGGTCGCTATCATGCCCAGACTTCTTACCTCTCGTATCTCGACCAAACCGGCGACTTGAAGTTGCAGATGAACCTCGAGTATCGTCCGCGTATGTTCGGCAACCTCTACGGCGCATTGTTCCTCGACGCAGGCAACGTGTGGACGCTGCGCAGCGACAGCGACCGTCCGGGTGCGGTGTTCAAACCGAAGAACATGTTTAAGGAGATGGCGGTCGGCACGGGCATCGGCATACGCTACGACCTCGACTTCTTCGTGCTTCGCCTCGATTGGGGTGTAGGTCTGCACTTGCCGTACAAGAACGGCTTCTACAACTTCGACAAATTTAAGGATAGCCAAAGCATACACTTCGCAATCGGTTATCCGTTCTAAAATCAATAAAGCAAAAAAGTAGCGGAGGTCTCCGGCCTCCGCAGCAAGCAACAAGACTATATTCAGTCAAGT
>ERZ1032078.128-NODE-128-length-27778-cov-7.050932_pt1 | contig 27778 bp, 26 predicted proteins | sample MGYA00517101_ERZ1032078 | MGnify/ENA primary metagenome ERZ1032078 (study PRJEB33719, sample SAMN04261301) | wastewater metagenome | biome: rural village; feature: human; material: feces | host: Homo sapiens | place: El Salvador | collected 2013-01-14 ... | reverse complement strand
GACCACCGAGATCTACACTCGTTCCCTACACGACGCTCTTCCGATCTGTCTGTATTATACGAAGCGGTGCTGAAATACGTTGGTGAGATATATTCTTTGGAAGGCAAGCAGATTTTGCGCCCATTCTATCCAGGAGGTGATTATGAACATGCAGAATACCATTCGGATGGTGTTGTAGTGGACAATCCGCCATTCTCCATGTTTACAAGGATATGCCGTTTCTACATGGAGCACAACATCCCCTTCTTTCTTTTCGGTCCGGCTCTAACCATATTCTCTTGCTGCAAGCATGGTACTACAGCTGTTGTCATAGGTCGGCATATAAAATTCACCAATGGTGCAGATGTACCTTGCAACTTTGCGAGCAATCTGTTCGGCAACATTTTAGCTACTACAGCACCTCGCCTCGATGAACTCATTGAGGCGTGCCCTTCTCAAAACGTCAAGGTTGGCCTTCCTAAATACTACTACCCAGACAATCTTCTTAGTGTATCTGATCTCCAGAGTATAACACGAGGTGGCGTAACTTTTCAGGTGGAGCGTGACTCTTGCGTTCAAATCCGCCGTTTGGCATACATGTCCAAGGGCCTATTTGGCGATCATTTTCTTCTTTCATCAGCAAAAGCAAAAGCAAAAGCAAAAGCAAAAGCAGAAAACCGCATACCCGTTCCGCTCTCGCCGGCTGAACTCGATATTATAAGCAAGTTGGATTCAAAAGATATAAAAAGATGATTCTTTAGTTCTTTTTATTGATTATGTTTATATTAGTGTGTGCCACTTGCGCGGGATGCGTAGGTGGCTTTTTTGTATTTCGTAGTAAAATAGTTATTGTTTTGTTTGGTAGTTCGTAGTAAAATTACTACCTTTGCAGTGCTGAATTATTAAACAAGCGATCTATGAAAAATGTAAAAGTTTCTAAGATTCTGAGAATCTTGACTGATGACGGTTGGTACTTAGACCGTTACAATGGGGACCACAGAGAGTTCAAGCATCCTACCAAAAAGGGTGTTGTGACTGTCAACGGCAAGCCTTCAACATCTATCTGCGGATGGCTCCTCAGTAGTATTGAACGGCAGTCGGGGCTTAGGTTCTGACAAACTGGGGTGGAGCTGAAGCTCCGCCCCTCCACTACATTCGAAGCAGACGCTTGTTGGATATTCGACAAAGAAAGGTGGCGGTCGTGGCTGCCACCTATTTTAAGGCTAACGTATAAAATATATATATTATGAGCGATGTTGTGATTAAGGCTGCCCGTACTGATGACGGCTACTGTTGTGCTTGTGACTTACTGCCAGGTTGGGTCGTTGCATACGACGGCGACCTTGAGGGCTTTAAGGGGTATGTCCAGGAGAGCGTTGACTTCTGGCTCGAAGGCAGACGTAAAGACGATGATGCATACCCAGAGGTGTTTGACGGTGAGTATAGGCTCGTCTACGATTTTGATGTGGCTACGTTGCTCGACTACTATCGTGGCATATTCTCGTTTGCCGCTCTTCAGTCAATAACGGGCATCAACCAGAAGCAGCTTTCACACTATGCGAGCGGCATATCGAAGCCGCGCCCTCAGCAGGTGGAGAAAATAAAGTCGGGTCTGCGCCGACTTGCCAAGGATATTGAAATGGTCACTGTTTAATTAATTCAACACCGCCGCCCGACCATGCGGCACTATGACCGCTGCAAGTTCTGACTTCGCAACGTTTCATGATTAAGAGAACTCGTTGAGCCCTCGGTGCGTGACGCATCGAGGGCTTTTTTGTGCCATTACAGCAAAAAGTAGATTGAGAGCCTCGTTTTCGGGTGAAGAAATCTAATTTCCGGGCAAAACAATCTACTTTTTTCTTTGGCGTTGTGCCATATTTTTTCTATAGCCGTCCCGAAGGCATCCCGAAGGCATCCCGAAGGCATCCCGAAGGCATCGGGGTGTGTCCAAGATTTGTCCAAGACATGGCCAAGACATTCCTTGAATCATTCCTTTTTGATTCCTTTTGATTCCTTTTCATTCCTTGCCGGCACTTTTTTCAAAAAAAATCGGCGAAACGCTTGCCCGTTTCAATCTTATTCTATACCTTTGCCATCGCTAGAATTACAATGCGGAGCACTCCGCATAAACAAAGGGCGAGGATATATGTTCAAGCCCGACCAACTATTTTTTGATGTTGTGGGCTTATTTTTTTGCCCATAACTTGCCGCATCTGCACGGGGTACGCCCTTTGTTTATGCGGAGCACTCCGCATAGTGTGGAGATGCAGATTGACAGAATACGGCGGTTCGCCTTCCACGTGTTTTTATTGCCCTTTGTGGCGGAAAAGCATTGTAGTTCTAGCAGACGAGGAAGTGCGAGCCGCTTTTTTCGTACCCCTACGTCAACCGTACCGGGCGGTTCCCGGGATAAGGCTAGAACTACAAAATCATGCAAACAACTGCATCAATTCAGCGCACGGCTCAGTTGCGCCCGTTGGCAACAGTCAATGTCTTGGCTAAGGTCAAGGCTTATGTCAACGCAAAGAGCAAGTCATTCACACGTATCTGCGGATTCGACATCTCACGTCGTGAGGTCATCCGCGTCAATCTCGCTTTCATCGCTATGCTATTCGGAGCTGCTGCTGCCGAAACATCGTTAATCATTACGCTACTTTGTGTTGCACTCGCGGGCTATAATGTCTATCGCCTTAATATAGAGGAAAAAGACAACTGGCTGAAAGATGAAGAGCGCATCGAAATGGAGAAAGGAGGTGAAGCATGAACCTTATAGAAAAGGACTTCGAGCATCTCGGCAGAACCGAGAAGTCGAATTTTATCTCAGAGCATATAGAATACGCTACACCTCAGGCTGTTGGCAAATACGTGAAGGGCTATCTTTTTGATGTGCTCAAGAGCGTGAACGACGATGGCTACATCATCGACTATATTACAGAACGTGGCTATAAGGTGGAGAAGAAGCAGCCTAACGAGCAGCTGCCTTATATAGACTGGAACAACACGGGATTTATGAACGAGATGTCGGTGGTGCTGGTTCGTAGCTATGCTCCCAATAACAAGTTCCAGAAGGAGCTGGTTCGCTTACTCAGTCCGCTGCATGGCATGTGCGTGATGACAGAAAGAGTGGATGATATATATCATGATATTGCGGGTCTTGTTGAAGTTCTGTCAAATAAATATCCACGACGCAACACTAAAGCCCATTTTTGTTATGGCAAGAAGCATGACTGCTATGGCCAAGAGTGTAAGGCGATTTGGATAGATGACATCAAGGATTCCTCGCAAGATGGAAACAACGTGTTATGTGTATATTTTTATCAGCTTAAGGGTATGCTGCATTATGTCAACGATAATGGTATTGGGCGTATGTTCGCTGTGCCATTTGAATCGGACAGAATGACTTGGGCTATGGAGCTTAACGACATTATTAATCAGGAAGGAGGTGAGCGATGAAAGTGAAGCATGGTATGCATCGTGTATATCGCATGTATAAGAAGATGGCAGAGAGAAAGTACGAGTGTAAAGTCGAGTCTAAGGTGACACCGAGAGATCATATTAAAGGCATGAGCTATCGCCGACGCGCAAAACGCGGTCACCAACTCTCTATATTATATGGTATTGCTTGTATGGGTCTGATGCTTAACAAAGGAGGCGAAAAATGATGACTAATAATGTGCAGTCGGCTCAGCAGCCGAAGAAGGAGGGCGAGGAGCTGAAATATGCGACACGCTCGATAGTGCGTGAACTTGACGACGACATACAGAACGGCAGGGTTACGGACATGATAGAGTTTTTGACGAATGTGGGCGAGCGGATGCTGTCGAAGACGATGGACGGCTCGATGCAAGACCGTGAGCTGCAAGAGTATAAAGACTATTTCTACGACATAGAAATAATAAACTTAACGATACGGTATCTGAAGAATCTGAACCGTAACTGCCCCGAGGCTTTCAAGCCGGAAAGGAGGTGTGCTGTATGGGGAAGATAGATGTGCGCAATAATGAGCCTGAGGAGGGCTTGTTCTTCAAACGTCTTATATCTGATAGCTTTGCTGTGACTGGCGAGCGAAAGAGGCTTATACTAAGGTCGAGTCGTGAGATAGCCTACATGCTGCGCAATACTTACCCAGTGACTACTGAAGAGGTGGCTAAGCTGATGAAGGCTATGGGCTTTAAGATGGAGCTTGTTGATGGTGAGCCGTTGTGGCGCCTGTACGAGCTGCAAGATTTGGAGGTGTGACATAGGTTTTTCTGATAAATACATTTTTTGAACTCACATTTTTTTTGTGCGGTGCGCTCTATGTGAATAGGGTGCGCCGCTTTTTTTGTCCTATGCCTGCCGTTACTTATTCTTTACCTTTGTGAGCGTAATCGTTTGACTTTAAATTAATATGGGATTCTTGAATAAGTTTTTGATATCGTATGGTTACGATAGCGGTCGTGCTCTGATGCAGAGTGTGTTCCCCTCGAGCAAATATATAGGCATGGGGCATAGCTTTGCTTTGTCGTCGTTTTGGGGTTTGTTGTGCTCGGTGTTTGGCGTGTGGCCGGTGCTGCTCATCGCCATGGTGTTGATCATGCTGGTGGAGCTTGTCACGGGCATTGTGGCGAGCCACAAGCGCAAAGAACAGTTTGAGAGCGCAAAGTTCTCGCGGTTTGTACTGAAGCTGTGCATCTGGTTTGTGCTGTTTGTGGCTTGCCAGATGTTTAAGTGGTTCGCAGCACAGTATGACGCGGGTTCGCTGACATGGCTTGTGGGCGCGTGGTTCTTCGACGTGCTGACAGTTATACTGATGCTGTCTTTTGTGGTGGAGAACACCGTGAGCATCCTTGAGAACTTGGCTTGCATCGACGGCAAGGACAAGAGCTTCTACGTCAATATGGTGCTGAAGGCCATGGGTGCTGCCTTTGACAGGCTTATGGGTAAAAAAGAAGGTTGTAACAATTAAGGTATATTTATTAGGTTAGGTTTTAGTATTGGTTTGTTATGAAGCACTTAAAATGCTGTGTGTTAGCCTTAATAATTTTGTTGGCTCTTGCCATAGCCTTTGCCCTTGGTAGATGTACCGGCGCGAGGGTTGTGGCAGAGCCACGGCTTGACTACGATGATTCGCAGTTGTCGATGCCGACAACTGTGGACACTATATATGTTCCGTTGCCGGGCGAGACGGTGAAGGAGTTGGTGCCTGTGGATATAGACACGTGCGCCATTGTCGACGCCTATTTTTCCCGGCACGTATACCGCGACACGCTGCGAGCCTCGGCACCGGGCAAGCTCGGTGGCAGCGCTGTTGCTGTGATAAGCGACACGATAGCCCATAACGTGATAGCAGGTCGAAAAGTGAGTCTCACGTTCACACCGAATAGACTCGCGACGACCCACTCCGTAGACCTGCTGTCTACGTGGGGGCTTGGCAACACATCGGTGATGGCTGGGTACAGATACCGGCGTTGGTCGATGTATGCTGGGTACAACTTCTCCACACGTGCTCCAGTGGCTGGTGTGGGTTATCAGCTGTTTAATTGGTAAATATATTATTTTTCGTATTATGGAGCTTTCTTCTTTGCCATCTATTATATTCTCACCCTCAGCCGACGATATTAGCATCCCGGCTGAGGGTGACGTTGTTGTTGACACTTCCATCAGCGACAGCTCGGGCACCACCATTTTCAAAAACTCGTCGAGCTACTCGCCTGGTGCTGATGGCTATGTTCACATTGCCGAACTCTCCGAGCTTGTCAACGCTGCCGTCCTTACCTTATTCAAGCCCGACACTATGCTTGCTACGGGTAGCCGTTCTGCTTCTTGCTCGCTTAAGGTTGTTGTCAAGGGTGGCGCATCTGCCACCTCGCACGCTCTGTATATGTGGCGCAACCACACCGAGCTGAAGCCGATGTTCGCCACTCAGATACGCCATCGCAGCGTCATTGAGGGGCAACCAATGCCTGTCAATGTCCTCACAGCAGGCATGTCTGGTCTGTCGCTTGTTTTGGGTGCTGCCTATCGGCTTGCCAATGGCGATCTGGCTTGGAAGCAGGCAACCATTGAGCCTGACTGCTCTAAAGACTACTTTACAATTCTTGCTGATACAGACGAGGTGAAGAGGGCTACTGCAGCTCCGACTGGCTCTACACTACTCTACTATGCGCTTACGCTCATGCAGGATGGCAAGCAAGCAGACTGCATCAACTTCAGCATTGACAGCAAGACGCGTCCGTCTGTTGCTAACCACTTCATATATATCAATTTCTTTGGTGTGCCAGAGTGTGTCACGTTCCGCGGCAAAGATGTCGAGGAGCAAGAACTTGACAGCGACTTCGGTTATGCGGGGCGAGAGTATGTGCGCCTCGATCCGCTGCTTACTGAGAGCCACAAGTCGCACTCAGGTTGGCTTACTTCCGAGGAGCGACATGCTGTCTATGACTTCATGTCGTCTCCTTATGCCTTTGTCCATATTGACGGCGAGCTTCGACGCATCACCATCACAGAGGTTGACTCCTCTATATCACGCCCTGCTAACGAGCCTCAGTCGGTTGCCGTTACGTGGCGATATGCCGAGGAGCGTCTTATGCGTCAGCCGTTTGTTACTCCCAACACTGGCAATGCTGCAGTCTTTACTCATCCTCCATTTGACAAAACTTTCTCTTAATTATGCCAGATACCAAGACTACTATGTACGCGAGCACGATGCTCGCCGACCTCGATATACGCACCGACCGCTTTGGCAAACGGCGCATTTTCTCTATTAAGTTCGCCACCAAAGATGGCCGGTTGCGATTTCTGCCTACTGCCTATGTCACAGGCTGCAAAGGCATGGACATGAAGCGACTACGCTTCCGTGGCATTCAGCCTTGCGACTGCAAGGGCAATCCGGAGCTGCACGTTGTTCCGGTGAAGATTACAAACATTATCGAATATAACTCTCACATCATAGACTGGAGCAATGGATATTCTATACAATAACGAGGGCGTGCCTCTGATGATGCACTCGGATATAGCCTTCTACGACACCAAGCTCGACAAGCAGACAGCCGACGAGCGACGACGTGTGCTGTTCCCTTACGACGACACCAGACACGACTTTATTGAGGTGGCTGGGCAGCGTGTGCTATCGTGGGGCAAAGACAATCTGTTCCCATGGCACGCTGCCGAGACTGTGCGCAATACCACGGTGCTTAACACGGGTCTAAGGTTCTTGCGCAACTTGACTATGGGTCAAGGCATCTTTGCCTGCAAGGTGAAGGGCTATAACGATAAGGGTGACGAGATATTGCAGCCTGTCGAGGATAGCTCTTATCAGCGATTTGTGGGCTCACGCATGGTGCGCCGATATATGGAGAAGACGCTGCGAGACTTCCTGAAGGTGGGCATCTCGGCTGTGCAGTTTGTGCCTAACGCTGCGGGCAACAAGATTATTGGTCTTAACGCGATCAATAGCCTTTACTTCCGCTTTACTGAGCCGCTTGATGCTATGGGCTCGCAGAACTGCGTGGTTAGTGGCTCGTGGGACCTCTCGCCGAGTAGCTACTCAATATTGCCGCTGCTCTCTGACTACTCGCCTGAGAACCATGCCGAGTTGCTGCGCTTTATGGGCAAGATGAAGGGTGGCTTTGTTTATCCCGTGCGTGACTCCTGGAGCAACGACGACATATATGGCGAGCCGATATGGTGGCCTGCTTATGTGGCCGGTTGGGTTGACATCGCTCACATGGTGCCACAGTTTTTGAAAAAGGCTTATAAGAATCAGACGACATGGAAGTGGCATGTGCAAATTCCTTACTCGTTTTGGGATAAGAAATTCCCATTGACGGAGTTTAAGGATGCTAACTTGCGTCGTCAGGCCATCGACAAGTATATGTCGAGCATCGAGAAGAACCTTTTGGGCGCGGAGAACGCCGAGAAGCCTATCTTCACCAACTATGCCGTGAACGAGATGAACGGTCGCATCGAGGAGGAGTGGAAGATTCTTCCACTATCGAACAAATACTCAGCTGGCCAAGAGAATCTTGTGACATCGGCTGCTGCCAACTCTGAGATTTTATTCTCGCTAATGGTCAACCCTAACGTGCTCGGCGCTGGTATGCCTGGCGGTTCCTATGCCGGCAACCAGGGCGGTTCCAACATTCGTGAGGCATTCCTCGTGAATATTGCCAACTCGTGGATTGACCGCCAGAACATTCTCGACCCTCTGCAGCTCTATATGCAGCTCAATGGTGCTCCTGATGATCTGCAGCTGAGATTCCGCAACACTATACTTACAACCCTCGACACTGGTGCGGGCACTTCGCACCAGTTGTCATAATTCTTTTTACAACTATGCTATTCTCACAGTCTAAGTGGGACAACGGCAAACAGATGTCGCCGTTTGTTCCCGTGTCGGCGTCGCTCTCTTGGCAGAAGATGCAGGCGCCTATCGAGTCTGCCGAACAACAGTTTCTGCTGCCTCTGCTTGGCGAGCAGATGATGCAGCGCCTTGGGGAGCTGGCTGACAACATGCCTGAGGGCGACTTGTTGGCTCCGCAGTTGGTGCAGATAGCCCGTAGGGCTGTTGCCAACCTTGCCTTCTGGCTGCACTTCGACGCTCTGAACCTGCGCATATCCGACCAGGGCTTCCAACGCCAGGGCTCGGCAGACTGGCAGGGTGCCTACAAGTATCAGGAAGACAGACTGCGCAAGGGGTTCAAGAATGCCGGATTTAATGCTCTCGACTTTCTGCTTGACTTCATCGAGGATCATCTGAAGGATTATCCGGAGTACTTGACTTCGCCTTGCTATCAAGACCGCAGCAAGGCTATTGTGAGGTCGGCACGTGAGGCCAACCAGTTTGTCTTTATCAACTCGTCGCACATCATCTTTATGCGTCTTAAGGGTGAGTTCCGCACGGTTGAGGAGTATGACCTTTGTGCTGTACTCGGCGAGAAGCTCTACAGACAGCTGCGTGGGTGGCTGTCGGGCAAGGCTGAGTTTCCGGCCGACGAGTGTGTGTGTACGCTTGAGCAGCTGCGCATGGCGTGTGCCGACTTTGTGGTGAAGAAGGCTGCTTCGAGGCTGATGAGACAGACGGGCTCGCTTACGGAGCGTGGTCTGTACTTCAATTCTACCGAATCGGGCTCGCTTGGCAACGACATCGAGAAGCCTGCCACTGACCGCCAAATTGGTGACCGCTGCGCTATGGCAGACATCGACGCTCATAGAGCCGAGGCGTCGCTGCGCTGCTTTCTGAATAATTATATGGGCGCGATTGTCGGCGAGCGGACTACGGGCCCGATACGCGATAACGATAATCATGCGGCTTTCTTCGCCATGTAGTATGAAGCATATCAAAATAACTTACAAGGGCAAGGTCTACGAGCGAGACATTGCCACGGAGTGGGATGAGCTGGATGCCGAGGGGCTGAAGCTGGCGGCGTTGTTGTGGTCGGGCGGGCTGCCGAGAGACAAGTTGCTGGCTTCGTTCTATGCCATTCCGGCAAGTGTGGTGAAGGCTCTCGACAGCTATCTTGTGTATTGCCTGACGGAGATGACGACGTGGTTGCGCCGCTTGGACGACAGTGTGGATAACTTCAAGATTGAGGAGTTGCCTGACACGGGCTACTTTGCCCCGGCTCCAAGACTTGGAGGTTGCACGCTCGAGCAGTTTATGATGGCTGACACCCACTTCCAGCGCTATGCTATAAGCCAAGACGCTGACCATCTGACGCTGTTCATAGCTGCGCTATACCATGCCAAGAGGCAGCGCGACGACGACATGGACGCAAAGGTGAAGGTGGTTGAGGGCTTAGACGAGACTGTGAGGCAGGCTGTATTCTTGAACTTTATACTCGTGAGGCGGTGGCTGTCGCGGTCGTATCCTTATCTGTTTCCGCCACAGCAAGAGACTGATGACGACGACGGCGAGGATAAGCGAACCAAGCGTAAGAAGCGTCCGAAGCCTCAGGCTACCGACTGGCTTGCCATCTTCGACGCCTTTATGGGCGACGATGTGGCCTTTATTGAGCGATACAAGCGTATGAGTGCGCTTGATGCCTTTAGACTGATGAACCGTCGCATCAAGCAATCGAGACAACCTAAATAAAATCAATAGTTTATGAACATACAAACAGTGGCCGAATACTTTGAGCAGCTCTGCCGTGAGCATAAGTTGCTGCGGCACTCGGAGGCAGAGCCTCACTTTGTGAACCTTAACGATGACAAGCGCAACATGGGGTTGGCACAAGAGCTGCGCTATCCGGCTGTGTACTTTGAGTCGACCGACTTCACGCTGAGCATATCGTCGGTGTCGGTGCGACGTGAGTATACTTGCCACATCGAGGTGTTTGAGCATGTGGCTGACACGGGCGACTATGCCGAGGTGGAGCGCGCGCTGTCCTCGGCAGAGCGGATATTAACCGATATATTTGCACGCATGATGCATGACCGTGTGAGACGTGCCGCCGACCAGCGTTGGCTGCTTAACGTGAGCTCGCCGTCGATGATAAAGGTTGTGCCGTTGCAGAACGAGCACAACGCCTTATACGGCTACACGGCTGAGCTGAAGGTGCCGATTCCGGGGTGCATTACTGATAATATTAACAATTTTATTTCTTCAAGCAATGGCTAAAACATACGAAACTCTTACTTCGCAAGCCGAGACTATACGCACCAACACGCTTCCGGAGTCGAACACTGCGGGGCTTGTCGGGCAGATGCTGCGCGATATTATAGAAAAGGTGCAGGAGGTAAACACTTCGTCTTCGGGCGCTGTGACAGACATGGCTATCACGCCATCTGCCGACGCGACAAGCGTGAGCTTGATCTTCGTGCTTAAGGCTGGCGAGAGGGCTATGCGCCATACGGTGACATTGCCGGTGGTGAGCAGCACTGCAGCCGGTGTGGTGACACCTGCTACACTGGCTGACATTACGAGTCAGCTGAACTCGATGTCGCAGAACATTATTAACCTTGCCAACTCGTCGGCGGCGCAAGAGAAGGGCATTGTCGATTTGAAGCAAAAACTGAGTGACGAGGAGACGGCTCGCAAGACATCTGACACGAGCTTGTTTGCACAGATTTCTGCGGCCACCGAGGCTGTAGACAACTTGAAGGCCTCGGTTGGTGCCGTGGGTGGTATAGCACCGCTTGGCGATGACGGGCTTGTACCCGAGGATAATCTGCCGGATATGCGCACCAAGATAGGCCGTGAGCCTGGCATGGCTTTTCCCGGCGTCGCTGGCAAGGAACTTGAGGATGCCGTTGGCTCCATCAATACCAAGCTCGGAATTGTGCCGTTTGTAAATGTTAACGCCATCAAGTCTGCCAACTATACATTGACCACGGCCATCAATGCTGTGCTGGCAGCCGTTAAGACCTATGGCTCGTTGATGATATCAGGCCTAGTGATGACATACCGCAAAGACTCGACACACTGGGAGCTGAAGCAATACATTGGTGCGTCAAGTAATGTTGCTGAATTCCTAGACACTGGTCATTGGGAGGATGTCGGTGGCGGTGGCTCGTCGGCTGTGTTCAACCCTACGGTGTCGTACCCTATCAGCGGATTCTATTCGCTGTATGACCCCGACAACGATAAGGCGTCGGCTGTGGACGTGGCTTGGAATGCCGGCAAGGCTTCGTTTGGTATGCTGCTTACTATCCAGGTGTCTAAAAAGATATGGAAGACATACCAATATATAGGTGCCACACTGGGCATCGAGGCTTGGCAGGATACTGCCAACTGGCAAGACTTCGGCTCGCTCGCTGCAGGCTCGGAGACGTACATCAACATCAACAACCTTATCGACGGCAATGGCAAGGTGGTTTATTATACGCTCAGCAGTGCGGTGGCAGCTCTCATCAGTTATCAGCAGAGCACGGCTGTGAACTACATCAAGCGTGGTCTTATCATCTCTTTCCTCTCTGAAGCCAACAAGACAAAGTCGTACCAGTACCACGGCGACAACATTGCCGACGCGTCGAAGACTGACGAGGGTGCCACACTGTGGCGAGAGTTTGGCAAGAGCGAGAACATCAACGTGTCGGACGCTCCGGCCAAAGACGGCAAAGCCCCATACAGCACGGGCGGTGCCTATACCAACACGCCTACCGACCTCGACATTGTGGAGGAGGAAGGCGGTGTGTACAAGTTTGCGCTTACCAATGCCGACGGCGACCAGATAGGCGAGCAGCGCCAGATTGTCATCAAGGGTGGTGGCGGCGTGGTTCAGGCTACGACCGTGAGCATTGCGCTGAAGAAGTCGACGGTGTATGGCGCGGTAGGCTCTACCATGCTTATTGAGGCTGCCATAATGTCGGTGACTACCACTCCGTCGGGCGACTCGCTCAACTCGATAGCGCGTGTCGACCTTGTTGACCGCTCTACCAACACGGTACTGCAGACGCTTAATGTGAACACTGAGTCGTCGGCAAACCTTACTGACGATTTCAAATTCAAGATAGACATCTCGGAGTATTTTGCCTCTACAGCAGGCTCACGCTCGTTTCGCATTGTGGCTTACGATGATGGCGACCACTCGGGCAACAAGAATGTGTCGGCTGTGGGTGTCGACGCTACTGTTGTGTCACAACAGACGCTGAACTATACATCGTCAACGGTGCTGAAGGCTAAGGGTGCTGCGGTGTCGATACCGCTCTACTCGTTCCCTAACAACGCATCGTCGAAGGGTATACGGGCAACTGTGGAGATGTTCTATGGCGATGCTTGGCATAGCATCGAGGAGACTGTGGTGACTGACGTGTTTACCCATGCCGTGACTATAGACCCTAAGGCTCTTGAGCTGACCCATGCCTGCTATCCCCTGCGCATACACGGCGTAGACGTGGCTTCGGGTGTGTCGGGCAACTGGCTGTACTCGGGTGTGATGGTGGTTGACGAGGCTAATGTGACACCGCTTGTGGTGATGAGATGGAGCGATGACGGCACACAGACCAAGAAGCTGTTCCAGACGGTGTCGGTTGATGTGGCTGCCTACACGGCGGGCAAGACCAAGACGGCTGTTGACGTGATGACGCAGGTGGGCGACAACGCTGCTACCGTTATAGCGCAGCAGCAAATGTCGCGCGACCGTACATATACTGTGACAAAGCGACTGGCGGGCATGTCTGTAGGCAGCAAGCTGAAGATATATGCTGTGTCGGGCGATGTGTGCTCGGCTGCGTATGACTTCAGTGTAGCAGGGTCGATAATTCCGATTGAGACTACTGCTGGTGCCATATTCGATATAGATATGTCGTCGCGCTCTAACAGCGACTCTGACAAGACTATCTCTAACAACGGTGTGAACATTGAGGTTAATGGTGCCAACTACACCACCAACGGCTTTGTGCGTGATAACTATGGCTCTGAAGACTACGGTCAGACTGACGCCAACGGCAACCCTATAGGGCGTATGGCTTTGCGCATTGCTGAGAACGTTACGGCGAAGTGTGACTTCAAACCGTGGAGCAATGCTTCTGCCGAGACTACGGGTATGGCGATATCGTTCACTATCAAGCCGGCTAATGTGGCCGATGCTACGGCTCGCCTTATTGACGCGCTTGGCGACGGTCAGATAGGCTTCTACGTGACTGGCGAGAAGGTGGTCTTTACGTGCGACGGCGAGCAGTCGACAATGTTCACGGCTATGATGCCCATAAAGGCAGAGAAGGTGACTCGCGTGGATATCGTTGTCGAGCCTTCGAGTGTCGCACCTTACTCGGGCATAGGTGTTGTGAAGCTATACGGCGACGGCGAGGAGCGTGGCGCATGCGCCTATACCAAAAATGCGTTGCCGATGAACGACAACATCATACGCTTCGACGGCACGCTGGCTGACCTCTATCTATACCAGCTAACAGCGTGGCGTACTTACTACCAGTTCCGCCAAGCATTCAACAACTATCTTGCATCGATGCCTGACACCGACGCTATGGTTAAGGAGTACGAGGCTAACGACGTTATGGCGAGCCAGACTGCCGAGAACACTACCAAGGACCGACCGACTATAGAGGCTTGCAAGAAGGCAGGCTTGTGCGTAATGGTGATGGTGAAGAACAAGAACACGGCTGACACCGAAGACCAATATCCAGGATATCTCGATACGCTCGACGGCGACAAGAAGACGAAGCGCATACTTGACTTCTACCTCTATTTCCCCGATCGTCCTTGGCAGGACTGCTACATCGAGGGTGCAACGGCATCTAACCAGGGTACGACATCGTCGATGCGCCCAGACAAGAACAAGAAGATAAAGACGAAGTCGGCCAAGATTACCTTGCTGCACAAGCGCGAGGAGTTTAGCGGTGCTGACCTCGCTAAGTACGACGAAGCTCTTGCCAATGCCAAGAAATCTAAAATCAAGGTGCTTGAGACTTCTGTTCCGACCAATATCATAACCTTTAAGGTAGACTACTCTGACTGTACTGGTGCCAACAACGGCGCGTCGTGCGAGCTGAACAACCGACTGATACGTGCTCTCGGTGCTGAGTATATGCAGCCTTCGCAGAATGCCTACACCGGTTCGGCTGAGATTAACCCGTCGATAGCGAGTGTGCCGTGTGCCTTCTTCCGCACCGACAAGTATTCACCAGATGCTACCAACCCGGCTTATGCCTACTTCCACGTCAAGGCCAACCTTAACGAGGACAAGGGAGATGCCAAGGTGTTTGGCTTTGAGGGTGTGGATGGCTACAACAAGAGCTGCATGAACTATGGCGACTTCAAGGAACTTGTGGCAGCACGCGACCAGAACTTCGACGAGTTTAAGGCGCAGACGCTTGCCGACACGTCTAAGCTGCAGGCGGGCGAGATATACAGGCTGTCTGAGTTCTGCGGTCCGAAGACTGCCTTCATTGAGAACGACGGCACCGGCCACTTTGTCGAGACAAGCGAGGTGGCTGACGCTTTGGTGATAGAGCGTACACTTGCCGAGCTGCTATCGGCTGACGTGGCAGACTATGACTGGAGCGAGGTGTATAAGACGAGCGACGGCAAGTATGCCAAATATGAGGGTGGCAAGTGGAAGGAGACGACCGGCTCGATGACCTACGACAAGACGACCAAGCGATGGCAGGTAACGGGCAGGGTGCTGAACCCGACACAATGCTACGAGCACCTGAAGTACAACGGCCTTAACTGGTATCAGGGTGTGAACTCGGTAGACGACATGCTGCGTCTTGACCCGGCTACGGGCAAGCCGATATGGTTGTCGCATTTTGAAAGCCGCTATCCTGACGACGACGATCTGAACGCTCTGTACGAGAGTGGCAAGAAGGTGCCGTACTACTTCTATGAGAACTTGATGTGGATGCAGCAATGCAACCCCCACCTTACTGAAGCTGACGGCAACATAACGCTTGACGGCAAGACGGTGCCAGGCACTCGTGCCAACCGAGCGAAGAAGTTTGCCCATGAGATGCACCGCTACTGGAGGGCGAAGGCTGCGCTATATTACTATATACTTACTGACTACGAGGCTGCGGTGGACCAACGCTCTAAGAATATGATGCAGACCTTCATGCTATGTGAGGATGGCGTGATACGTTCTGACTTCAACAACTGGTATGACGGCGACTGTACGATGGGAGCCGACAATGACTGTGGTCTTACTATTTCGGCATTGCTCAATCCACTACTGGTTGGCGAGGGTGAAGAAGGTAGACTATACCAGGGCTGGGACAGCGTGTTTTTCCAGCGTCTAAATGAGAATCCCGTAATTTGGCTTGATGACTACAAGGAGGGCGACGACAAGAGCGGCTATACTGACAAGCAGCGTTTTGTGACGCTGCATGATGTGGCAGACGAGATGCGCAAGGCAGCGGATAATCAGGGCCTTAAGGTGTTCTCTTACGATGGCTTGTACCAGATATGGATGACTAAGCGCATCCTAAAGTGGGCTAAGGTGATATCGTCGTTTGACGGCGAGCGCAAGTATATACAGCACTCGAAGGCGAGCGCCAACTACTTCTTTGCCTTGCACGGCTTGCGCCTTGACGATATGCCTGAGTATATCAAGACTCGCTTTGCCTATCGTGACGGTTACTACCAGGTGGGCGACCTCTACACCAACCCAATGAAGATGCGTGCCTCGGGCAATGCCATCACTGTGGGCATCACGGCTGCCAAAGACGGGTTCTTCGGCATTGGCGAGGACCGGGCCGACACTGCTGCCGACTCTAAATATCTGAAGAAGGGCGAGAGCTACACGTTCTTCCGAGACAGCCCCCGCAGCTACTCGGAGTCGGGCACAATGCTCTATGTGTTTGGCGCTGCCTCGCTTGCGTCGCTCGACATCAGTGCGGCTACGCCTAAGGCGCAGGGCTGGGATATACAGTATTGCAAGTTGCTGCAACGACTTACTGTTGGTGGCGCCGACTATACACCGTTTACGGTAGACGGCACTCTTGACACGCTGAACCTGGGCAACATGCCGTTCCTGCAGTCGCTCGATGTGCGCAACACACTGGTAGCGTCTGTTGACGCGAGCATGTGTCCTCGACTGACGAGCATCAAGGCAGAGGGTAGCAGGGTGCAGAGTGTGGAGATAGCCGAGACTTCGCCTGTCAGTGAGCTTACGCTTCCGGCTACGCTCAAGACTGTCAAGCTGATAAACTTGCCAAACCTTAGCTATACTAAGGTTGGCGGCAACTTGCAGATTGCGTCTCTTGCCAATGTGCAGACATTGCGCATAGAGCACTGCAAGGAGATAGAGCCGTTGACAATGCTGCAGAGGGTAGTCGACGCACAGACGGGTAGCAGACAGCTGACAGCCATAAGAGTGGTGCAGGAGCTATCGGGTGACGGCTCGCTCCTGACTATGCTGCTGACGCTCGGCGTGCGGGGCATTACCGAAGACGGCAAGCTGCAAGACAAGCCAGTTGTTGAGAGCGACTATCAGCTTACACGTGTGCGCGAGCAGTCGTACATAGACAACCTGACGCAGCATATTGAGGGCTTGACGATAGTGATGTCGATTATGGCTTACATCAATGCTGTGATAGACTTCCTCGGTGAGCAATACTCTGGCGAGGCTGAGGTTGAGAGCGTGACGCTCGACAACATCAACGACTATCTCAAGCAATACAACGGCGAGACCTACGACGACTACTATAACCGTCTGGCTGAAGCCGATGATGATATTCTTAACATTATAGACAGATAACAATGGCAAGCAATCAACAAAACATTACTGGCCTCCTGCTCGCAAAACGCGAGCAGGTTAAGGCTCTTCAAGACTTGGGTTTTGCAGACATAACCGAGTCTTCGCGTGCCTCGCTCTTTGCCGAGCGCATACGCTGGGCAGCCGGGCTGCTCGACATTCGTGTTGCCGCCGACCGCAAGCGCGACGGCAAGAAGTTTTATTTCACCGTTGAGGAGTGGCAGACTATCGACAATGCCGGACGCTCTGAGGAGTTTGCATTACGTGGTTTGCGCATTAGGGCTGATGGGGTGTCGTTTGTGATGGCACTACAGTTCTACAACAACAAGGCTTGGGGTTCGCGTACTACTGTTGCAGACTTGATGTCGTATGCTGGTGTTCCTGGTGCTTGGGGACATCAGGATGTGGCTCGCAATAATGCGCGCATACTGGAATACTATGCAGACAAAAATGCTGACGAGGTGGTTGGCGCTCCGGCTGCGGAGGCTGCTAATGGTTATCACGCTTATCTTGAGGGTGATGGTGTGATGGTTAATGGTGTAGCTGTTGATGACCAGACTAAATGGTTGTTGCCAGATGTACCTCAAGCCTTTGCGATGTATAGACATCGCAAGGCTATAGATGCGGTGATAGCTCAAGTGTGGGGGCAGGCTTTTACGCTTGAGAAGTCGGTAGATATTATTTGGACTTGTGTGCAGTATAGCTCAACTGATGCCTTTAGACTAAGTGTTCTGAGTGGCAGAGTCTATTCAGAGTCGAAGACTATTAATTATTCTGTTATACCAATTTCTGAAGAATAAAACTATGGATAATGCTAACAACAGTTCAATAATCCTTGGTCTTAATAAGCAAGACCAAATTAAAGCTCTTCGCGAGGTGGGCTTCACAGACCTCGCCGACAATGCCACATGGTCTGAAATAGTGGTTCACATGCGATGGGCAGGCGGTCTGCGAGATATTCAGGTGGCCGCATACCTTAAGAGTTCTCTCAGAGACTCGTCGCCACAACGCTTCTACTTTTCTGAGCAGCAGTGGCAGACGATGACGATTAACGAGAAGTCGAAATACGTGGTTTGGGGCATTGCTATCCGTGCTGAGCGTATGGCTTTTGTCTTGGCGCTGCAAAATGCCACATCAGGCTCTACAAACCGATTTGCGTGGGGACCGACAAACATCAATGTGCCGGGTCTTAAAGATTTTGGCACAAACAACCAGGGTGTGTACGATGATATTGACGGCGAGGCGAACACAGACCTTATCCTCGCTTGTGCCAAGGAGCAGGGCGTGAGCTTCCCGGCAGCCGAGGCTGCCCGAGCCTACAAGGCCTTTACGAAGGCTGCCGACAGCACTGCTATAGACGACCCGACTAAATGGTCGCTCCCTGCTTTTGGACAGCTGCGATTGTTTTATAAATATATGGTTGAAATTGATAAGTTTTTAACAAACAATTTTGGTTCTTCATATAAATTAACAAAAGACTGGCATTGGAGCAGTACTGAGTGGGATGCTTCGTACGCATGGTACGTGACCTTGGGCTACGGTGACGCGTACGTCTACATCAAGGCTAATACTAACTACGTTCGGGCTGTGGCAGCATATTAACCTTCTTTAACTCTTTATCTCTTTAACTCTTTGTATATCAATGGGTTATAAATATCCGCTTTGTGGCTTGGTGTTGGCATCAGACGCAAAGCGGCTTTTTTATTAATAAAAATTAATAAACATGAGTATAATAAGTTTGTTAATTTTTAGTTAATACAATTATGGCTAACCAACGTCTTGCACAAACACTCCCTATATACAAACAGACTTACGAGCTGCTTCTGTTGATAGTTCGCGCTCGCAAGCAGTTCTCCCGAGAGTATCGCTATGACCTCGGGAGCCACCTCTTCGAGTCTGCGCTTCGCTGTCTTGAGCTTATACAAAAAGCCAACACAGCGATTCCGGCGCCCGACTATTTGCCTCAGTTCGAGGGCGAGGCAAACAAGTCGGCCAATGGCTTGATAAGGTTGGCGTGTCTGTTTATTGATGAGTGGCGCAACCGTCGTACAAGCCGTAGACAATATCTTGAGGAGTTTATTGTGGAGTTTGGCACCGTTAAGATGCTGATAGGAGTATGCAAAGAGCTGGAGCAGATTACTAATTCCATGGCAGCCCAGATGGCTGTTCTGACCGAGAGCATCGGCAGACAGGCCACGGCTTGGAAGAAGACTGCGCAGTAGCCGGAGTCATAATTCTCAACACCAGGGCATTATGAGTGAGCAATATTTTTCTTTATATGGGTCGCTGCCTTCGTCGACTGACGGAGTAAAGACAACAATCGCGACAACGGATGAGTGGGATGCTTCGAACGCATGGTACGTGAACTTGAACAACGGTGACGCGAACAACAACAACAAGGCTAATACTAACTACGTTCGGGCTGTGGCAGCATATCAAGATGATGTCTACAACACTCCGCTATCGTTTTTCTATGCCGCACAGTCGTGCGACAAGAACAAACGCTCGTCTAACGACTGCATCGAATTCTCTTTAGACTATTACGACAACATTGTCCGTCTGTGGCGCGACTGCATAACTATGCGTTATGAGCCGTCGCCATCAGACGTTTTTATTGTTCCCTATCCCGTGAAACGTGAGGTTTTTGGCGCTAATTATCGAGACCGTGTGGTTCATCACTGGCTTGCAGAGCGCATAGAGCCTTTGCTTGAGAGACGTTTTGAGCGGCAGGGCAATGTCTCCAAAAACTGTCGTAAAGGCTTTGGCTGCCTTAGCGCAGTGAACTCGCTGTCGTCCAAAATCTTCAATATTTCAAAAGGCTACACCAAAGATACTGTCATTATACGACTTGACATAAAGGGCTTCTTTATGTCGATTGACAAGGATATATTATGGTGGATGTACGAGGATTTGATTTTGACAGAATACCATGCGCCTGACCGCGACCTCGTTCTATACCTACTCAAGAAGACTATCTATGACGCTCCACAGCTGCATTACATACGTCGCTCGCCTCCTGCTTATTGGCATGGCTTGCCACGTGACAAATCGCTGATGTACAACGATCCTCGTACTGGCATTGCTATCGGCAAGTTGATATCGCAGGAATCGGCCAACTTCTATATGTCGGTGCTTGTTGACTTTATCCTTTATGACTTGAAGGTGGAGGCACTTGAGATGTTTATGGATGACTTCGTAATACTTGACACCAAGGGATTTACACATGCCAGTGAGACTGTTGCCAAGATTCGTGACTTTTGCCGTGACATTCTACACATTACGCTCCATCCCAAGAAGATATACATACAGCCTTATCAGAAGGGTGTGTTGTATGTGGGCGCCATGATTAAGCCAGGGCGCATATACATCAGCAACCGCACTCTCGGAGCTGCGTTCCGTCGTATACACTTCTACAATACCAAGCTGCAGGAGGGCGAGGGTGAGCAATATGCGGAGGCGTTCGTGGCTACTGTCAACAGCTATCTCGGGCTTATGGTGCACTACAATACCTACAACAAGCGCAAGAGGCTTATAAAGCTTATCGACCGTGGTTGGTATAAATATATTATGGTCGAGGGCCATTACACTAAAATTATTCTGCGCAAGCAATTTAAATCACACAATAAAATCAAAAAACAAATCAGACATGGCAAATACAAGCAGTTCTTCATGCCGGAACTTGACGACATGGGTGCCGATTCAGCAGCTGCCCAACAAGGCTTGGCGGTTATATATCCGGATGGAGCACCTCGACCCCGACACATTCGACACCACCGTAATGTACCACCAAGTGGACTACCCTCAGCGCCCGACTCTTGCCGACATTAAGCGCACGTGCCATCGCATAGCAATGGCTTATCTCGGCGAGATTAACTACAACCCTGAGACCTTCGACTTCTCGCCTTACATGGTTTATTGATGTCCGACTGCTTGTCTGGCTAATGGTGTATTTTTGCATAAACTAATTATCATTATTGTTATGCGAAAGATTAATCTCATCATCGTTCACTGTTCTGCCACCATCGAGGGCAAAGACTACACGGTGAGCAATATCGACATGTGGCACCGCCAGCGTGGGTTCGACTGCATTGGCTACCATTATGTGGTCTATCGTGACGGTACCGTTCATGAGGGTCGCTCGCTGATTAAGGTGGGTGCCCACTGCAAGGGCCACAACTCCAATTCCATCGGAGTCTGCTATATTGGAGGTCTGGGCAAAGACGGCAAACCTAAGGATACACGCACTCCGGAGCAGAAGGATGCTCTTGTGGGGCTACTCATGCGCCTGAAGCGTCAGTTCCCGGGTGCTGTTATTCGTGGGCACCGTGACTTTGCAGCCAAGGCTTGTCCGTCGTTTGATGCTACTAAGGAGTATGCTGACATCTCTAATCAGTAATGGCTTATGGCAGTACTAGGCAATGGCAATGCTCCTGGCATGACGGCAGAAGAGTTTAACCAGAGGGTTAAGGCGTGGGGCGAGACTGTGCGCTCTCGCTCGCTTGGCTCGCTTGTTGCCGAGACCAATGTGTATAGCGGTGGGCTGCGAGCTCGCCTGAAGGCTGCCACCAACACCGACCGTGGCGACGGCTTGGCTCATGCTGTGGCTTTCAAATTTCTGCGCTATGGTGTTTTCGTGGCGTATGGTGTGGGCAATGGATACATCCGTCAAGGCGGCAGGGTGGTGCGTGGCTCGCACGACCCTAACCGGATAGTGACGCCAGGTCCTATCAGACGTAGACCCGTTGACTGGCTCGACAATAATATCGAGCAGCAGATTCAAGGGCTTGCAGACATCGCTGCCGACTACTATGGCGACAACGCTGCACGTGATGTGCTCGAGCAGATAGACCGAGTGACGATAGCCAAGAAATAGAAAAAGGCAGGGAGCTAAATTATTAAGCTCTCTGCCTTTTCTATTTCTTTCGTTTGATTGGTTGCTGCCAATACAAAGCCTTTAAATTTCTGAGTTTTTCGAGCGTCTTTCCAGTGAAGACCCAGTGATTATATCTGTCGAGTACCAAGTCTTTCTTGCGCATCTGTTCTATTAGATAAGGGTTATTTAAATCGTTTTCTATATACATTGGCAACCATTGTCCGTCACGAAACATCATATCGTGTTTTTTCATTTCCCAATAATATGTAGATGTGTAGCCCCATTCTTTTGCAGATTTAAGCTCATAGTTGGAGTCTTCGACAGTATCGAAGAAATTTTTACCGCCTCGCTTTATGCCTCTTATCATAAAAATAGCGGTAAGAGCGAGTACTAAAAACAAGGCTTGCATAGGGTCGAGATGATACATAGTAGAAAGGTTTAAGTGGTTTTGTTCTTGCTGTAAAGTTAGTGATTTTTTTTTGAATACGCAAGTTTCGTGATGCCTTATTTTGCGTCCTTTGCCACTATTTTTTAATGGTTTATTTTTGTAGCAAATTAAACTTGTAAGATATGGCAAAAACATACAGTCGTACTGTCAAAGTGTTTATTGACGGTGCACAGATAGACAATAGTGTTCCTGCTATCCAGAAGAAGATCCGTGAACTAACACGTGATGTAAAGAAGATGACAATCGGCACGGAGGAGTATAACAAGACGGTGAAAAGCATTTCCGAACTTAACTCTATTCTGGCAGAACATAAGCGTGCCATTCGTGGCGTAGCAGAAGAGAGCAAGTCGCTCGGGCAGCGTTTAAGCAGTGTGGCAGACTTTTTCAACAAATGGTACTATTCTCTACAGACGGGTCTTGACGCTTTGGGCGGTGTGACTACCACTATTCGCCAATGCGTTAAGGATTTTGCCGATATGGAGGAGGCAATGGCAGATGTGCGCAAATATACTGGCCAGACTGCTGAGCAGGTGCACGAGATGAACGAGGACTTCAAACGTATGGATACTCGCACCTCGCGCGAACAGCTCAATGCCCTTGCTGGTGCAGCAGGCCGCCTCGGCATCACCAACCAAAAGATGATTGAGGAGTTTGTCGATGGCGCCGACAAAATTAATGTGGCGCTTGGCGATGACCTCGGCGAGGGGGCCGTTGACAAGATTGGTAAACTCGCCCACATGTTCGGTGAGGACGAGAATAAGGGCTTGCGTGGGGCGATGCTTGCCACTGGTTCTGCTGTCAATGACCTTGCTCAGTCATCGTCGGCCAATGCTGGATATATTGTGGACTTCACTGCAGACCTTTCGGGTGTGGCTATTCAGGCGGGTATGACGCAAGCTCAGATTATGGGTTTGGCTTCTGCCCTCGACCAAAATATGCAGGAGGAAGCTACGGCTTCAACCGTGTTCTCTCAACTCATTACTAAGATGTACCAAGAGCCGGCTCGTTTTGCTACACTCGCTGGCAAAGATGTTTATGAGTTCACTAAGCTCCTTAAGACTAATGCAAACGAGGCTCTTTTGAAGTTCCTCTCTGCTATGCAGGCAACTGGTGGTTTTGATAAGATGGCACCACTGTTCTCAGAGATGAAGCTTGAGGGTACTCGTGCCGTAGGTGTTCTATCTTCAGTGGCCACACATTTAGACCAGGTGAGGGAGGCTCAAAAGGTGGCTTTTAATGCCTACAATGATGGCAACAGTGTGATTGAGGAGTTTAATGTGCAGAACAATACTGTGCAAGCAGGCATAGATAAAGCGAAGAAGCAGTTCCTTGACCTTAGTGTTGAGCTTGGCGAGAAACTGTTGCCACTTATACAAAAGGGCATCAGTACGGGGGCTATGGCTGTGAAGATTCTCAGCACAGTCACTAACTTTGTTATTGCCCATCGCAAAGCTCTAATAACACTTAGTACCACGATTGGCACTTATGTAGCCGGTGTTAAACTCTCTGTATTATGGAAGCAGCGAGCTATAGCTACTGAAAAACTCTCGGCTTTTTGGCATGCCATACAAGACAAGTGGCTCATGACAATCATGCTGCGCCATGCTGTACTCAATGGCACCATGTCGAAGACTGTTGCCCTTCAGAAGATGCTCAATGTCGTAATTGGTGCTAATCCGTTCGGCGTGTTCCTTGCTGCTATTACGGCTGTCACTACTGCTTTGGTATTGTATCGTCAAAAGCTCGACGATACTGCCATTGCACAAAATAAGCTTTCTGAGATTCGTCAAGAGGCTGCCTCCAAGGTTGGCGAGCAGGAAACAAAAATACGTGCTCTGATTGAAGCTGCCAAAGATGAGAGCATGAGCATGGATGATCGTCGCAAGGCTGTTGCACAACTCAACAAAATTATTCCTGGCTATAATGCGCAACTTGATGAAACGACACGCAAGTATAAAGCCAACGATGAAGCTCTTAAAGATTACCTCGTATCGCTTCAACGCAAGTATGAGTTGGAGGGTGCCAAGGATGAGTTGCGCCGTCTTGGCGGTGAGATTGCCAAGGAGCGCGTCAAGCTCCGCAAAGCTCAAGAAGACTTCGACAAGGCTAAGGACAGATACAATAAGGTGAACAACCAAACTGCCTATATGCCTTTGACATGGCAGGCTGGTGTGGGCATTGCCACATCTACCTCGAATGAGGTGAAGGCTGTGGAGGAATCTAATGAGAAACTCCGTAAATTAATGGCAGAGCGTGAGGGTATTGTAAAGGTTTATGGTGGTGATTTAAAGGCTGATGCAGTTAAAGGTTCCAAAACTAAAGAAACACCAGGCTCTGGCAACAAGCCCGGCCACTACGTTTCAGCTGAGGACAAGGCTGCTAACAAGGCCGAGATAGAAGCTCGTAAGAAGGTCCAAAAAGACCTCGATGCTATTACTGCAGAGTATGAAACCAAGCGTACCAAGGCCAAGGAGGATTATCTGAAGGGCGATATTGCAACGCAAGAGGATTACAACCGCAAGATTGAGGACTTGCAGCTCGAAGAACTTAACAAGAAGCTTGAGGTTGCCGGCATTGAGCCGAAGAAGCGTGCCGAGATAGAGAAGAAGATTCTGGACTATAAGGTGAAGCTTTACGACCAGCTCCGTGAGATTGAGCAGTCGTTCGGTGATACAGAGGCTGAGCAGCTCGCCCATGAGCTTGACACCATCAAGCAGAAGTATGACCAGGACCTCGCTCTACTCAACAACCTTCACGATGAGAAACTCATCAGCGAGGAGCAATACCAGGCTGACCTTTTAAGGCTCAAAGAGCGTTTTACTGCCGACACCGACAAGGCTAATAAGGAGTCGGCCAGTCGTGTCATCAGCGACGCCAAGGCTACATTCGACGATTTAATGGAGAGCCAGCGCAAGGCCAACATAAAGGCTGGCAACATCGATGAGCAGAGTCAGAGTGATAGAACTGAGGCATGGAAAGGATACCTTCAGAAGATTCTCGATGATACCTCGCTCAATGGTGAGCAGCGTCTTGCCGTACAGCAGGAGATTGAGGATGCCGATATTGACCTTACTGAAGATGCACTCAAACAGAAACAAGACCTTACGCAGAAGTACAATGACATTTTGTGCAATGTGATTGTGCAAGCAGGGCAGCAGCTCGGTGAGCAACTAGGCAAGGTGCTACAAGGCGAAAAGGCGGACTTCAAAGATTTTCTCCGTGGCATCCTTACTCTTATGATTGATGCATTGGAAAAGACTGTTCTTGCAGCTCGTGCAGCGAGCATTGCTAAGAATGTGAGCACTCTTGGTTTTGCTGGTCTTGCCAAGGCTGCTGTAGAGACTGCCCTTATCACTGCAGCTTTTGAAATGGCCAAGGCTGCCGTTGGTAGCTTCGACACTGGTGGCTTCACACCTGCTGGTCCATGGGATAAGCCACAAGGCGTAGTCCATTCCAACGAGTTCGTTGCCAACCGATTTGCAACAGCCAACCCCAATGTGCTGCCAGTTCTTAACCTCATCGACGAAGCGCAGCGTTCTGGTAGCGTCTCGAGACTGTCGCCCGATGATATTGCTGCAGTAATCCCGACGACACAGCGTCAGTTTGCCAGTGGTGCTATGGCATCAGGTGGTCGTAGTTCTGCGGGGGTGAGTGTGGCGCAAGGTGCCATGCAAGCGGCACCTCAAGATGCTGCCCTAACAGCTGTCCTCTCGCGTGTCGTGCGCTCGCTCAATACGCTCGACCGTCGCTTCTCGACACCTATTATAGCAGAGACATACGCCACGGGCAAGCATGGCACCATCGAGGCTGAGCGCCTGGTTAATAAAATGAAGTCTAACGTTAGCAGAAAAAGATAATGATTAAATTACTTATTGACGGCAGCGAGGTGCATCTCGCTGCCGACATTTCCCTTGAGTTCTATGACCGCAACCCGTTCTTCACATCCGAAGGTCAGCATACGCTCGATATTGATATCTCGCTTGCCGACCCGGTTAATGCCGTAATATACAACGCCATGCACCGCATCGATGTGACTGGGCGACCGCAGAACCGCCAGGCAATATTGTATTGCGAGAAGGGCGTGATAATAAAAGGTACGGAGATTATACTCGAGATTGACGAACGCAACGCCAAGATTCAGATAGTGAGCGGCAACTCGGAGTTTAATTATCTGATTGGCGGTGACCGGTATCTGAGGGATTTGGATTTGGGGTCGGTGGAGAATCTTACTGAACAGACTGCGACATTGTCAATGTATCGGACGTATGAAACGTTTGACTATGTGTGTACGCCTGTAGCGGCTAATGTTAAAATATATGGTGAAGGCTGCAACGAACTTCATTCTAAGTCTATAATATATAACGAAATTAACGAGAAGGCAGGTGCTACTTCGGTAACAATAAAATCCGGAACGACATTGTGTCCTCAGCCTTATCTGGCTGCAATAATCAGACGCGTTGTTAATGCGCTTGGATATACTATAAAGAATAATGCCATAGACAACAATAAAGAGCTAAGCAGACTAATCATTGTGCATGGCTATAAGACTCTGCAATACAACAGAATGGTAGAGAACTGGACTGTAGCGGACTTTGTGTCAGAAGTGGAGCATCTATGTGGCGTATTTTTTATTGTCGATAACAACAACAAGACGCTGGATATTCAAAAGTTTGGCGACTATTACAAGAGTGCTGAATGTGAGGAGATAACCAAAGACTGTATACTGAGCGACATAAACAAAAAGTACGACCAAGATGCACCAGACAATTTGGTGTATCATAATGTAGCTTATAAGTTTCCGGACACGCCGTTTTACAGGTTCTATTCGATAGACCCTGAATTTGACAAGCGTATAGAGTACGTCTTCTGTCCGGATATGTATCCCTTTTATGATACCGATTACTTTCATCTATATAATATATGGTATAAAATTACCGGTGGCAATGACCTTGATAAATATGGAGAACCGCCACAAAGCGTGAAAGATGCTTATCGCTTAATGAAGTGCTATGTTGAAGGCAGTATCGTTTTTGAAGGATCTATAAAAAAACGTATCCCTATTGGCTTTCCTTTTATAGTACGCTCTATTAACCCCGAATCTACATGTCTTACGATGATAGACCAGTTCGGACCTCGTGTCGACGAAACGTCTAATGATAAAATGGAGTTGAAATTAGTCCCAATAGAGCTTGCGTTTTCGCATCTTCATGATTATTACAGCTATCCTATACCTATAGTGGAAAACGGTGAAGGCGACACGGGGTTGGTTCATGACGCTGACGAAGGTAAGGCACTGGTGCAAGAATGGTAGAGGCGCAGGTCATTCCTACGGAGAAAGCTACGTCG